>MDTD01154147.1_pt1 | contig 13347 bp, 14 predicted proteins | sample 811221 | NCBI WGS metagenome assembly MDTD01 (sample SAMN05326646, study PRJNA326480) | marine metagenome | isolation source: seawater | place: Pacific Ocean: South West | collected 2011
CCTTGCCCACCCCCTTGCCCACCCCTTCCACCCTGCTCGCAAAACCACGTTTTGGGCAGAAGAAAAAACAAGCACACGCAATCGCACTTTCCTGATCCGCGCGCGGCCGTCGCCCTTCTGCCCTTCTCGACCCCTCGTCGTCGCGCCCGTCCGCATCCGCAATGCTGGCGACCGAGTGCGCTGGACAGCACCGCACGAGCCGCACACCCATTGGCGACGATGACGCCTCCGACTCACCGCTACGACCTTCCGACGGACTCTCGCCCGAGAACGACGCGCGCGCGTCGGACGATGTCATCGACACCGCGGGCGTCCGTTCGTCCCCTCCCATCGCCAGTAAGAAGACCCCGAACGAGAGCGACGATCATCAAATGTACGTGGATGCCGCTACTTCCGTCCTCCTCAAGCTCAACGGCGCGTGGTACGAGCCGCTTCATGCCCACGTCTTCGACATGTCGAAACGGTCGTTCGATCCCAAGACCTTTGTCGAAAACTACGACTCCGACGATGACTCCGACGATGACTCCGAGGACGAAAGCGAGGATGCCCCCGTGCAGCCCGTCCCCTTCCACGCCTTCAAGGCGTACATCCTCAAGCGCAGCATGCAGAAGGCTTTCAAGAGCAAGGGCAAAGACAAGAAGAAGCGCACAGCCGACGAGCTGAGATTCGAGTCTCTCTGTGAAGAAGCGATGCCTGTCGAGAGGGCCTCAGATCCGAACGCGAACGTACTCGCCGAGGCTCTGATCGTAGCACTGGCGTGGGACAACCTCGTGAAGGATGCGAGAAGCCGCAAGGTATCCGCAGAGTCGGCCGAGGTGGGTGAGAAGATTTCCAGCGAGCTCGCCCAAGAGCGCGTCGAAAGATGGGATCAGCGTCTCATCGATCTGAGCGAGTACGCCATCGAGGCGAAAGAACTCGTAGCCGCGTTCCAACGGGAGGACGTCAAGGAATGTGCGCAGGTGTTTGAAGACAATGGCTTCCCTGATCTCGGCGATCTCGGCTGTCTGGAATGAAGCATTGAGTCTGACCGCGCGCACCGTGTCCCACGACTCTTGAGTCATGTCGGTCGGCTCCTTTTGTTCCTGCATTGCTGATACGCAAGGACGTAGGGTGGGGGGACCGCGCGCACCGTGTCCCGCGACACAAACGTTTGAGTCATGAGTTCGTCCTGGATCGTGTCCTTTTTTACGTTGCCGTTGTGCAAGTAATGTATGTACACAACGTAACATGGAGGTTGGGGGTCTCGGTTGAGGCGCTCCATGGATCGAATGTCGAACAAAAATTGAGGAACGAAATGAATCATTTATCGAGCGTCGTCCTTCACAACGTAGAGAGCTTGTTCGGCGAAAGCGACGAGATCCAGCTCGTTCATCGCATGACGCGCGGGGTGTCGACGGTGTACGATTCCGACTGGCTACGCGATGGTGTAGACTTCTCCCCCCTTGGAGGCGCCTGCGCTCAGTGTCGCTCGCGTTGCGCCACCAATTGCTGCAAAACGTCTGCTTTCGAGTGCCGCTGCCAGTCTCAGCCCTGTATGGCAAACCCGCCACTTCCATGGCTTCCGACACCCCCACCGCCTCCCCAACTCCTGCCACCGCCACCACCACCGCCACCACCACCGCCACCATCACCGCAGCTCCTGCCCCCGCCCCCGCCGCCACCGCCACCATCACCACAGCTCCTGCCGCCATCTCCGTCGCCACTCGAGAATCCATTACCGATGCCGTCCCCACCGAGCCTGCTGCCGCCTCTTCCGCCGTTGCCCTGTCCATCGCCACCCCCGCTCCCAAACCCTTCGCCGCCTCCATCGCCTCCTCCTCCTCCCACACGGGGCGACTTCATATTCTGTGTGTCTGAGGCGTCGGTGCGACGTGCGGACATAATCGGAGGAGCGGACCCGTACTTCAAGGTCACCGTACCAAGTGCGGCAGGCGGCACGCTGACCCTCGTTGACACCGAGGACGACAACAAGAAGAACACGCGCACCCCATCTTGGAAGGACGAGTCGGCGTATTTCGAAGAGCACGGCCACTGCACTGCAATCGGCTTCCACGACTTCGACACGACACGGCTCAGTGTTGCGTTCAAAGACAAAGACATTTGGTTCGATGACGATCTGGGGACGGCGACCGTTCCGTTGAACAGGACGACGGGACAGACGCCAGGTGTGGTCGCAAACGGGATATGGAAGTTCGATCTTGTGCGCGACGGCGATCGAGACGACGACGAGTGGGTCAAAGTCAGCGTCTTCGACGAGGCCATATGTTGGGACGATTGCTCTGGAGAAGAAGACGGTGTGTGTACGGATGGTGGAGAATCCACCGAGCCTATCTGCGGGTTCGGCTGGGATTGTGAAGATTGCGGGTCTCGAACCGACCACATCCGCCCGCCGATGAGTCCGACACCCTCCCCCCCGCCTCCACCGTCGCCACCGCCGTGCTCGCCGCCGTGGCCGCCGGTCGCACCGATCTCCCCACAGCCGCCACCGATTCCGGGGACGTGTGGTTGTCCGGCATCGTACCCGTGCTGCAATTGCTACAGCGGCTGGTGTACGCGCTCGATCACGAGCACTTCGTTTTTGGACGCCTGCCAATCCGGTATGGACGGCAAGGGAACGTGCTATCCTTTCGAACCTGTCACCGTCGACTACGGATGCACCCACCACCATCCGCTGTGCCAGTTCTACCCTCCCCTCCCACCACTTCCGCCACCGGCGCCGCCAGCGCCGACAAGGCGGAAGCTGCAAGCCTCGCTCGACTGCAGCGATGCCTACGCGATAGTTGACGTCGAACTCAGCGTCGCGACGTCCGATGCCGAGGCCCCCGACTTCAGCGGGATGACGAACACACTGACGTCAGCGTCCACGGTCATCGTGGCATGCTCGTCCCAGACACTCGCGTCCGTTAAGCAAGATCCGCACCTGTCGCTTGCGCACGGTGCGCGCGCGGACTGGCGTGGCGTGGCCGGCATTCCCTTCGCCTTCTTGAGCGCACCCACCATGCACGTGGCCGTTGTCGTGCAAGAGTCCTTGTTCGGTCTCCACGAGGGGCGGCTGACCGTCAATGGGACGTTCATCTCTGACGTCTTTGTCAAGATGCACGATGACGCCTCTAAGGAGGTGCGCGTCTCTTACCACGCCGACCTCATCGATCCAAAAAACAATTTCGGCCTCTACGCCGCCAACGCATCGTGCAACGCCGACCCGTTCATCGTCCATCCTCACACGCACACTGACTGTGGTCCGCGACTGAGCGTCCGGCGCAAATACTCGACGATCGTACTTGAGAACGAATTCTGGGCGACCCGCATCACGCCACAGCCGGTGTACAATCGAATCTCGGGCCTCCGTACTCGGTTCGACGTGGATTTCGAGCCTCGACGGTCGCCGGGCGTCGCGGTGCATGGCATACTCGGCCAAGGCTTTCAGGTCGGGAGATTGGCAAGGAACGGAAGCGTTGACACGTATCCAGACTCAGGGTACTTCCGCACCACGGCCATGGCCGAAGGCGCTTTGGACGGCTCGACGGCCGATTACAGGCTCCGTGCCCCGTTCGACCACTCGTTCAAGTTCAACATGTTTCGGCCGAGTGGGCCGCGCACGTGAATTGTCCTTCTTTGGCAGTTCATGCCAAGATATCCGACGTGTCGAACCCCACAGGAATGGAAGGCGTTGCGGAGGTCAGAGTGGCAGACGTTTGTTTCTTGCTTATCGAGGAGTTTCTTTGCTTGGACTGTGAGGCAGAGTGCAATACGAGCACGATACCGCTGATCAAGGCGATGCAACCCACAACGGCTAAGATCATGAGTAGACCGTGGTTGTTGCTTGGATTTCCGTCCCCGGTGTCATCTGAAGCGTCGGCCCCAGTCGGCGGCGACGACGTGTCTATGAGAACTTGACCGATCGGCGTCGGATCGTAGGGCGGTCCACCGATGGCGTTCGGTGGTGACGGGGACATGGCGTTCGGTGGTGACGGGGACATGGCGTTCGGTGGTGACGGTGACATGGCGGTCGGTGGAGAGAGGGACGCGGTCGGTGGCGACGGGGACATGGCGGTCGGTGGAGAGAGGGACGCGGTCGGTGGCGACGGGGACATGGCGGTCGGTGGAGAGAGGGACGAGGTCGGTGGCGACGGGGACATGGTGGTCGGTGGAGAGAGGGACGCGGTCGGTGGCGACGGGGACATGGTGGTCGGTGCTGTGGTATCTCTTACAGCATAGTCGGCTGTTTTCGGTGCCCATCCACATATATCGCTTTCTGTACACGCACATGAGTCTGTGAGTCTTTCACTAATGCCCAGAGAGATGCACTTTGCTTTACGCAAGGCCAGTTTCAGAGGCCCCAAGTTTTCATTTTTGTAGGGACGACACCTCTCATTCTTCTTGGGGACGCAACGGGACGTCATTTACAATACCTCCCAGAAAAAGGGCTCGAACACCCGCGTACCCTATCATGACGGGTGAAGACGGAAGACTGAACATGTGTCGCTTCTTGGCACTGGTTGCGACGTTCTCTGCATAGCCATGATCTACTTGATGATCCTTCACGGGCGGTTCTCCCGTGCCCGAGCGTTGTAAGATCTGATGGCTTCGTCGAGCTCGTCGAGCTCCTCCTTCCACAACTCCATCGGGGTGGTGGCCTTGAGATCGGCAAGCTTTCCTTTGAGCTTTGCCTCCTCGTCCTTCAGACGACTGGCCTCTTTGACCGTGAGCGTCGAGAGGGCCATGGAGGTCAGATACTTGAAGGAGTCGTTGACGCGCTCGAACTCGCGCTCGACGAGGAGCACCTCCAGCTGCTCGATGTCCTCGCATGCGACGACGTCCACCTCCTTGTTGCGCACCATCTGGATGTACAACCGCTTGTTCAGTGCGATCTGGTGGGCCACTTCCGTCTCCCCGATCTGGTGGTCGAGGCGTTGGCGGTACAGCTTCAGTCTCGCGGCCGCGTGCTCTTGGACCACCATCGCCACGGTGTACTTCTTCAACATGCCGCTCTCGTCGAAGAAGTGCATTTGCGTCATGTCGAGCTTGCTCTCCAGCTTGAGCGAGGCGGCAATGTCCACCGCGTCGATCCTCTGATCGCCTTGGATTTCGATGCGCGTGGAGAACGATCCCGACTTGTTTTCGACTGAGGTGGCCCACCCCTTGTCCCCGAGTATCTTGGCCTTAAGGTCTTCGACGACGTCGATGGTTTGCTTGCTTCCGATGGGGAGCTCTGTGATCGTAATCTTGCTGCCGTGACGTTCGTAGACGCCGCGCGTGATGTAGTTGTCCGAGTCGGCGAGCTTTTCGATCGTCCCACTGAAGCCGCGGTACCAAGGCGTCAGCGTCGGCATATCGGACAGGCTCGACGGTGGTGGGAGCGCGCTCGGGTCCGGTTCGGCACCGAGGGCCTGCATGTAAGACCTCACGTAGTGCACGACATCCTCTGGCTTGTACATGGGGCAGCTGGAGGTCCACCCCACGCCGATGCCATTCGCACCGTTGACCAGCAGCAGGGGGATGAGCGGGCAGTAGTTGCGGGGCTCGATCTCCTTTCCGTCGTCGTAGTTGCGCGTCAGGACCGCATTGTCGGCCTTCGGGAAGAGTGCGAGCGTGAGCGGCTCGAGGCGCGTGGAGAGGTAGCGAGGGCTGGCGGCCTTGTGGCTGTTGGCACTGCCGTACTGGCCTTCGGGCCACAGCAGGCACACGTTGTTGTTCCACTCGCTGGCCATGCCGACTATCGTGCCGTTCAAGCTCGCGTCCCCGTGATGGTACGCGCTCATCTTCGCCACGGCTCCGGTCAGCTGGAACACCTTGATGTCGGAAGTCTGGTTGGTCTTGAACACCGTGTCGAGCACCTTCCTCTGCCCTGGCTTGAGGCCGTCGATCACGCACGGAAACACCCGCGAATTGTTGTACGTCGAGAACGCACAGAGCTCGGTGTCACACCAGTCTGGGATCGGCGCGGCGGGGACCTTGTAATCGAACTCGGTGTCCGGGTTGAACGACTTGAGCTTCTCGCGACGATCCGAGGCGAAGTCTTTGTGGAAGTACAGCTGCATGGCGCTGTCGGTCTCTTCGCCGGTGTACGACAGCGTGATGAGCGACTCGTCCATCTTCTGGAAGAGCACCTTGGCCAGATGATTACTCAACGCTCCCAGGCCCTTGTAGTATCGCGCGACGTACGAGGAGTTGCCCACACGCGCCTCGCGCCACGCATTGAAGCTCGCTTCGGTGAAGAAGTTGATGCTGTCTTCATGCTTGCCTTGCTTGTTTGTGAAGGTCACCCGGACGAGAGGTGTGGCGAACGCGGTGCAGAAGTCGGGGAACGCGCGAAGCACGCTCGGGAACAACGCGTGCAAGAAGTTGATCAGCAGGCCCTTGATGTGCGAGCCATCCGGGTCTGTGAGACGGCAGCGGTTCGCACAGAGGTGGTTGGTCAGAGGAAGAGAAAGCGAAGGGGTGCGAAGGGGTGGAAACCGGACGCGTCGTGGGGCGACGACGGGGATGCGAGGGCCGGCGCACCCTGGTCTGACAGGATCATCAGGTGGCGGTACGGCAGCACGTCGTTGGCGGTGTAGCCACCGGCTTTCTCTTTGGAGATATCGAGCCCGAGGATCGTCATGAGCGCCTTTACTTCCTCATTGTTCGAGATCTGGGACGCGCTGGCGCCGCGAACGTTGAGCGGCTTGCCGCGCACGGGGAATACCCCAAAGTTCTTGCGCCCCAGTGTGCTCAACCCGGCCGTGGCGAAGTTGAGGGCCGAGTCGCCTGGAGAGCAGAGGGGGAGGAGTCAGGAGGGCCAGAGGGACGAGCGAGGGGAGAGCGAGGGGAGAGCAAGGAGAGAGCGAGGAAAGAGCGAGGGTCCGAAAGGGAGCAGCCAGCGGCGCACCCTCGCACACGATGAGCGACGCGTTCCCGCTCCTGAGCTTTTCGGCGGGCTGGTATTTGGGCACATTGACGCGCCGGGGCACTTTTGAGCTCTTCTCCAGCTTGAGCTCCGCCGTGGCGCGTCCCAGTTCGAGCGCGCGCGTCGGGAGATCCGTCTTGACCAACTTGTCCGCAAAGCGCTCGTCGGGCATCCACTGGAAGCCAAAGTCGGAGGCCTTGCTGGCGAGCGAGCTCTTCTGCTGGCTCGTGTACGACGGCTGGTTCACGACGAGCGAGGCAGCAATCACCATCTCTGAGCGCAACGCGGCCGGCTTGACCGTCATGTCGGCTTCCTTTTTGGACTTCTTCATCTTGGCGACGACCAGGTCGGTGATCTTCTTCATAAGATAGACGGCGTGCGTTCCTTCGTGGCACGCGGCTCCGTTCACGTAGAAGAAGGCCCGCGGCTCTTGCCCGGGCGGCTTCGCTGCAACGCTCACCGAGAGCCGCGTGACGCCCCTGGCGTCGATCACTTGGTCGTTGGCGACGACGCCGACGCCACCGATCAGCCCCTTGACCAGCATCTCGGTGGACCGGAGGGCGACCTGCTGGTCGTTGAAGAAGACCTTCACGTTGCTCGGCGAGCAGATCGCCATCGATACCGCCAGCTCTTCGAATGCGATGCACTCCTCCGGCGTGAACCTCGGACCCTCCTCGCGCGGACCCAGCTTGAGTCGGTCGAATGCAGGCGTCCACCTGACAGTCGTGACCGGTTTGATCGAGGTCGCTTTCGTGACTTTGGGAGCACTGCACTGTCCCATGTTCTTCGACCACTGCTGCTGGAACTTCTTCTTGTTGAGGGGATCGTTGATCGTCACCTCGAAGCGCTCAGAGAATACATTGACTCCCTTCGAACCAACTCCGTTGCGCCCCACACCCTGACGCTCCTGTGTGTCGTCATAGTTCGATGAGGACCTGAAGGACGAAAAGGCGATCGTCGGGCTCCACGTGTCGCCGCCCTCGAAAGGCTCGACGGGAAGCGTGGCTCCGTCGTTGGACACCTCGAACGCTCCGTTCTCGGGGTCCACCTTGATGCGCACGAACGTCTGGGGCGTCTCTGTCGCTCGGCTGTAGTTGTCACTCGCGTTGGACGTCAGCTCCCGGGCGAGCACGAGGAGCGCAGGCGACGTCGTCACCGTCGTGGGTAGCACGCGCAGGTCCTTGCCCTTTCCCTCGACTTTGAACGTGTTGATGGCCTCCGGTTCGAGGCTGCCGATCATGGTGTCCGGCCGTTTCAGGAGCCACTCCGCGTCGTCGAGGCATTGCAGTTCGGTGCGCGGGTGCTTGCTCATGCCCTCCCTTGGCGCTGGACGCACCAATGCGCGATGGGAAATCTGATGAGGTGCGGAAAAAAGGGAAACTTTCAACTGCCCAAAACGTGTCTCGCGCCTTCATCTGCCCCAACCTTCCCAGTCTGATTCGCGCCCGCTACCGGCGATGTCCTGCACGACCTGCTATGTCGACCGGACCCCGACGCGCCTCGGCCTGCTCCTGCACTCGTGCACGCTCGACCCGCGCGTGATGGTGAAGCTCTCTCCGGACGTTTCGATCGCTCTCGAGACCTACGTTCGCGGGCTGCAGGACTCTGGAGGGAGCCTCTGCCACCGCGCAGACGACGGTGCCGTCGTGAGTCACGTGTGCCGTCTCGGCGATGACACTGACACTGCGCCGCCCGCGTCCGATCTGTCAAAGGACGAGGAGGAGAAGGGACTCGCGACGTTCTTTGACGCCTGGTACCGCCGACTGGACCAGGGGGAAGACCTCCCGTGGGACGGGCTCGGCCTGTGTGTCTGCGAGAACGATGCTGCGGAGGATTCTGTCTGCTGCGCCTGCGACAACTGTGACGCCTGCAACACGTTTGCGCGACTCGCGGCCGAGCACGGTATTTACGAAGTATAGGTAGACCATTGTGGTCGTAGGAGGTCTGATGATTCCTCGGTAGGGTCGGTGGGCTCTTTCCCACGTGGATGTTCCTCCATGATCTCTCCGAGGGTGATGGGGGGCACCGGTACGAACGGCAAGGGTAGGAGCGGCGCGTGGCGCCACGCAATGAAGTACAGGCGGTGGCGCTGCTGCGGCAGTCCGAAGTCCGACGCGTTGAGCTGCTCGCACGTGACATGAAAGCGGCGCGCGCGGAACTCATGCATCAGTCGATCGGCGAATCCCCGTGCGGTGTTCAGCATGCTCCTGACGTTCTCCAAAATTACCATGTTCGCCCCCGACGCGTCGACGACTCGAAAGATCTCCAGGAAGAACTCCCGCGTGCTGTGCGTCTGCCGGTCCGTCTTCAAGGCGCGCGAGAAGCTCTGGCACGGAAAGCCGGCCATTACCAGATCCACCCGCGGCCACTCGTTGCGCTTTGTCAGGTCGCCGAGCGCCGTGGCCGATGGGAAGTTGTCAATGTAGCATGATATGGCGGCCGGCTTGATCTCGCAGAACCCTTCGATCGCGATGTGCGGCCAGGTCTGGTGCGCCGCGATGGCGAACCCGCCGATGCCGGAGCAGAGGTCCAGGCAGGTCTGCGGCTCCGCGCCGCTGTGCTTGAGGATCTCGCACGCGTGCCTCGCGCAGGGGACGGCGACCGCGTTCCCGAAGAGGTCCGACGCACAGGTCCGTGGGGTGCGGAAGCTCTCGGGGAACCCCTGGATGCGCGCGAGCTCGCGCGGGGTCGCGTACCTCCTGCGGTCCCAGAACTTCAGCCTGTGGCTGGTGAGCGTTGTGGCTCTGGAGCGCGCCGACTCGAACACAAGCTCCTGCCTCCCGCTGTAGCGCTTGTCCATGTAGTGAGCGTGCAGACGCCCGGTCTTCGGATTGAATACGGTCGCGAAGTTATCGCTCACGATGACGCGGCTCTTCGTTTCAGTGCCGTTGCGCGAAAAGTGCTCGCCGAAGTGGTTGTCGATCACGAACTTTTGTCTGTCGTTCAGCTCGAGGGTCATGCTGGCCCAAGGGCTGCGAAAAATTTGACCCGAGCGTCACCACATCATACCTCGTACTCAAGCGTGGGCTTTGTGGCGATTCGTATGACGAACACGAGCGTGATTGCGATGAACAGCAGGATCAGGTATACGTGCGCGCTCGGTTTCCCTGCGGCACCGGCGGCGTTGTCGGAAGGCGAGGTGGGCGAGGCGAACGTGGGAAACTCCTTTTTCTTTTCATACGGCGACCTGGCTTTCCTTTTGTTTTGCTCTATCTGCCTCGCTTCTCGCGACCCGGGGATGACGAACGGAAACCACCACCCCATGACCGAATGTTACCTCCCTACCGGTGAAAAAATGAGAAGATATTACAGAAAAAAAAACGTACATGTTGCTTCACCCACGCGCCCTCAGACGCCGCACGAGGATGTTCTGAGGATCGATGCCGTCCCTCCTCTTTGGCTTCGGTTGCAGTGCAGGTTGCAGTGCACGTAGCCTGATCTGGCGCAGCTGCTCGGCCGTGGGGCGCACGACCTCGTCTTCATCGCTCTCGACCTCGGACTCGGAGTCGAAGGGGGTTGGCCGCAGGAACTCCTCGAGTGTGGACCTGTAGCTCCCGTTGATCCGGATCGTGTAGTACGCCGGTATGTCGTCGTAGTGGACGTCAAGGACGGTCGCGCGACTGGCGGTGCCGTCGGTCGAGATGTACATGACATCCTCACCTTTGCGGAACTTTGCCTGCTGCATGGATGTCAGGCGATCCTTCATCTGGTCGAGTCGTAGCGATTCCTCGTACGCGGCGTCTTGCTCGCGCAGGATGTCTGACGCGCTCATGCTGCTGATCACGAGCGGTGCGGGCTCCCACAACCCCCATCGTAATCTGACGCACGTGACCGGAAGGCGTTGCAGGCGTTGCAGGCGTTGCAGGCGTCGCGCGTGCGCACTCAGTCGTCGCGCTTGCGCTTCCCGAAGTGCAGGGCCTCCCGCGCGTAGTCGTGCTCCGCCTTCGTCCGGACCAGCTTCGACGAGGACGATCTCTTCTCGTCGTGCAACGCCGTGAGCGCGTCGTCAATGTCCGCCGTGTCGTCGTTGCGAGAGCTCAGGTGCGACTCCTTGAGCATCGACCAGTGCATCAGCAGTGTGGATATGAGGCAACAACGAACCTCGTGATAGTCCTTCGTCAATGACTCGATGTGTCCGCGCATGCGGTCCGCATGGCCCAGGAGCGTCCGGAGCTGGGTCAGCGTGCGCACACCGGCCTCCCGGATTATGTTGAGGGCCTCGCCCTGCGGCATCGGCTGCTTCCCGATGTCAGAGTCGAGGTGCTTCTGCATCGACAGCGTCAGCGCGCAGATGGTGCCTATCTCGTGGGCGGTGACGTCGTGTGCGCCGAGGTACGCAGTGATGATGGAGCGGCCGCCCTCGGTCTCGTTGACCTCAAAGTCGTGCCGATGCTTGCCCGGGATCGGCGCGGTGGCCACGAAGCAGTAGCAGTCGGCGCGGCCGCTGTCGATGGACCGCTTGCGCATCGCGGCGAACTTGGCCACCTCGGCGGTGATGCCGCTCGAGCTCTTGTACCCCTTCCACTCGAAGCAGAGCCGGTGGCCACCCTCGTACACCGGAGCCCCTCCGTCCGCCGGCGCCTTTGTGAGGAGCGGGGAGAACGACACGAGCAGGTCGCCGTAGAAGAGGTTGTGCGCCCCCTTGCTCGTGTTCGCGACGAACAGCCCCATGTCGGAGAGCTCGTGCGCGACCGACCCCTCCAGCACGTTCCCCTTGATGGCGGACACCTGCAGCTTGCTGAGCTCCGCCTCTTTCGACTTCAGCTCGACCTGCAGCTGCCCGAGCTGCCATTCCTTCTCGCAGAGAGCCTCCGCCATCGAGGCCTTCTCGTACGAGAGCTTCTCGTGCAGGTTCTGCATCTCCCGCTCGGATGCGCGGTGGAGAGCCTCGTGCATGGCGCGCTCCTTCCCGACCGCGCTGTCCCGCTCCCGGCTGGCCTTCTCCGACAGATCGAGCTTCGTCTGCGCGCGCACCTGCTCGAGGGCGCACTCTGCCGCACTCGCGCGCTGGAGCGCGTCACTGAGCGCCTGTTGAGAGTGCATGCGCCCCCTCTCCTCGGCCGCACTGATGTCCTGGGCCCTCGCCCTCTCGGCCTCCTCGTGCTTCTGCTTGAGCGCAGCGTACGCGAGCTCGAGCTCGCGCGTCGCCAGCGCCCCGGCCTCGAGCTTCGAGTCGACGAGGGCCTTCAGCGCGTCGAGCACCTGCACCTGCCCCGCGCCGCTGTTGCCGCGCGCGGCATCGATGCGCGCGAGCGCCTGTATGCCCAGGTCCAGGGCGAGGTCGGTGTCTGCAGTGGTCCACGAGGGGGAGAGGAGTGCGTTCGGCACGAAGCTCACGTTCACGGTCGGCATGGGTGCACCAAGGCGTGTTGCGCGGTGCGCCGCCGTCAATTTGACGCACAAGAGTTCCTTCGCAGGCACGCGACGCCGACGACGACCGTGATGATGACGCTCACCGCGACCCCCAGGAACATGCCCGCCTGCACGTTGGACCGCCTCTGCTGGAACGCGATCTCTTCGGAGGTGGCGAACGGGATGGTCACGCCGCTCTCGCTCAGGTGCGTCACGGCGGACTCCCGCGCCGCGTCGTGGAGGTTCTGGAACGAGCCGCTCTCACACGAGGTGGGCAACCTGCCGCTCACCTGTATCTTTTCCCCTTGCACCCGCCGCAGGGCGGACGCCGCGGTCTCGATGTCGTCGGGCGCGCCACTGACGAGCGCCTTTATGGCGAGCGAGTACGCGTTCTGCGCCTCCTGGCTACTGGACTGCCCGAGTATCTGCAGCGTGCACCTCGTCGAGAACGGCAGCGCCATTTGATGTTCTCCGACAGAAAAAAAGCACTGAACCGAACTGTTGAACTCTGATCAGTCGAACACGCCCACCAGACTTAGGAGCGAGATGAGGCCGATCGCCCCGACGGCCACAACGACCAGGTTACGGTCGCGTGGGTTGTCGGCGAAGGCGCCGATCTGATCTTGGATGGTCGATAGAATGCCGTTCTCAACGTCGGGCTGAGAGGCTTGGCAGACCGACGACATTGGCTTTCACCGAAGCGCCATACTTTTTTCGCGGCTCGGCCTTTTGGCCGCCATCAACTTTTTGTGATGCCTATGTCCAAAGGAAAAGTACGATGGCGGATCCGAACCATCTGATGCGCACACTGCAGACGAGGGCTGACCCGACGTACGGAAGGCCAGGTTTGGGGTCCTTGCTTAGTTTTGCTCAACGTGCTGCAAACAGTAACAGCGCGTCATCTCTTTCACAAGCTCGAGGTCCCACAAGCGCTGTAGAAATGCAAACTGTCGATCCTACTTTAGTAACCAGTCGTCTTCCACCACCAGGATCTGTCTCAGCAACAGAACCGTCAGTTCGAGGCGCAGTTTCGAATCCTACATGGATGGCTGATTTGGGATCACCAGCAGCAACACCAGCAGCAGCACCAGAACCGTCAGTTCGAG
>MDTD01007435.1_pt1 | contig 13346 bp, 9 predicted proteins | sample 811221 | NCBI WGS metagenome assembly MDTD01 (sample SAMN05326646, study PRJNA326480) | marine metagenome | isolation source: seawater | place: Pacific Ocean: South West | collected 2011
AAAAAGCAAACTATGGATACATTGAGCTACCTTACTATTGAAGAAACGTATGAATTAGTTGATGCCATCTCTGATAAAAATTTAAATGAAATAAAGGGTGAGTTAGGAGATCTTTTACTTCATATTGTTTTTTATTCCAAGATTGCAAGTGAAAGTAATGATTTTGACATTACAGATGTTATTCACACAGTTTGCGATAAGCTAGTAGAAAGACATCCACATATATATGGAAATGTAGTTGCTCAAACTGAAGAAGAAGTGAAAGCTAATTGGGAAAAAATCAAGTTACAAAAAGGTAAAAAATCAGTTTTAGAGGGAGTGCCTCGATCATTACCTGCCATGGTGAAAGCCACTAGAATTCAAGAAAAGGCTAGAGGAGTAGGTTTTGATTGGGAAAAACGTGAACAAGTTTTTGACAAAGTATTAGAGGAGTTCTCTGAATTAGAGAAAGAAATAGAAAAGTCAGATGATAAGTCAAACATTGAAAAGGAATTTGGTGATGTGTTGTTTTCAATGATTAATTATGCTCGTTTTATTAATATAGATCCAGAACTGGCTCTAGAAAGAACAAACAAAAAATTCATCGGCAGATTTAATTTTTTAGAAGATGAAGTGAAAAGATTGAAAAAAAACTTAACTGAAATGAGTCTTGAAGAAATGGATAAGATTTGGGATGAGTCAAAATTGCAATTCCCTTAGATGTTTTCTTATTGTTTTGTTTTTATGTAAATTGTAAAAAATTCATATGAAGAGGTTTACTATACTGCTTTTTACATTTTTAATTTGCTCGAATATTAACGCAACTCACCTCATGGGTGGAGAGCTTATCGTTCAAAATGATCAACCAGGTGATTATGAGATTTTATTGACCTTATATCGTGATACATTGGGTATACCTATGCAGACTACACAGAATATTGAGATATACAATTCATCTGGAAGTGTAGTAACTACAATTGCATGTAATCTTGATCTTAATGCATTTCATCCTGTTTTTGGATTGCAAAACGGCAGTGTTTTACCTTTCTTTCCCTATGGTGTTGAGGTTTATTTTTTTACGGCAAGTTTTCAATGCGCTATTCCTGGTGAATACACAGCCAGTTGGGATAATTGTTGCAGAAACTCAGCCATAATTAATTTACCAAACGCTTCATCGGCTGATATGAAATTATTTACCAATTTCACAGTTGATTTAGTGGACTCATATTCTACTCCGTTTTTCATGGTGAGTCCAGTTGTTTTTTTACCCATGAATACCCCATGGCAGTACAATCCTCTACCATTTGATAATGATGGTGACTCCCTCGTATGGTCATTGGATGTCCCTCATGAAAGTTCTATGGCTAATCCTTCACATGGCACTCCAATAGCTGGATATACCAATCCTCCTTCATTGGCTGGAGGTCAATTTTCTATTAACCCCATAACCGGTACCATTTCATGGACCGCTTCAACCATTGGAAATTTTGTATACACGGTAACTTGTGAAGAATTTAGAAATGGAAACAAAGTAGGTGAGATCAGAAGAGATATGCAATTTATTGTATTACCATCAGGCCCAGTTCCTCAGTTGATTGATTTAGGGTCATTACCGTTAAATGCTGACGGTGTTCCTTATGTGAATGCTACAGCAGGAGTCCCATTTAGTTTGAATTTATACGCATTAGATAGTAGTGTTTCTTCTATTGGTTTTCATGCCTTTGGAGAACCATTTGATTTGTCAAACCCCATGACCTATACTCAGGGTTCAATGGATAATTTCCAGACTAAAGTTTCTTTAATGTGGTCACCTACAATTAATGAGGCCAGACCAGAGCCATACGCTGTCGTTTTACGATTAATGAACGGTACGTTTAGTATGGATTACACCATATATGTATATGTGTTAGAGAATACAACAAATTTTGATATTGCTTCTACCGGAGAATTTGATATTTATCCCAATCCATCACATGGAAGTGCAAACGTATTGATCAGCTCAACTTCAACTGGTCCAATTCATATTGCTATTTTTTCAATTGAGGGTAAGAAAGTCTATAATGATATATATTTTGTAAATAATGGAGTAAATGATATTCCGTTACTATTTACATTAGATAAAGGCCATTACATCGTGTCTTTAAGACTCCCTGACTCTACCATACGTTCACAAATTATGACAGTGGTGCAGTAATAGGCTTTGTCTTAAATTTATAGAGTAAAGATCCTCCTCTATAGACCATCCATAAACTTAGAGAAATCCAAATGCTTAATAGGTTTTCATGGATGAGGTTCAAGAAAAATAAGGTCGGAATAAAAATTAAAAATGTGGCTTGTATTAAGGTGTTTCTTAATTCTACAGCTCTTCCCATTCCTTTAAATATACCATCAAAAGTAAATGCAATGGAGTTAAATGGTTGTGCTATGATGATGATCCAAAAAGTATGATTAAAGTGATTTAGCACGCTTTCATCGGAGTTAAATATACTACCTATGTATGCATATGAAATGGTGTATATTATCATAAGTATAAATGAAATTCTGATATTTATCCACATCAATTTTTTTCCAAGATATTGTAATTTATTCGAGTTTTTTTCACCTAAAAATTTCCCAGCGAGAGCATTACCTGCGTTAGAATAACCGTCTATAAAAAAAGAAGTGAAAATCCAAATGTTATATCCGATGGTATATGCTGCTAATTCTTCCTCTCCATAATGATTTGCATATCGATTTGCCATGATGAAAACAATATTGAGAACTAATGTTCTGATAAACATATTTAAAAAAATAGTGATCATTTCTTTGAAATAAGGGTTGATTTTTGGGCTTAATGCTAATCCAAATGGTGTTTTAGAAAGGTAGAATATAATACATAAAAGCACCATTACCACTTGAGTAGTTAGAGATGCCCATGCTGCACCTTCAACTCCCATTGGATTTAAGATATCTTCATATCCGTTTATTAAAATTACATCTAAAAAAATATTGACTACACCTCCGATTATGCTGATATACATGGCCCATGAAGTATTTTGGAAGCCTCGAAATACACCAAAAAACAACGCAATTAATAAACTAATAGGCAGCCCTAAAGCTCTTATTTTAAAATAGTCTTTAGCAAAATTAAAAGTGTGTTCTTCTATGTCTCCAAATAGAAAAATAGCCACTTCATTAAAGTAATAAATAAGAAGACCACCTATTATGGAGCCTAATAATAAAGTCATTAGAAAAGTTTGTGGAATTAAACTTTTAATCTTTTCGAGATGATCTGAACCAAAATGTCTGCTTACAATAGCTGATAATGAAGTTCTCATTTGGGCTAGCCCCCAAACTAATGTGGCTATTAATCCTGAAGATAAACCTACACCACCCTGTGCTAGAGTGGCTTGGTAGTCCATTTGACCAATCAGGGCAGTATCAGCTAATCCAATAAGGGGTTCTGTAATATTGAATAATATTGCTGGTATAGCTAGCTTATTGATTTCTTTAATTGAAATCATTATAGAAACTCAGCTAACTTGTGTGTTGATTTTAGACGGATTCCTTTATCTGTTTGATGCACAAGACAACATTCATTAACAGGGTCATGTTCTAAATATAGAATCCAATTTTCTTCCTGAGCTATCGATAAGAATTCAGATTTTTCTTTTAGTGTAGTTAATGGCCTTGTGTCATAACCCATAACGTAGGGAATTGGTATATGACCTACACTTGGAAGTAAATCAGCGGTGAAAACAATTTTTTGACCTTTATAATGGATAATTGGAATCATTTGACTTTCTGTATGCCCATCTGCAAAAAAAACATCAATCCCCTTAAATACGTCTTTGGTGATTTGCTGCTTGCGAGAAACAAACTTCAGTTGTCCACTTTCTTCAATGGGTCTCAAGTTTTCACTTAAGAAAGATGCTTTTTCTCTAGGATTTGGATGAATAGCCCAATCCCAATGAGATTTATTACTCCAATAGTGCGCGTTTTTAAAAACAGGTTCTAAAATAGACTTCTCTCTATCTAGCCATTTGACTCCTCCGCCGCAGTGATCAAAGTGAAGATGTGTAAGAAATACATCCGTAACTTCGTCTAACGAGTAACCTGCTTTATTTATGGATTTTTCTAGTGAGTCTTCACCATGTAAGTAGTAATAGCTAAAAAATTTATCCGATTGTTTATTGCCAATTCCCGTATCAATTAAAATAAGTTGATTGTCAGTTTCAATAAGTATACTTCTCATGGCCCAGCTGCACATATTATTACTGTCTGGAGGATTTGTTTTACTCCAAATGCTTTTGGGTACTACCCCAAACATAGCGCCACCATCTAATTTGAAATATCCTGTGTTAATGACTGAAATTTTCATACTTAAAATTTTTGAATTTCATTAAAAATTCGAATGCATTCTTTGGCTTCTTTAGTGTCGTGAACTCTCAATATATTTGCTCCATTTAATAAAGAATACATGTTTAAAGCTGTTGTGCCATTAATAGAATCTAATGAATTGATATTTAGTAATTTGTATATTATTGATTTTCTACTTACGCCAACTAATAATGGATGTTTTAAAGTTGTAAAATAATTCAAATTAGCAATTAGCTCATAATTGTTAGATAGTGTTTTTCCAAATCCAAAACCGGGGTCTATAATGATATCATGGATTCCAAATGTTTTAAGTTCTCTTATTTTGTTACTTAGAAATAGAACAATCTCTTTTACTACATTTTTATAACTAGGATTTTTTTGCATGTTTTGAGGCGTTCCCAGCATGTGCATTAGAATATAGGGTACTTTATATGTTTTGAGTGTATTGATCATTTCTTTGTCCAATTCAAAGGCTGAAATATCATTTATCAGGGCTGCACCAGCGTCTACAGCTTCTTTTGCTACTTTTCCCCTAAATGTATCGATAGATATAACAGCTTCTGGAAAGCTTTTTAAAATCGCTTCAATAACTGGGATGGTTCGTTTCAACTCTTCCTCTTCTGTTACATGTGCTGCATTAGGTTTAGATGAATATCCTCCTATGTCTATGAAAGTAGCATTATTTGAAATATCTACTTCCACTTTTTGTAATGCCTTTTCAATGGTATTGTATTGTCCACCATCATAAAATGAATCAGGTGTAGTATTTACAATACTCATAATTTTAGGAGTTGATAAATCGATTAGATTTCCTTTACAGTTTATGGAGTAATTTTCAACTAAATACGTATCTTTCACGACTTTTAATTTTGATTTATTTATGTCCGATACTTCCTTGCAATTTGATACGGTAGTTTCCAAATGTACAGAGATTTTTAAAAAGAAAACTATTGATTACGGTACGGCCTGGCGAATTTTGCGTTCAAGCTCTCTAACGGATCAAATTTTTATAAAAGCAAACAGAATTAGGACTATTCAAGAAACGGGTTCATCAAAGGTCAGTGAAGGGATTGAACCAGAGTTTATTGGAATAGTCAATTATTGTGTAATGGCTTTAATTCAACTAGATTTAGTAAAGGACAATAGATTAGAATTGCCAGCTGACGAAGTAATTAAGCTATACCAAGAAAAGATTCTTGAAGCAAAAAATTTAATGACGGCTAAAAATCATGACTATGGTGAAGCATGGAGAGATATGAGGGTTTCTTCTTTAACAGATTTGATTTTAATGAAAATTTTAAGAGTAAAGCAAATTGAAGATAATAAAGGTAAAACTATAATATCTGAAGGGATTGATGCTAATTACTTTGATATGTTGAATTATAGTGTTTTTGCATTAATTCATTTAAATAATCAGATATGAGTCAGTCTACAAAATTGATTTTAACTTGGGTTATAAGGATATTAATATCCGCTTTATTTCTAGTATCAGCATATGCTAAAATTTATCACGATCCTTCTGCGTATTTTTCCATTACTACATTTGAAGCAAAACAATTAGTTCCTTTAGGCTTTGATTCTACCTTTTCTGCATTTTTATCCAGAATTCTAATTGGTTTTGAGTTCACACTTGGGTTGTTAGTACTATTGCCATTTTTTTTAAAACGCATTGTTGTGCCCGCTACCATAGGTATGCTTGCTTTTTTTACGGTACATCTTTTAATCCAAATCTATCTTACTGGTAACCAAGGAAATTGTGGTTGTTTTGGCGCGCTATTACCCATGACTCCTCTAGAAGCAATTATAAAAAATGTAGTTGCAATAACCCTTTTATTTCTTCTAAACGCAATATTGCCTCATGATAAAGATCAATTTAAAAAGTGGAGTCCTTTATTTGCCTCTTACATTGCAATCACAGCTTTCATTTTTATTTTTATTCCGATCAAATCAGCTGAAATTAAAATCGGTAATTACACTATCGACAAAGTTGACCAAACTCAACTAAAAGGGCCAGATCAAACCACTTCTGAATTTGGAGTAAAATTCCCATATGCAGATCAGGGTGAGGTATTACTTTGTTTTTTTGCAGCTGGTTGTGACCACTGTAGATCTACCATAAGATCTTTGGATTCTTTACGAACTATATACAATCATAATTTTCCAAAAATTGAAATTATATTTATGGAAGAAGAAACAGAAAAAATCCCTGAATTTTTTGAGTTTGCAGGAAGCGAATATCACTATCAAATTCTCGATATACCCACATTTTATGATGTATTGACATGGGAAAGGGATACTCCTGGGGTGTTTTACATATGGAACGGAAATATTAAAGCTTCATTCAATGGCATCAATGATGATGCTTTCAATGTGATAGATCTGCTTGAGGCATTAGACAAAAAGTAATAATTGATAAGGTACGTACTAAGAAAAATAGCATATGGTATTTTGGTTTTACTTGGTGTAATTACCATCATATTTTCTATTTACAGTATTAAACCAGGGGATCCAGCTTCATTATCAGGTGGTCAAAACACGAACAAAGATATTGTAGAAAACTTCACTAAAGAGTGGGGGTTGGACCAGCCAATTCCTAAAAGGTATGTCCTCTTCTTAAATGATATTTCTCCCGTCTCAATCCATAATACAGGTAATGATCAAAGTCTTATATTTTATGATCAAGAAAAGTATAATGGGTTTAAATTAATCAGTATTTCTTCCTCCTTATGTTTTTTCATAAAATATCCATACCTCAAACGGTCGTATATCAACAACAGAAATGTGTCCTCACTTATAAGTGAAAAATTATTTGGTACAGCCATATTAGCTTTTTCTGCCATATTATTTGCTTCTATTTTAGGTTTGATTCTAGGTTCCTATACGGCTTACAATAACAATCCATTTTCAAATCAGTTTTCTCTTTTAATTGCTATAGCAGGTATGTCTGCACCCTCTTTTTTTATGGCTTCAATAGTTTCGGTAGTTGGAGGTTACTACTGGTCTACTTCTATTGATTTTCCTGTATTGCCATTAGTTTTTATGTTGTTATCGTTTATTTTAGTGATTTTCGTTAAAAAGAAAAAAAGGACTTTTAAGGAGGTCATTAAATCCGTTTTGAAAGGATTTATATTGGGTTTATTCCTGTGGCTTTTATTAATCACGCTTAATAGTATCTTTCAATTAAAACTTTTTGATCCTCTTCTTTATTCTTTTGAAATTTTTGGGACTGGACTTGAACCAAGTGGTTCAATCTTACAAATTAATGATATAACTGGAGTAAGAGAATATAGGTGGGCTAATTTAATATTACCCTGTATAACATTAGGAATACGTCCTCTTGCCATTATCCTACTACTCACTAAAAAATCTATGGAGGAAGTGTTGTCAAGTGATTTTATAAGAACAGCAAAAGCAAAGGGGTTAACCCCATTTTCTATATTATGGAAACATGCACTAAGAAATGCCATAAACCCAGTAATAACAGCTATTTCTGGATGGTTTGCCTCGTTACTTGCTGGAGCTGTATTTGTAGAACTCATTTTTAATTGGGATGGAATCGGTTCTGTTTTGGTTAATGCCTTAAAAAATGATGATCTACCCGTAGTTATGGGCATAACCTTAGTGATTTCGGTTATTTTTGTAGCCCTTAATCTTTTAACTGATTTGTTATATAGCATTATTGATCCAAGAGTTGTATTAAAATAGAGTATATGAGACGTAAAATTGTAGCTGGTAATTGGAAAATGAATTTAAATCATCCTGACTCAACACGCTTAATTGATGAAATTAATACTAGTGAAATACATTCAGATACAGAACTGATTGTGGCTCCACCTAGTGTTTATCTATCTAGTTTTAATAAAAAACAACACCATTTCTCTCTTTCAGCTCAAAATATTCATTTTGAAGAAAATGGTGCTTTTACAGGTGAGATATCGGCAGAAATGCTTTCCTCGTTAAATATAAATTATGCCATTGTAGGACACTCTGAAAGAAGATCTTTGTTTCATGAAACAGATGAAATCATATTCAAAAAAGTGGAATCACTTTTGAAGTATAAAGTAACTCCCATTTTTTGTTGTGGTGAATTAAAGGAAGAAAGAGAAGAAGGTAGAGCTTTTGAAGTTGTTTCTAACCAGCTTAACAATTTATTGACACACCTAAATGAGGATCAAATCAAAAAAGTAATTATTGCGTATGAACCGGTATGGGCAATAGGCACAGGTTTGACAGCTAGCCCAGAAGATGCTCAAAAGATGCACCAACATATAAGAGGGTCAATAGCTGACAAATTTTCTATTGAAACAGCTGAAAACATCTCTATTCTTTATGGTGGAAGTTGTAAACCTGAGAATGCAAAAGATATCTTTTCCCAAGATGATATTGATGGTGGTTTAATTGGTGGTGCCTCCTTAGACTGTAAATCATTTCTGTCCATTGCAAATTCATTTTCTTGAATTATCTAGAACTCCGTATTGAAGTTAAAGATCTTAACCCATTAGTGGATTTAATGAAGCAAGAATTAGCCGATTTGGGTTTTGAATCTTTTGTAGATTTCAAAAATGGATTTTCCGCTTACATCTCTTCTTTAGATTTTTCAAAAGATAAAGTATCGTTGTTTCTTCAAAATCACAATGACTTAATACTTGCTCATACATCTAAAGAACACCAACATGAAAATTGGAATGAAAAATGGGAATCGTCATTTGATCCTGTTATTGTTTCTAGTACTTGTGTGATAAGGGCATCTTTTCATAAAGAATTTGATTATGATTATGAAATCATAATTGATCCCGAAATGTCTTTTGGCACAGGGCATCATGAAACGACAAGATTGATGTCATCTTATTTATTGGAGAATCCCCCCCAAAATAAGAAGGTACTAGACTTTGGATCTGGAACGGGTATTTTGTCAATTTTGTCAGAGAAATTAAAAGCCAGTTCAATAAATTCTGTTGAGATTGATCAATTAGCTGTATTAAATGCGATTAAGAATGGTAGAATAAACAATTGTAATAAAATTAAATTCATTCATGGTTCTGGAGATTCTATCCCAAACATGGCATATGATTTGATATTGGCTAACATAAATAAAAATACAATCATGTCTCAGTGGGATTATTTGTTACGAGTTTCAAATAGAAAATCATCCATCGTTTTATCTGGATTTTACGAACAAGATTTATCAGATTTAATTCAATTCTCTTCTAAGAGTGGATTAATTCCGCTATATTCAAATCTAGAAAATAACTGGGCAATTCTCATTTTAAAATACGCCAAAAATGACGCTTAAGAAAATTACAATCATCTTTATTTTTCTATCATTCTACTCTCATGTTTCTTCACAATATGTCCGTTTTACACCAGAACCTGAAAAGTTCTTAAAAGAAGTTCAGTCTTTTCTTGGAAATGTTGATAAATCGTATGCTAAAAATTATGTAAAAACCTTCGAGCCTCTCTGGTTAGGGCCTTTTTTCACACCCGATATTAAAGCGCATGTATACGCTACATTAAATACAATGGGAGAAAAAAGATTAAGCCCAAATATCGAATATGTTTCCTATTTTAATGCTATTTTATCTTTTGCTCAATCTGGACTAAATGAGGAAAAATTTGAACAATGGCAATCAACTTTAGATCGGGTACTAAACATAAAACAAAAGAAAAGGACAAAAGATTTTTTAAAATTCTCAGAATATTTTTTTAAGGATAACTCCATTTATGTTGCCTCACTAACACCAGGATCAACCGTTTGGAAAACATCAAACAGAGATTTTAATATTAGCTATGAAAAAGAACCTATTTTTCATTTTAGTAATATCGATTTAAAGTGTTTTTCAAAAAATGACAGTTCTGTTATTTACAATACATCTGGAGATTTTTATCCACTAAAAGCCATTTGGATAGGTAAGGGAGGAAAAATAGATTGGCAGAGAGCAAAATTAGATAAGGACAAGGTGTATGCTGAAATTAAAAGTTACAATATCACCCTGAAAAGTACCTCCTTTAATTCTGATTCAGCGCTCTTTTACAGTAATTACTTTAATGAACCCGTATTAGGTAAGTTGAGTGAGAAAGTGATTTCAAATTTAGGTTACAAAAAGGTTAGATACCCTAGTTTTGAATCCTACGACAAAAGATTACTTATAAAAGATGTGTTCCCTAATGTGGATTATGATGGTGGATTTACCATCAGAGGTAGAAATTTAATTGGAGCCGGATCAATCGACAACTTAGCCCGGGTAATATTTAATTATCAAGAAAAAAGTTTTTTATATGCAGAATCCATAAACTTTATCATTAATGATGAAGAAATTTCATCTGATAGAGCAAAAATTAAATTTTTTATAGAACAAGATTCTATTACACATCCTGCTGTTACTTTTAAGTATGTAAAATCCATAAAAACTCTGACTCTAACTAGAGGAGATGATGGAATTTCTGCGGCCCCTTTTTATAATAGTTATCATCGTTTAGACATGTATCCTCAATCTATGATTTGGAAATTGGGAGACCCTATTATTAATTTTGAACCTCTTCCACTAGCTTCAGATAATAGAGCTCAATTTGCCTCCTTAAACTTTTTTGATCAACGTATTTTTGACGACCTAACCGGTAATACCGGAAATCCCCTGGTTAAGATTAAGAATTTCACTATTCAATATGGGGGAACTGAATTCCCTGTGAATGCGCTTGCTAATTATTTTAGAAAAACGGTACAAGACATCCAGTTTTTGTTATTTAAGTTAACGGAATATGGATTCATAAATTATGATGATGATAGAAAACTAGTTACCTGTTCTGAAAAGCTATTTAATTACATAGAAAACAGAGCTGGAAAACAAGATTATGACGTATTAATAATTTCTTCCAATGCGAAGAATAATGCCAGTTTAAGTTTGTCATCATATGATTTGAATATTAACGGAATAGACCGAGTATTATTAAGCTCAGCCAATAAAGTTTGGATTAAACCTGTTGGAAATCAAATTAGAGTTAAAAAGAATAGAGATATGAACTTTGACGGATTAATCACAGCAGGTAAAACACAATATTTCGGTAATGGATTTTCATTTTTGTATGATGAGTTTAAACTCAATATGACTCAATGTGATTCCATGTTGATTTGGGCTGATTACAAAGAGGGTAAAAGAAAAGGGCAATTAGTTCAGTCTCCTTCTATCCTTGAGTCTCTGGTGGGTTACATTGAAATCGATGACTCTTTAAACAAATCTGGAGTTGATACTTCCATGCATGACTATCCCAAGTTTTTTTCCAATACCAAGTCTTTTGTTTATTACGATGATCCTTCTATTCAGAGAGGGTTGTATTCAAGAGATACCTTTATGTTTATTGTCGAACCTTTTATGATGGATAGTCTAGATAATTTCGAAAATGAGGGATTATCATTAAATGGACTGTTCAAGTCGGGAGGAATTTTTCCTGACTTTGAGGAAGAACTTTCTATACAAAAAGATTACTCTTTGGGTTTTATACGTGAAACTCCTGAAGACGGATATCGAATTTACGGCCAAGTCGCTAACTATGATGACCAAATTAGACTTTCAAATGAAGGGTTAAAAGGTACAGGTACAATCGAGTTTTATACATCAACAGCCAAGTCCGATGATATTACTTTTTACCCAGACTCTGTTGGGGCAATAGCCCATTCTTATGAAAACGTAAAACAAGAGAAAGATCCTCAAATACCGAAAGTTGTGGGTAAGGATTGCAGGATTTCTTACTTGCCAAAAGATAAAATCTTAAAGGCTGAATCCATTGAAGAGCACTTCGTGTTTTTTGATGATGATGATGCAGATTTGATTGGTGAATTAACACTTGATTATGAAGGTATAAAGGGTAATGGAATAATGCGTTTTGGAAAAGGGGAGGTTCAGTCCTATGAGTATACATACGAAACTGATGCCATTCTAGCGGATACGGCTGAGTTTAGGTTAGTTTCTGAAGACCAAAGTTTAGATGAATTATCTTTTAAAACACAAAACCTCAATGCTAGGGTGGATTTTACAGAGAGAATAGGAGAGTTTAAGTCTAATTCTGGAGAGGCTTTCGTTACTTTCCCAGAAAATCAATATATATGCTATATGGACCAATTTAACTGGTATATGGATAACGATGATCTAGAGATGCAAAACAGTAAACAAGCTAGTGCGGATATAAATATAGATACCGATTTAGATTTAGCCGTGTCCAATTTTTATTCCATTCACCCAGACCAAGATTCTCTAAATTTTGGATCCCCAAAAGCTAGATTTGATGTGAAAAGAAAAAAGATTACCTGTACTAAAATTCCATTTGTGAAAATTGCAGATACAAGAATAGTTCCTGATAGTGGGAATATTGTAATTAGACGTAAGGCAAGAATGGAAACACTTAAGAATGCAGTTTTATACACGAATGATGTATCCAAGTATTATAAGATTTATAATGCTGAAATTGAGGTAAATACTCGACACGATTATGTAGCTTCAGGTACCTATGATTATGTGGATGAGAATGAACAAGTTCAAAGCATCTATTTTTCCAAGTTACAACCCGATACAACAGATCAAACTTTTGGTACAGCAACTATAAATCAAGATAAGAATTTTAAGATTAGTCCAAAGTATGACTTTTATGGGGAGGTTCATTTAGCATCAACTAACCCAAACCTTGAGTTTAGTGGAGTAACAAAAATTAATCACTCTTGTAAAAATATTCCTCAAGAATGGGTGGAGTTTACGGCAAATATTGATCCTAACAACATACTTATCCCAATAATTAAAGACTCGGTGAGTAAGGAAGACGATCCGGATAGAATTTACTCAGGAATGGTGTTTAATACTACTGACTCTATTTCGTTGTATGGTTCATTTTTAGGGAAAAAATCAAATTCCAGTCATTTATCGATGTTGAATGCAACTGGTTTTTTAACCTATAATAACCAACGTAAGGAATATCAATTATCTAATAAGGATAAATTAACTGAATATAAACTGCCGGGCACA
>MDTD01058684.1_pt1 | contig 13346 bp, 11 predicted proteins | sample 811221 | NCBI WGS metagenome assembly MDTD01 (sample SAMN05326646, study PRJNA326480) | marine metagenome | isolation source: seawater | place: Pacific Ocean: South West | collected 2011
ATAAATATATCATTTAAGAAAGTTAATATAATCACGAATAGGTATTAGATTAAAATATTAAAAAAGTTTTAAAATGAACGTAAAAATTTTTAGATCGATTATTATTTCTTTTCTTTTTTTTATGTATTCTGATTCAGAAATTAAAGCTCACAATACTTACAATGGTGGTTGCTTAAATCACTGCAAGGAGTTAAAAAATAAAAAAAATATTTATAAAAACAATTCGAATTCATGCCTAAATAATTCAAAATGTAGAGGATAGTAATTAAATTTTTTTTGTAAAATTAATTTCATAAGTTTGATAATTTCTTTTCTGATAAATATTTATTTTTTTTAAAGAGTTGAAGAGTATGTATATAAAGGGAAATGTAAATGAAAAAATAACCACCAAAGCAATAATTTGTTTAAAAGTAATAAATCTCTTTTGTGTTATGTATTCTCCACAAAGGCCGCAAACTATTCTTCCTTCAGAATTTTTTTCAAAGAACTGATACTTTGGATTACAATATGGGCAAAAATAATTACTCATATGCAAAATCATTTAAAAATCATAAAACTATAAAAATAATTTTTCACATCAAACATTAAATAAAAATTCCATTACATCTCCTTCTTTTACTATATATTCTTTACCTTCACTTCTAATAAGTCCTTTATTTTTAGCATTTGTGATCGATCCCGCATCTAGCAATTGATTATAAGAAATAGTTTGAGCTCTAATAAATCCTTTCTCAAAATCTGTATGAATTACTCCAGCAGCTTGAGGAGCAGTCATACCATTCTTAATTGTCCATGCTTTTGTCTCTTTCTCCCCAGTAGTAAAATATGTTTTTAATCCTAAAAGTCTATAGGTGGCTTTGATTAGAGAAGATAAACCACCCTCCTCTACACCAATCCCTTTTAGGTAATCAATTTTTTCATGTGGATCTAAATCTATTAACTCCGATTCTACCTGAGCAGAAATCTTGATACATTCTGTATTTTCATTTAAAGCAAATTGATTAACATTCTTGGAAAAAAGATTACCTTTTTCTAAATCAATTTCACTTAAATTAGTCGCATATATTATGGGTTTTGCAGTTAAAAATCCTAGTTGTTTAATAATTTCATTTTCTTCACTAGACAATTCTATGGATCTTACTGAATTACCTTTCTCAAGATGATTTTCAATTCTTTCCAATAATAAATCCTCATTAAGCGCTTCTTTACTTGATTTTGTTTGTTTTTTTAATCTTTCTCTTCTTTTTTGTAATTGAGATAAATCAGCTAAGCTTAATTCTAAATTAATTATTTCAATATCATCTAAAGGATCAACTTTACCCGAAACATGAATAACTTCATTATCTTCAAAACATCTAACCACATGAACTATTGCATCTACCTCTCTAATATTTGATAAAAATTTATTACCCAAACCTTCTCCTTTACTAGCCCCTTTTACTAAACCAGCAATATCAACAAATTCAATTTTTGTTGGAATAATATTTAAACTTGAGCTAAATTTACCAAGTTCATGAAGCCTCTCATCAGGCACAGATACAATGCCTTTATTAGGTTCTATCGTGCAAAAAGGGAAGTTTGCAGCTTGAGCCTTGGAGTTCTCAACAAGGGCATTAAATAAAGTTGATTTTCCTACATTAGGTAAACCTACGATTCCAGCTTTTAACATATAAAATTTTTAGAAAATAATCAAAGAGTAATTCTAAGTAATATAATAAAAATTATCTTATCCCAGATAAAGAAGTAATAATCTTATTTGATTAATCTTCATTTCAAATTATTTTTCCTTGATGTTCTTAAAAAAGTAAAAAAAATGTTTGAGCTTATTAAAAAAAATATTAATTATAAATCAGGAATAATATTATTTATATTTACTAGTCTTATGATTTTTATATTTAATAGTACAAAGAAGTCTCAACCAAAAGACATTTCAAACTACATTGTATCTGTAGAGAAAGGATTTTTATCTGAAAAAATAAATAGTAGTGGAGAAATTAAAGCAGTTAGATCTGTCAAGATAAGTCCAAGGAAGCAAGGTTTTATTAATACAATTAATGTCGAGGAAGGTGATTACGTCAAAAAAGATGCATTATTAGCAACTTTAGATGACAAAGATTTTATTTTTAAACTTGAGGAATTAAAACTCATTAATGAAAAACAAAAGTCAGATTATTTAAGAAGAGCATTCCTATTCGAAGAAGGTGCTATAAGTAAAGAAGATTTTGAGGATTTTAAAAATAGATTTAACAAAAGTAATGCCAAACTTAATGACGCTTTATATGAAAAAAGTTTTTACCAAATAAAAGCTCCTTTTTCAGGAACTATTACGAGTAAATATGCAGAAATCGGTTCATACGTTGCACCATCTTCTAATTTAGGTTCAAATTCATCAGTAAAAAACTATATCTTTGAATTATCAGATGGGATGGAGGTTATTGCTAAGGTTCCTGAAAGTGATATAGGTCGTATAAAAATCAATCAAGAAGCTTTGATTAGGATTGAATCTTACCCATCAAATAAGTATGAAGCAAAAATTATAAAAATTGCTCCAAGAGCAATTAAAGATAATAATGTTACATCATTCGAAGTAACTTTAAAATTTAAGAAGCCTTACAATGATTTAAAAGTCGGAATGACTGCCGACTTAGAATTTAAAGTGAAAGACGATGTTGAGAAGATTTTAGTCCCTACAGTATCCATAGTTACAGAGAAAGGAAAAAAAGGGGTTTTAAAAGTTGATAGAAATAATTCTCCTAAATTTAAAGAAATAGAATTTGGAATTAGTAGCGGAAGTAAAACATCAGTTATTGATGGATTAGCAAAAGGCGAAAGAATTTTTATTGATATTCCTCCATGGTCAAAGAGAGATTAAAATAATGACAAAAGAGGATGAACAAAAGCCAATACTTTTATTAGTGGACGGACACTCATTAGCTTTTAGAAGTTTTTATGCTTTTAGCAAAAGCAAAGATGGTGGACTAACTACCAAAGATGGATTTCCTACAAGCGTCACATATGGATTCTTGAAAAGTCTCCTTGATAATTGCAAAAATATTAGTCCTGAAGGTGTTTGTATCGCTTTTGATACTGAAACTCCTACCTTTCGTCATAAACTTGATCCAAATTATAAAGCTAATAGAGATGTAGCACCTGATAGATTCTTTCAAGATATTGATAAATTAGAATTAATTTTAAAAGATAGTCTTAATCTTCCTATTTTTAAATCTCCAGGATATGAAGCAGATGATATTTTAGGTACAATTGCAAGAGATGCGTCTTCAAAAGGATGGATTGTAAATATTCTTTCAGGAGATAGAGACTTATTTCAATTAGTAGATGATAAAAAAGATATTTATGTTTTGTATATGGGTGGGGGGCCATATGCTAAGAGTGGAAATCCAACATTTATTGACGAGAAAGGGGTTCAAACTAAATTAGGAGTCTTACCTGAAAAAGTTGTCGATTTAAAAGCTCTTACAGGTGATAGTTCAGACAATATCCCTGGGATAAAAGGGGTTGGACCTAAAACCGCTATTAACCTATTAAAGGAGAATGATAGCCTTGATGGTATTTATAAAAATTTAGAAGATATTCTTGCCTTTAAGGATAGATCCTACGGAGGCTTTATTAAAGGCTCAGTTATTGAGAAATTAAAAAAAGATAAAAATAATGCTTATCTGTCACGAGATTTGGCAAAAATCAATATTTATGTGCCTCTAGTTTTAGAAGAAAAGTATGATCTTAAAGCCGTAAGAGAAAATTCTCTTTCAGATAATTTAAAAGAACTAGAATTATCTACTTTAGTTAGACAGGTTGAAGTTTTTAGTTCCGCTTTTAGTAAAGGAGGTTTTAATAAAAATAGCCAAATTACTCGTAAAGATTCTTCAAAAAAAGAATTTGATCAAAATAAAGATTTCCTTCCTCAAATTGATGTAAAAATAATTCAAGATTTAAAAGATTTAAAGTTACTTATAGATAAATTGGAAAACACAAATAATCTAGTTTCTATTGATACCGAGACTACAAGTCTTAATCCTATTGATGCAGAGCTAGTTGGAATAGGGATTTGTCTTGGCAATGAAATCAATGATTTATATTATATCCCTGTTGGACATAGAACAAAAAACGGAACTATAAACCAATTATCAATAGAAGATGTCTTGTTAAATTTAAGTTCTTGGATAGAAAATCCAGATAAAGAAAAAACACTTCAGAATTGCAAATTTGACAGACAAATTTTTTATAATCATGGCCTAGATCTAAAAGGAGTTTCTTTTGATACTCTCCTTGCAGATTATATTCTAAATAATCAGGAGAAACATGGATTAAGTGAAATTAGCTTTAGGGAATTTGGATTTAAACCGCCAACCTTTAAAGATACTTTAGGCAAAAATAAAGATTTTTCATTCGTAAATATTAAAGAAGCAAGTATTTATTGTGGTTATGATGTTTACCTTACTCACAAAATATCTAAGATCTTTTTAGAGAAATTTAATAATGAAAAAAAAGAGTTAATTAAATTATTTAGAGATATTGAATTGCCCCTGGAGCCAGTTTTATCTCAAATGGAGATGATTGGAATAAAAATAGATATACCTTACTTAGATTCGCTTTCAAAAGAGTTAAACGACACCTTAAAAGATATTGAACTAAAAGTTTATGAACATGCTAACCAAGAGTTTAATTTATCATCACCAAAACAACTTGGAACAGTTCTTTTTGAGAATTTAAATCTTGATAAAAAGAAGTCAAGGAAAACAAAAACAGGTTGGAGCACAGATGCAGTTGTTCTTGAAAGATTAGTTGAAGACCATGATATAATTCCTCACCTAATTAAACATAGAACTTTAAGTAAACTTCTTAGTACATACATAGATGCTCTACCCAATCTTGTTAATGATAAAACAGGCAGAGTCCACACAAGCTTCAACCAAGCAGCAACTGCCACAGGAAGATTGAGCAGTAGTAACCCAAATCTTCAAAATATTCCTATTAGAACTGAATTTAGCAAAAGGATTAGGAAGGCTTTCTTACCAAAAAAAAATTGGAAACTATTATCTGCAGATTATTCTCAAATAGAATTAAGAATACTTGCTCATTCAGCTAATGAGGAAATTCTTATAAATGCTTTTAAAAATAATGAAGACATACATGCTTTAACAGCCAGATTAATTTTCGAAAAAGATACTATAAGTTCTGAGGAAAGACGTGTTGGCAAAACAATTAATTTTGGGGTTATTTATGGAATGGGAATAAAGAAATTTGCCCGTTCTACTGGAGTAAGTAATGTAGAAGCTAAAGAATTCTTAATTAAATATAAGAAAAAATATGCAAATATTTTTAAATTTCTTGAACTTCAAGAAAGACTTGCACTATCGAAAGGTTATGTAGAAACTATTTTTGGAAGGAAAAGAGAATTTAAATTTGATACAAATGGACTAGGAAGATTATTAGGTAAGGATCCTTATGAAATTGATTTACAATCTGCAAGAAAAGCAGGCATGGAAGCGCAATTACTAAGAGCAGCTGCTAATGCACCTATTCAGGGTTCAAGTGCAGATATTATTAAAATTGCTATGGTCAATTTGAATAAAAAAATAATAGAAATGAATATTTCTGCAAATATGTTGCTTCAAGTACATGATGAATTATTATTTGAAGTTGATCCAGAATTCATAGATATTACAAAAAGATTGGTAAAAGAGACTATGGAAGATTGCGTAAAGCTAAATGTACCTCTTGTTGTTGATATTGGAATTGGTGAAAATTGGATGGAAACAAAATAATTTTAAATACTTATTAAAATGATTAAATTTTATAATACTTTAACTAATCGAATTGAAGATTTTAAACCTATTGATGATGTAGTAAAGATATATTGTTGTGGGGTAACAGTTTATGATTTGTGTCATCTAGGTCATGCAAGAAGTTACATAGTATGGGATGTTTTACGAAGATTTTTAATTTATAGAGAATACAAAGTTAGATATGTTCAAAATTTCACTGACATAGATGACAAGATCCTAAAAAAGGCGAAAGAAGAACGTTCTTCAATGGAAGATGTTTCTAAAAAAAATATCCACGAATTTCATAAAGATATGGATGCTTTAGGAATTATGAGACCAGATAGTATGCCAAAAGCAACAAATCATATTTGCAATATTTGTTCATTCATTCAAATTCTTAAAGAAAAAGGTTACGCATATGAAAATGATGGTGATGTTTATTTTTCTGTATTTAAAAATAAAAGTTATGGCAAATTAAGTAATCAAATCATAAAAGAACAAAATATCAACCAACAAGGAAGGATCGCAATTGATGAAAATAATAAGAAAATGCATCCACAAGACTTTGCTTTATGGAAAAAAGCCAAAAAAGATGAGCCATATTTTGAATCCCCATGGGGCAAGGGAAGACCTGGATGGCATATAGAATGCTCAGCTATGGTTAAAGATGAATTAGGAGAAACTATTGATATTCACTTAGGAGGATCCGATTTAATTTTCCCTCATCATGAAAACGAGATTGCACAGTCAGAATCTGCAAATAACAAAAAGCTAGCAAATTATTGGCTTCATAATGGCATGGTTAATGTTAGTGGGCAAAAGATGAGCAAGTCCTTGAAGAATTTTACAACTATAAGGGATATCTTAGAATCAGGAACAAGTCCAATGGCCTTAAGATATTTTGTTTTAACTATTAATTATAGAAAGCCGTTAGACTTTACCGAAGAAGCTATAAAAAGTGCATCTGAAGCATGGAAGAATATTAATTTAGCACTTTCATTCTTTGATATAATTCAAAACAATTTTCTAAGACTCGAAAAGCATGAATATATTGATAAAGACTTTAAAAAAGATGTATATCAGGAAATTAAAGATAAAAAGGATAAATTTATTAGAGCATTAAATAATGACCTAAATACAGCGGGAGCAATTGCAATTATTTATGAGTTAGCAAAACCTCTGAAAAACTTTATAAATAAATTACAAAGAACTCAAAATATTGAAGTTAATTTAAATGATAAATTTTTTATCATCGAAAATTTGAAAATACTTGAAGAACTAACAGGAGTAATTGGATTAAAAAAAGAAACAATTAACATAGAAAGTAAGATTGATGAAGATGAAATTAAACTTTTAATTAATGAAAGATTAAAAGCTAAAAAAGAAAAAAATTTCTCTGAAGCGGACAAAATCAGAAATTCATTAAAAGAGAAAGGGATAGAATTGATAGATCAATCTATTGATTCAACTACTTGGATAAGAATTTAAATCTTAAGAAAAGTCCCAATTTACAATTTTTATTTTTTAAAACACCTTTTAAATGGGAAAATAGAATAATAATTTAAGAGAAAATTGAAATACATTTCTATTCTAGGTTCAACAGGTTCAATAGGAACTCAAACTCTTGAGATCGCGAAGGATCTCCCATTGAAATTTAAAGTAGTAGCTCTTTCTGCAGGAAGAAATATAGATTTATTAACTGAGCAAGTTAAACAATATGAACCAGAAGTTGTTGCGATTGAAGATGAATATCTCTTGGAAGACTTAAAAAATAATATCAATAATCTAGGTTTAAACAACTCACCAATAGTCCTTAGTGGTTCTAATGGAATCAATACTGTTGCATCATGGGAAAGCGCAGATATTGTTGTTACAGGAATCGTTGGATGTGCTGGTTTAATTCCAACGATGACTGCAATTAATGCAGGTAAAAATATTGCACTTGCCAATAAAGAGACTTTAATTGCAGCAGGTTCAGTCGTTATACCTGCCCTTAAGAAGAATAAAAGCAGACTTTTACCCGCGGATTCAGAGCATTCAGCTATTTTTCAATGTTTACAAGGTTTACCTCACGATAAAAATGGAAATTTTTCAACGGGTATAATCCCTAATGGTCTAAAAGCTATACACTTAACAGCGTCAGGTGGTGCATTTAGAGATTGGAAAATTGAGGATTTAAAAAATGTCACGGTAAAAGATGCAACTTCTCATCCAAATTGGGACATGGGAAGAAAAATAACTGTAGATTCTGCAACTCTTATGAATAAAGGATTAGAAGTCATCGAAGCACATTATTTATTTGGAACATCTTATGAAGATATTGAAATAGTTATTCATCCTCAAAGCATAATACATTCAATGATTGAATTAGATGATTCTTCTGTTTTAGCTCAATTAGGTTGGCCTGATATGAAACTTCCAATTTTGTATGCGATGAGTTGGCCAGAAAGATTTAAGACCAATTGGAAAAGATTAGATTTAACTGATATAGGCCAACTCACATTTATGAAACCTGATACATTTAAGTACCCTTGCATGAAACTTGCATACTCAGCCGGAAAGTACTCAGGAACTATGCCTGCAGTATTAAATGCAGCGAATGAAATATCTGTTGAACAATTTCTCAAAGAGCAAATTTCTTTCTTAGAGATTCCTAAGTACATTGAAAAGGCATGTGAAATGCACATAAAAGATTTGAATAAATCTCCACTTTTAGAAGATATATTAAATATTGATCGCTGGGCAAGAAATTTTGTTGCAGAGGAAATAAAAAAAGGTGTTAAATATTTTCAAGTTAGATAAATTCAAACTTAAATACCAAACAAATATAAACGTTAAAATTAACTTAATTTATTGAAGCATATTTTGATCCAATTGCTAACCACTTCGTCTGACCAACAACCTTTAGGAGAATGAAAACCATTATGGCCTCCTTTTTCTGTTATTAAAATTGAAACTTTTTCTTGATTTCTATCAAGTAAATTTTTTAATTCATTCGTTGATTTATATGGAACCCATGGATCATCCTTAGCATGTATAAAAAGAGTGTATGGTAATTTCTCATTTGATTTCTTTAATTTAGTAAAAGGAGAAGCTTTTAAATAATAATCATCAACAGACTTATATCCCCAATTAGGTGCAGTAAACTCTTTATCAAATTCTCTTATAGTTCTAACTTTCTTAAGTTTCCTTTTGATAGTTTCGCTAGAAACTAATTCTTTATTATTAAATTGACTCCTCAATACTTGATACTTTAAGCGTCTAATTAGCCATTTCTGATATATTATGTTGCGAGGTTTATCAATGCATTCACTACAATCTAAAAGATCTAAAGGACTACTTACACAGGCTAGTCCATCAAAAAGAGTCTTATTATTTTTACATTTATAGTCAAGACAAGCATTAAGGAAAATGGTCCCTCCAAGAGATAACCCAATCCCAAAGAAAGGAAAATAACAATCATTTAATTTAAAATTATTTTTTTCAAATTTATTTTTTAAAAAATCTACTACCTCAATAATATCTCTAGAACATTTGGCGGAGTAATTACTATTTGTTAAATATCTTCCTGAACCAGCACCTCTTAAATTTAATTTAAAAACAACAAAGCCATCATTTAAGAGTTTTTTTGCTATCCTTTTTAATCCAAATCTTTGTGAAGAACCTCCTAGGCCATGTGTCACAATAACTAAACCTTTAGGTATATCAATAGTCGGAAATTCTAAAAAACCTAAAAGATAATCATTAGTAAATTTATCTTCACAAATATTTCTTACAGGGATAAAAACCTTTTCTAAATTTTTTGATAATCTAAAATCCAAACAAAATGTATCTCTAATAGTTTGAAGGTCCCCTCCTATCCAAGGAAATGCTTGATTAAATTTTTTAAATTGAAAAGGACTTAATTCACTTGATTTATAAGTTTTACTTAACACCTACTCCTAATTCCTTTAATTCAGTCATAAGTTCACTAAGAACTTTTTTAGCATCTCCAAATACCATCGAGGTATTAGGCAAATCAAATAAATCATTTTTAATCCCTGAATATCCAGCACTCATTCCTCTTTTAATAACAAAAACAGTTCTTGCTTCTTGAACATCTAAAACAGGCATCCCATAAAGTGGAGAGCTCTTATCACTTTTGGCTTGTGGATTTACTACATCATTTGCTCCAAGAACAAGCACAACATCAGTAGCTGGGAAATCAGGATTTACAATATCCATCTCTTTAAGTTGTTCATAAGGGACATCAGCTTCAGCAAGCAAAACATTCATGTGACCTGGCATTCTTCCAGCGACAGGATGAATTGCGTAACAAACTTCAATATCATTTTGTTCCAAGATTTTTGTAACTTCTCTTAGAGTATGTTGAGCTTGCGCAACTGCTAAACCATATCCTGGAACAATGATTACTTTATTAGCAGCTTCTAATGTAAGGGCACATTCTTCAACACTACAAGATGTGATATTAGTATATTCTCCACCACTTGATGAATTTTTACTTTTTGAAGCTAAAGTACCTCCAAACAGGACTGAAATTAATGATCGATTCATTCCCTTACACATAACTTGAGTAAGGATTAATCCTGCTGCACCCACCATAGCCCCAGCAACGATCAATAATTGACTTCCAACAACAAATCCTGCCGCCGCCGCCGCTATACCTGAGTAACTATTCAAGAGAGATATAACAACAGGCATATCCGCTCCTCCAATAGGGAGTGTTACTCCAATTCCCAATACTGTTGAGGAAATAACTAGTAATGATATAGCTGAAATATTTGTATCTTGAATAAGATTAAAAAAGGCAACTACAGAGATAATTGCAAATGAAATATTTAAGAAATGCCGTATTTTACTTTGAGTCCAAGCAGGCGTTGATAACCAACCTTGCAATTTAGCCATTGCAACAATGGAACCAGAGAAAGTAATTGCTCCCACAAAAATAGATACCGATATTGAAATAATCTCAATTAATGATTGAAAGAAATTAATGCCTTCATCATTAGTAGGAAATAAAACGACACCTAAGGCAACAAGCAAAGAAGACATTCCTCCACATCCATTAAACAATGCAACTGTTTCGGGCATTGATGTCATAGGAACTTTTTTTGCAAGAATCATTCCAAACGCTGACCCCATGAATGATCCTATTATTATCCAAATCCAAGATTGCAAAGTTATTCCTGATGTACCTAGGTAATAGGAAAGAAGACCAATTACTGAAAGGAACATAGCAAATGCAGCAAGTCTATTTGCTTCTCTTGCTGACTTGACTTTTGATAATCCCTTAATGCCTAAAGCTAATAATAATACTGCTAGAAGATCAATGATAAATTGAATAACTAATGAAATATCCATTTTTTATTTTAATTTTAAATTTTTTGAAGGTTTACGATTAAACATCGCCAACATCCTATCTGTTACAAAGAATCCTCCAACCACATTAAATAAAGCAAATCCAAGAGAAATAGATCCAATGATTAAAAGAGGCAAATCTTGATTCGCTTTTATTATTAGGGTTAAAGCAGCCAACATAGTAATACCAGAAATAGCATTTGCTCCACTCATTAATGGAGTATGCAAAGTTGGTGGTACCTTACCTATGAGTTCTAGACCCAAAAGACTTCCCAGTAATAATATCCAAAAAGCTTGTGAAAAAAAAGACATTTCAATTCGCTCCTGCACTTTCAAAAACAACTTTCTGAAGAATAGCGCCCTTATCACTAATTAAACAACCTTTTATTATTTCATCATTTTTATCAATTTCAAAAATGCCTTCTTTCATAAAAGGAGATACCAATGAAATCAAATTTTTCGCATATAAACTACTTGCATGATAAGGAACTGATCTTGGCAAATCAGGAGCGCCTATCAGCTTAACTCCATTTTTTAGAATCTTCTCATTTGGCTTAGTATAGACGCAGTTACCACCTTGCGATACTGCTAAATCAATAACTACTGCTCCAGATCTCATTTTCTCTAACATTTCTTCATTTATAAGAATGGGAGCTCTTTTTCCCAGTACTTGGGCAGTACAGATAGCAACATCTGCTTCTGATAAATGGTTTGAGAGTATTTCTCTTTGTTCTTTAAGAAACTCTTGCGATACAGCTTTTGCATAACCTCCTGACTCAGTAGGTTTTTCATCTACTTCAGGAAGAGGTATAAACTTTGCTCCTAAAGATTCAACTTGTTCTTTAACAACAGGTCTTATATCACTTACAAAGACTAATGCTCCAAGTCTTTTTGCAGTTGCTACAGCTTGCAATCCAGCAACGCCTCCGCCAAGGACAACTACCTTTGCAGGTTGAACAGTTCCAGCTGCTGTCATTAACATGGGAAAATATCTATCTAATTCACTTGCTGCTAATAAAACTGATTTATATCCAGCTATGTTTGCTTGTGAAGAAAGGACGTCACAAGATTGTGCTCTACTTATCCTAGGAAGCAGTTCCATTGAAATAGCTGAGAGTTTTTGCTCTGAAAGAATATTAGAAAGATTCTTATTCCCAAATGGATTTAATAAACCAATAATTAAAGCACCATCTTTGAGTTTATTTAAATATTTATTCTCAGGGCATTGAATGCAGAAAACTATATCAGTTTTCTGCCAAACATTATTTTCAATATCAATAAAAATCTTAGCTCCATTTTTTTCATAAGAAAAGTCATTAAACCCTGATAGTTCTCCCGCCGATTTTTCTACAAATATTTCAAAACCAAGGGTATTTAACTTCTTAACAGTTTCAGGAGTTGCCGAAACTCTCCTCTCACCAGTTGATGTCTCTTTAGGGATTAGTATTGTTGTCAATTTTAAGTAATTCTTGGACACCCATAGGATATATTGATTTCAAACAAAAGTCTTAGAATTTTATTAAAGATATATTTTCTTTTTTTTAAAATTTAGCTATCAAGAAAATATGTAGAAATAAAAAAATGAGCATTAAAGCAATTGAATGTCCTGATGGAGTTTGCCATAGTCATCACGGTGGTCATGCAGTTCCCAGGCACACTATGCAGAAGAATCTTCAAAACCATGGAAGAGAATGGTGTGAAAAATTAGCTGAAAGGATATATGAAATGTCTGTTGATACATACTCGCAGACAGTAATGCCAAGTCTTCACTCTTCTGGATGGCAAAGACGACATTTAGACTGGGAATTCAAATTAGCCGAAAACGATTCTGAACCTGACGAAGCACTTGTAGAAGGGATAATAAATGCAACAGAAAGTTTTTTAAGAAGTAGTGAAGTCCATAGATTATTTATTCAAGAATTAGTTCAAGGTACTTTTGAAGAAGCTAATGATAAAAAATTAATGTCAAAAGCAATAAAATCGATTATTGAAGAGGAAATTATGAATTCTTTAAGAATTAAAAAAGACCAAATTTTACAAAAATTATCAACAAAATTGTCTTCAGAAGAAAATATAAGCAAAGAATTGGCAATTAACTCAGCTAAGGAAGGGTTTGATGAAGTTGAAAGATTATTGATGAATCACACAGAAGCCGTTTAGTGTAAAAATTTAATATTTTCTTTATAATTTAAGGAGAAAAAG
>MDTD01087430.1_pt1 | contig 13346 bp, 10 predicted proteins | sample 811221 | NCBI WGS metagenome assembly MDTD01 (sample SAMN05326646, study PRJNA326480) | marine metagenome | isolation source: seawater | place: Pacific Ocean: South West | collected 2011
CGAATGCCCGTCCCATTCCCGCAGTGTCCCTCGATCGCCGTGTTCCGGAACCTTTCGACTCGAAGTGGCTCTCTTGGATCGGCCCTTGGTCTTTTCATAGTTTCATCGGTCGAATGGAGAAGGAAAGACATGTCCCAAATCCGTATCTGTGGGGTATGCGAGTCGAATTCGAACCGACCCTGGTCGAAGGCTTGGAGATTGGGCTTTTCCGGATGATGCAACTAGGCGGAGAAGGAAGACCGCAAGGGCTCAGCATCTGGGTGGATGCCTTTCTCAGCCAAGACAACACTGGTGCGAACACGGGAAGGGACCCTGCCAAGGAACCCGGCAACCAGTTGGCCGGCTTGGATTTGCGTTGGAAACCCTTCCACCTTCCTTTTGCCCTCTACGGGCAAGTTGCGGGGGAGGATGAGGATAAATTCCTGCCTAACGCTTTGTTTTTTATGTATGGCATGGAGACTTGGGCCGAAGTGGATGGATCAACACTCCGCCTTTTTGCCGAATATGCCGACTTGACCTCAACTTGGTGGACGTCCGATCCGAACTCTCGGAACGTGACTTACAGCCATGGGATTTATCAAGACGGCTATAGGTATCGGGGCCGTCCGATCGGACACTGGATCGACCAAGATTCGCGGATTTTGAGCCTTGGGTTGATCCTGCTTCAGGCTCATGAGGTCGGGTGGGGCGGGATACTGCGTACTGGAGTGCTGAATGAGGATGGAGCAGGAACCAGTTCCGTTTCCAATGGTTGCGCGACCGATATGCTCTCTGTTGAAGTTTATAATTCCAGAACGTTTCCGGATCACGATTTGGAAGTTACTTCCTCCTTAGGTTGGGAGAGTTTAAAAATAGATAATTCCCTTGCAAAAAACAACGGGTTGACCGCTTATTTCTCTCTTAAACGAAATTTTTAGATAAAGTTATGAAACATCCCTTGCTTTTAATCTTTGTGTTCGTGGTTTCGGGTTTTTGCAAAAGTTTCGCTCAAGGCATTTCCCCCGAACTGCTCAACGTCGTCAATCGCCTCCCTTCGAATCAAAGAAATCTCGTGATCAATCAATACGAGAGATTGAACCGTTTCCCCGGGACTGGCAGAACTTCATTTGCAAACGAGGTGAAACCGGTTTTTATGCCACCTGGCGCCGAAGCTTCAGGTGACGGCGTTGCCAGTGATCAATTGCCGGACTTACGCGGAGACGAATACATGACCAAGCTCGAATTGCTCGAAGAGCTTGAAACCATGATTGAAGCTGACATCACGGCCAATAACCTTGAGATTGAAAAAGCCGATGAGGATCCGGCTTCCGTTTCGTTGAATGATGAAAATGTCCTTGAGGACAGGAAGAATGATCTGAGAAGAGTTCTTGGAGAAATCCGAAGACTTCAGCTTTCTGTTATTGCCGAAGAGATTTCAGGGCTTGATGCGGCCGAAGATACCGAATTGTTGCCTTTCGGCTACGGCGCATTCAACAAATCACCAAGCCTGTCCGACCGCTTTGGGATTTACGGCGTTCGGAGTCAAGTCTCAGCAATTCCTTCCGATTACAAGGTCGGCTCCGGAGACTATTTGGATATTCAATTGTATGGCCAGAAGGAGGCGCAGTATTCTGTTGTGATAGGAAGAAACGGCATCCTTCAATTCCCAGGCATTGGCCCCTTGAATATTCTGGAGCAAGGAAATTCCTTTCAATCCCTGAAGAGCTTGATCAAGGAGAAGGTAAGGGAGCAGTTGGGAGAAGGTGTTCGCGTATCCGTGTCCTTGGCGGAGTTAAGGCAAATCAGGGTGTTTCTTGCGGGAGAATTTATTCAACCCGGCCGAAGATTGGTTACTGCGGGAAGTTCTCTTTTCACCCTCCTTATGGATTCTGGGGGAGTGAGCCGGATTGCATCTCTAAGATCTCTAAAATTAAAGCGCAGTGGAAGTCCTGATCGTGTTTTCGATCTCTACGATTTGTTGATCAAGGGTGAAAGAACGGAGGCCAAATTGGAGGATGGTGACGTTATCTTTTTGCCGACGGTCAAGAATCGAGTGTGGGTAAATGGAAATGTTTTGCGCCCCGCCGTATACGAGCTTACCAGCGAATCCACTCTTTCTGACGCCATTGAACTTAGTGGCGGTTTTTCCGAAAGAGGAATGTTTTCTGCGATTAATTTGGAGCGAAAGGAGGATTCTGACGATGCGGTTAGCTTCAAGACCTTGAACTTCGCTCAGGATGCCGACTTCCCCTTGAAGAATGGTGATCGTCTTGAAGTGAGGAGAGTCAGTCTAACAAACCGATTAGCCATAGAGCTGTCGGGAGAAGTCGAACATCCCGGTATCTTCGAGTGGAAGTCGAACATCCGCATTTCCAAGATTTTGAAATCGATTTCCTTTTTCAAGAAGGATGCCGATCTTACCTATGCTTTGATTAGAAGACAGGATAGATTCGGTAGAATATCCTCCTTGAGTTTTTCCCCCAAAGAGATTTTTAGCTCTCCAGATTCCGCGCAAGACTTGATTCTTCAGCCAGGAGATCAATTGATTGTTCTTACTCGCGTGGATAAACTCCAAAGGGAGCGAATGATCCGGCCCCTGCTCAAGGAACTGAGGCAGGAAGGAAAACCCGGCCTTGGGGGTCCGAGTGTTCGAATTAGTGGAGTGGTTCATCTTCCCGGAGAATATCCCTACATTCCGGATATGACCGTGGGAGATCTCATTGTTGCTGGGGGCGGAATGTCCGAGTCCGCATATACGGTTTCAGCAGAACTAACCAGGCAGTCTGTTGACTTAAATTCCACAAACCCCAAGGCTTTAATAACTCACGATACTCTGGCATCTCTGCTTTCCGAGAAGACCCTTTCAACGAGACTGCGTCCCAGGGACGTTCTCTCGATCAAGCCGATACCTTCTTGGAGCGAGCAGAATAACATTGAAATCCAAGGGGAGGTTCGATTTCCCGGAGTTTATACCTTCCAGAAGAACGAAACCCTGAAAAGTGTATTTGAGAGAGCGGGTGGTTTTACCCAGGAAGCGTTTCCACAAGGGGCCGTTTTCACTCGCTTGAACCTGATGCAAAGGGAGGAAGAGCAAAAGAAAAGATTGATCACGCAACTTGAGACTGACGTAGCCAATCTCTCCTTGGCCGCCGGTTCTGAAGAGACCGCCACAAAAGCTAAGTCCGTTGCCGATGGTTTGCTGACAAAATTAAAAAACACCAAGTCAACCGGAAGGCTGGTCATTGATTTGGGTAAGCTGGTCAGTGGAAAAGACGAAAATTCCATAGTAGTGCGCAATGGCGACAAGCTCGTAGTCCCAAGTATTCCCTACGAAGTAAGTGTTGTGGGTGAAGTTCAGTTTGCGACCTCCCATCTCTTCGATGCCAAACTAAACATGAAGGATTATATCTACAGAAGCGGGGGTTTTACGGCTAATGCGGACGAGGGGCGTGTCTTTGCCGTCAAGGCAAACGGTTCGGTTTTGACCAAAAGCAATACGGGTTGGTTTAAAACAGCTAAAAATAATGGAATTCTTGAGGCGGGGGACGTAGTTGTAGTTCCAATTAACTTGGAAAAGGGAAGGTGGTTGGAAACTTTAACCTCCGGAACTCAAGTGGTTTATCAGCTTGCAGTAGCTGCGGCTGCCGTGAATTCATTCTGAATTTGACCACACTTTGCTAGGTTGGCTTGGTTGCAGGTCATTTTGTTCAAAAATACTTGAACAAAGCCGCTTTTGCTGTATTCTTGCAGCGAATGATGCCCTATTCCATACCCTCGCGGAAGAATGAGTCCAGCTTGGAAGACTTGGCTGAATGGGAGGTAGCAATAGTAGATCTTTTTCTCAACGCGGTTCAGTCGGTCGGGCTGCCGAAGTCACTCGGACAGATTTACGGACTGCTTTTCTGCCGCTCTCAACCTTTGGCGATGGACGAGGTAATGAAGCTGCTTGGCATAAGCAAGGGTTCGGCCAGTCAGGGCTTGCGTTCTCTCCGGCAGTTAGGTGCGGTTGCCTCCGTCTACGAAGCCGGTGACCGCAGAGAGCGATATGTTGCTGAAATCAAGTTGCGAAAACTGGTTGCCGGTATCCTGAAGGAACAGGCGGAGCCACATTTGGAAAAAGGAGTTTCGCGACTTGAGCATCTTAGACGGCTTCTCTCTGAGGAGAAGGATAAAGAATCGAGGAAGAGAGGGGAGCGACGAGAAAAAATTTTATCTGGGTGGCATCGGCAGATGGGCCGATTGCTCCCTTGGGTGAAGATGATCATTGGGAAGAGTGATCGCCTGTCCCATTCAAGTTCTGATTAGGCAATCCAAAGGAATTTTCAAGATTGGCTTTGCTTTTGGCAAACGGCCAAGGGCGGTAGCGTATAAAAAGACATGAACGAAAACAAGAAAACGAAAATCCATAACGATCCCATCGAATCGACGTTTTCGATTCCTGAGGATGAAATCGATCTCCTCGATTTGTTTCGCACTCTGGTTCAGGCGTGGAAACTCATAGCATCCACAACGGTGATTGGCTTGGTTCTTGCCGGAGTATATGGCATGCGATCTCCTGACTTATATAAAGCGGAGGTTTTGCTGGCTCCTGCCGAGGAGGATAATGCCAGAATGTCTTCCCCAGTGGATCACTTTGGCGGATTGGCCAATTTGGCTGGTATAACCGTTCCCGGCGATTCAAATATCGAGCGGGTTTTAGCCACCATGCAATCCCGCGAATTCCTCAAAAGTTATGTTGAAAAATCAAATTTACTTCCGCAAATATTTCCCGAACTTTGGGATCAAGAGAAGAACGCATGGATTCTTGAGCCTGGGCAGGCTGAACCAACGGTTGAAGATGGCTATTGGGTTTTCCAAGACACCTTGACCGTTAATGCAGACAAGCAATCAGGCTTGATCACGCTTGATGTTTTATGGGCAAACCCAGAAGTGGTCGCTCAATGGGCAAACAACTTAGTCCGCCAACTTAATGAGGAATTGCGAGAGAAGGCCAAACAAGATTCCATCAAACGCATAGGATACCTCAAGAAAGAGCTTGCCGAAACGACTTTGAAGGATATGCGGCAAGTTTTGTATAGCATTCTAGAGTCTGAAAAGCAGAAGTCGATGCTGGCCAACGTTAACGAGGATTTTGCTCTCGAGATCATCGACCCGGCCTATACGCCCAAGGCGCCCGTAAAACCAAATCGTAAACTAATTATAGTTGTTGGTGGTGTTTGCGGAAGCTTTCTAGGAGTGTTCATGGTGTTTGCTCTTCAGTTTGTTAATAGGTTGAAATCCACTGGCCACCAGAGGAGGGAGTCGGAAGCATGAATAAGAAATTTTCAAAAATCTCAATAGTCGGGCTTGGTTACGTCGGCTTGCCTCTTTCACTTCAATTCGCCAGGTCCGAAATTCCGGTAATAGGTTTGGACCTTGATCCCAAGAAGGTCGAATTAATCAATGATGGAAAATCCTATCTTAAGCATTTTCCCGCCGAAGTTATTGCCGAGCAGGTGAATGCCGGAAGATTCGAAGCAACTACGGATCCCTCTCGTGTTGCCGAGGTGGATGCCGTACTCATATGCGTGCCGACGCCTCTAGATGATCATCGCGAACCAGATCTTTCCTTTGTCTTGGAAACGGCGCGTTCCTTGGCTCCTCATCTTGCCGAAGGCGTACTAGTTGCTCTGGAGTCAACAACCTATCCCGGTACTACCGAGAACGAGCTAAGGGAGGTTCTCGAGGAAGGCTCAGGCATGAAGGCAGGAATCGATTTTCACTTGGCTTACTCCCCGGAGCGTGAGGATCCCGGCAGGGAAGACGCCAGCGTCAAGACTATCCCGAAAGTCGTGGGAGGATATACTTCGCGATGTGCGGAGATTGCCGAAGCCTTGTATGGCGAGGCATTGGACAAGATACATCGTGTTTCCTCATGTCGCGCCGCGGAAGCGACCAAATTGTCTGAGAACATCTTTCGCAGTGTCAATATTGCCTTGGTAAATGAACTTAAGGTCGTCTACGAGGCCATGGACATCGACGTCCACGAAGTAATAGATGCCGCAGCAACCAAGCCATTCGGTTTCATGGCCTTCCGTCCCGGTCCCGGGTTAGGTGGCCATTGTATCCCTATTGATCCTTTTTATCTTACTTGGAAGGCCCGCGAATTCGGGAAGCATACTAGGTTTATAGAGTTAGCGGGTGAGATTAACACGGCAATGCCTGATTACGTTATTTCCAAGGTGGTCGATGCACTTAACGATAAAGGCGAAGCTCTGATGGGGGCCAAGGTTTTGATCCTTGGCCTCGCCTACAAGGCGAACGTCGATGACTGCCGTGAATCTCCAAGTTTTGCCCTCATTGAGAAATTGATGAGCAAAGGTACGAGTGTTGAATACCATGATCCTTTCGTCCCGGTCATTCCCAAAACTCGCGAGCATATTGACTTGGCCGGCAAAAAATCCGTCCCCATAGAGGACTCATACGATCTCATCTTGCTTTCCACGGATCATCAAATGTATAGGGATTACGATTTTAGCGCATTTCGTTGCCCCATCGTCGATACGAGAAACTGTATTCGGGTCAAACCCGAAAAATATTATCAGGCTTGAGCAGTAAATACCTTGTTACCGGCGCCGCCGGGTTCATTGGTTCCCAAGTTTGCAGGGAATTGCTCGACCAAGGCAACCAAGTCGTTGGAATCGACAACCTTAACGATTATTACTCGGTCGAACTAAAGGACTGGCGATTGGCTCAACTTAAAGATCATTCCTTTGCCGAAAACTTTTCTTTTCGGAGGTTTGATATCGGCAAGAGGGAATCCTTGGAGGAATTCTTTCAAGAATTAGGTTCCTTTGATGCCGTGATCAACTTGGCTGCCGGTGTCGGGGTTCGTTACAGTTTGGAAAACCCTCATGTCTATCTTTCCACAAACGTCAAAGGCAGTCTCAACTTACTCGATTGCATGCGCCAATCTGGATGTAGCAAGCTGGTTCTGGCATCTACTTCTTCCCTTTATGCGGGGCAAACCATGCCCTTTAACGAGGATCTCCCAGTCAACGAACCGCTTTCCCCTTACGCGGCAACCAAAAAGGCGGCCGAGCTGTTGGCATACAGTTACCACAAGCTTTATGGCTTGGATGTTTCGGTGGTTCGCTATTTTACCGTCTTTGGTCCCGCAGGCCGTCCGGATATGGCTCCTTATCGCTTCATCAGGTGGATTGTTGAAGGTGAAACCATTCAAATGTTTGGGGATGGCTCTCAATCTCGCGATTTCACATATGTCGACGACATTGCCTCCGGTACCGTCGCCGCGATTAAGAAAATTGGATATGAAATCATTAATCTTGGGGGAGGTCGCAATCCCGTCTCCCTTAATGCAATCATCGAAAAACTGGAGTCACTGATTATGAAAAAGGCAAAGGTCGAGCGAAAACCCTTCCATCTTGCCGATCTCAAGGAAACATGGGCCGACATCGCCAAGGCGAAAAGATTATTTGGTTGGGAGCCAAGAGTTTCTCTCGAGGAGGGACTTGAAAAATCCGTAAAATGGTACATGGATAACCGCCAATGGTTGAAAGAGGTGCCGGTATGAATGATCTTCCTAAAGTAGCGCTTGTCGGCTGTGGGTATTGGGGGAAAAACCTTTGCCGCAATTTTTCTGCGATTGGAGCGCTTGCTCGTGTGGTGGACTCTACCGAATTAGGGCAGGGCAATGCAGCTTCCATCGCCCCAGGGGTCATCGTATCCCCTTCGCTTGAGGATGCTCTGCAGGATTCTGAAGTCGAGGCAATCGCTCTGGCTACGCCCGCCGAAACCCATGCTGAGTTGGCAATCCGTTCCATGGAAGCCGGCAAGGACGTTTTTGTTGAGAAGCCTATGGCTTTGAACCTAGAGGATGCGGAGAAGATGAAGGGTGTGGCGTTGAGGAATAATCGAATCCTGATGGTGGGTCATTTGCTCGAATATCATCCGGCGGTATTGAAACTGCGTGAGATGATCGATTCGGACGAACTTGGCAGAATCAATTACATCTATTCCAACCGCCTTAACTTCGGAAAGGTCCGCACCGAGGAGAATGCCCTTTGGAGTTTCGCTCCTCACGACGTGGCGGTCATTCTGCGTTTGATGGGGGAGTCGCCGATCGAAGCTTCGGCAACGGGAGGATCCTACCTGACGGCGGGACTGGCCGACGTAACCGTTTCCAATCTGCGTTTCTCAAACGAGAGTCGAGCGCACATCTTCGTCAGTTGGCTCCATCCCTTCAAGGAACAGAGGCTCGTGGTGGTTGGCGATCGCAAGATGGTAATCTTTAATGATGTTGCTCCCTTTGGTCAAAAGCTTCAGCTCTACCCGAACTCCGTCGATTTCGAGGGGAAGCTACCTGTTCTGAAAAAAGAAGACGCCCAGTTCGTGGAACACGCCCAGACCGAGCCTTTGCTTGAGGAATGCCGTCACTTCCTTGAATGCGTTGCATCTAGAGAAGAACCCCTGACGGATGCATCTTCCGGAATCGAGGCTCTCAAGGTTCTTCATGCCTGTCAGGACAGTATCGAGCAAAACGGCAATCCCGTCGCAATCTAAAGTGAAAGATAATAAGATTCACCCAACTGCCTTGGTTGATGACGGCGCCAAGATTGGCAAGGGGACTTCCGTTTGGCATTTTGCGCATATCTGCTCCGGCGCCGTTATTGGCGAGAACTGTTCTCTTGGGCAAAACGTTCTAGTTTCGGACAACGCGATTCTGGGCAACTCGGTAAAGGTTCAGAATAACGTTGCCATCTATGGAGGCGTAACCGTCGAAGACGATGTCTTCCTTGGTCCTTCATGTGTGTTGACCAATGTTACCAACCCACGGTCACAGGTTGTTCGAAGGTCTCTCTACGAAGCTACTCTGATCAAAAGAGGAGCGACGATCGGGGCAAACGCGACCATTGTTTGTGGAATAACCCTCGGAAAATATTGTTTCGTTGGCGCTGGCGCCGTCGTTACCAAGGATGTGCCTGATTATGGATTGATCTTGGGAAACCCCGGTCGGCTTAAGGGATACATGAGCAGGCATGGGCATCCCTTGCGCTTCGATGATGCGGGGAAGGGCAGGTGTCCGGAGTCCGGATACCTGTATCGGAAGAGCGGGGATGAAGTGCACTGCGAGGACTTGTCGGAAGAGGCCCCATTGCCGGATGATTTGGCTGTTGGATCGCGTAACTACGAATTTTTCAAAAACGCATAGAAACAAAGAAAACGTGAAATGGATTTCATTGACTTAAAGAGCCGCCACAAATTGATCAGCGAGGATATAGACAAACGCATGCGTGGCGTTATGGAGCACGGGAGGTTCATCTTGGGCCCTGAGGTAAGTGAGCTCGAGGAAGTCCTTGCCGATTACGTCGGGACCAAGCACTGCGTGACTGTTTCAAGTGGAACCGATTCCCTCCTTATTGCCTTGATGGCACTCGGTGTGAGTCCAGGAGATGAGGTAATAACCGTTCCCTACACTTGGATTTCCTCCGCTGAAGTGATTGCCTTGCTTGGTGCGAAACCGGTCTTCGTGGACGTTCGCCCGGATACGTGGAACATGGATGAGGAGCTTCTTGAATCCGCCATTACCGAAAAGACTAAGGCTATTATGCCTGTTTCCATTTACGGTCAAACCCCGGACATGGATGCGATTAATGAAGTTGCCATGAAATATGACGTTCCCGTGCTTGAGGATGGCGCGCAAAGTTTTGGCGCGACGTACAAGGGGAAAAAATCATGCAACCTTTCCTCCATGGGGAGTACTTCCTTTTTCCCGTCCAAGCCTTTGGGGTGTTACGGGGATGCCGGCGCTCTGTTTACCGATAATGACGAATGGGCGGAAAGATTCCGCTGGATTAGGGTTCATGGTCAAGAGCGCAAACACCACCACCCCATCATTGGATTGAATGGCAGGATGGATACTTTGCAGGCCGCCATCCTCCTATCGATTTTCGAAGTTTTTCCGGAGGAAGTGAACAAACGTCATCAAATCGGGGATCGATATTCCTCTTCTTTGTCGGAGGCACCGGGCATCAAGACCCCATCCATTGCAGAGGAAAACACTTCGGTATACGCCCAATATACGATCTTGTGCGAAGATCCGGGGTTCATCCAAAATCGATTGAGAGAAAAGCAAATTCCATCGGTGTCCTATTATGCCGTTCCCCTTCATCTCCAGCCCGTGTTCGCGGGATTGAAGCATGAAAAGGGAGACTTCCCGGTGGCGGAAGGCATAGCGGGACAGTGCCTCAGCCTACCGATGAGTCCCTATCTCTCAAGTTCCGACCAAGAAAAAGTTATCGATGCGATTCTCGCCTCGTGATTCTCTGCCATTACTGCATTGGACCTCCATGGGTTTTATAGCGCCAAGCGGGTGAAGGTTTTTGGCGTCCGTTCTCACCCTGACTTCCCGCTTATTCTAAATTTTATAGTAAACCACCACGTCCCAAGGAATTACCTTTTATGATCATCGTACTCTTGCCTGCCTACAACGAGGAGCAATCCTTTCCCCCCTTGATGGAGAAACTTGAAAAAGTTTTGGATCAAACCGGTCAAGAGTTCAAGGTTCTTGTCTGCAATGACGGTAGTACGGACCGCACTTCGGAAGTCCTGCTGGAATACTCAGCCAAGCTGCCGATTGAGATCATTGATCACTCCATAAATCGTGGATTGGGCGAATCTTCGCGCGACCTTTTCGAGAGAGCGGTTCAGATCGGCAAGGAAGGCGACGTAATAATTCGCATGGACTGTGATGATACCCATGAGCCAAAATATATTCCCGATATTCTCAGGAAACTCGAGCAGGGATATGATGTCGTGGTAGCATCGAGATTCGAAAAGGGTGGCGGGCAGATGGGTGTGGACGGATTCCGTGCATTCATAAGCCGAGGGGCCAACTTGTTTATGAAATTATTTTTTCCAATCAAGGGTCTGAGGGAATACTCCTGTGGCTATAGAGGCTATCGCTATTCGAAGATAAAGGAAGCGGTCGAATTTTTCGGCAATAATTTCATTACCCTTAAAGGTCTTGGATTTACCTGCACCCTAGAGAAACTGGTCAAACTCAAACTCATAGGGGCGAGCTTCGCTGAAATCCCCTTTCTTCATCGCTATGACCAAAAGGTGAGCGATAGCAAGATGGTGAGCAGCGTTACCACGCTGGGTTACTTGGTGATGACGATCCTTTATCACTGGCCTTGGGGTGGGTGGAGAACTTCAATTGGCAAGGATCATAGGTTATGGAGAGTTTCGAATGACTCCTATTGATTCGGTCAATGACCGTCAGCAAGCCAACAAACGTATTTACTGGTTTGCCAGTGCAATTGCGGGTCTTGTCCCGTGTTTAATTTGTCCTTTCCTTTCAATTGATGGGAGTTTTTACCCATTAAGCTAAGCCGAATTGATTGACGACTGAACTACAACTGCCATCGCGAGAAGATCTTATTCGCCATGCACATGCCGCCCTCTGTGGTTATTGGCCGAATCTTGCGAACCTGTCGTCCTCCCTTCCCGTTGCAAACCATCAAAATGAGGTGTCGATATACCTCCCTCTCGAGATGGTATCGATAGAGTTGCCCATATGGGCCGAAGATTGCGGAGTGAAGGGAAAGATTCTTGTTCCCCGGGAATGCGCCGCTAGTAATTCGGGACCAAATTCCTGGAAAGAAGTTGATTGGTGGCTTGCTGTTTTTTTGCTCTTGGAAGGGTGGCACGAGCGCCTCTGGGAAAAAACTAAAGGGGTCATTCATTCCTACAGTTTTCGTCTCACAGGCTGGGACTCGCGGGCATGGGATCATGCATGGGTTAATCGGATTGCCATCTTCCTTCGAAAATGGGTCAAAAGAGAGAATGAATGGAATGATGCTTTTTTGGGGCCGATTCCTAGTGCGAAACTAACCGTTACACACGATGTGGATGCGGTTGAGAAAACAATCCCTATTCGATTTAAGCAGGGGGCCTTCAACCTGTTCAACGTCATCAAGCTTTCATCCCGTGGAAAAATTGTCGAGGCGGCAAATTCTTGCAGGAATGCCTTGAGGATGATCTTTGGGCAAGGAGATTGGAATGAATTCGACGAACTCCTACAAATGGAAGCCAATGCGGAGGTATCCGCCGTCTTCCACTTTTATGCGGACGATCGGAGGAAAACCATCAAGAGATGGCTTTTCGATCCTGGCTATGACGTCTCCAGCGACGAGTTGAAAGCTCTGATGTTCAAGCTGCGGGATGACGGCCACGAAGTCGGGCTTCATCCTGCCTTTGACGCATGGCGTGATTCAGAGCTTATTGCCAATCAAAGAAAGATACTGGAGGAAAACATCGGTTCCACGATCTTATCGTGCAGACAGCATTGGCTGCGTTTTAGCTGGGAGGAAACTTGGGCCGCCCAGTCCAACGGTGGAATTAAGAAGGATTCGACACTGATGTTCAACGATCGCCCCGGTTTTCGAAACAGCGCATGTTTGTCTTGGAATCCCTGGAATCCCAAGGATTCCAAGCCTTACCCGCTAACCTCAATTAATAGCGTTCTGATGGATTCACATCTCTACGATTATCGTTCCTTAACCGAAGAGGAAAGAAAAGCTGAAATTGCCCGTTGGACAAGAGAATGCAGCACAGTTGAGGGTCAATGTTGCTTTCTGTGGCATCCGCATACGTTGAACGAAGAATATGGGTGGCGGGGTGGATTGGAATGTCTATTGAACGAGGTGGCTAGAAGTTAAACCATTGCGAAAATGATCAAGATCAGAAACTGTTTTCCTGAATTTTTAAAAAAGGTATTATGGGGAAATCGTAGCCGTTGGGGGCTTGAGATAGATTATTCCGACCCCTGTTGGAGCAAGTGGGAGGATGAAAAGTTGAAATTCTACCAGCAAAACCAAAGAAAGGGCATCGGTGCCGTGGTTAATGATGCGGGTTACGAGGTCATGTCGGGGATCAACTTGGAAGGCAAAAGAGTTCTCGAAATTGGAGCTGGAGACATTCGACACCACAAATTTTGGAATGGAGCGCCCAAGGAGTATATTCTGGCAGACGTTCATGACGGAATGATGCAGCAGGCAAAAGCAAAACTTGATTCGCTTGGAATTCCATATAGGGCGATCGAGGTGGAAAGAAACGCCCCATTGGACTTCGAGGCATCTTCCATAGACCTTATCCTTAGCTTCTATTCCCTGGAACACTTGAATCCATTATCTGAAAACCTCTTGGAGATGAAGCGTTTGCTGAAACCGGGCGGCTTGCTGATCGGCGCCATCCCATCTGAGGGCGGATTGCTATGGGGGTTAGGCAGGTTTTTAACATCACGCAGATGGTTGCGTAAGAATACCGATATTGATCCCGACAAGATCATTTGCTGGGAGCATCCG
>MDTD01069883.1_pt1 | contig 13345 bp, 11 predicted proteins | sample 811221 | NCBI WGS metagenome assembly MDTD01 (sample SAMN05326646, study PRJNA326480) | marine metagenome | isolation source: seawater | place: Pacific Ocean: South West | collected 2011
ACGATGTAAGCGCCAGATTTCATGTGAACTTCCGGCGAGTGAATGGTCGAAAGCTGATCGTCGATGTTATAGCCGTTTGTCATGGAAACGCCCTCGTCCTTGTACTTTTGGACCTTTTTGGCGTGGCTTGGAATGAGGATTTTCATGAAATCCTTGGCCATCCTGTAGCCTGCTTCCCCATGGACGATAATCTCGTCGATTTCCTTAGTGTAGAGGTCACGAATCGACCGCTTGATGAGGTTACCTTCTTCATGCACGAGACAAGGCGCAATGGAATTCAACGTCATCTCGCGTACTTGATTCCAAAGTCGCAGCAGATAATCGTAATCTCGTCGGATCTCAGCCTTTGAGCGTTTCGCACCGGCGGTTCGGACGATGACAGCTATGCCTTCGGGGATACCCAGTTCGTTGACGATGGACTTTAGGCGCTTACGATCCGCAGCGCTGCCGATTTTTCGAGAAATACCACCACCACGATCCGTATTCGGCATCAATACACAGTATCTTCCAGCCAGCGAGAGGAATGTCGTCAACGCCGCGCCCTTGGTGCCGCGTTCCTCTTTAACCACCTGAATCAGCAAAATTTGTCGGCGTTTAATGACTTCTTGTATCTTGTAATTGCGTCGAAGCTTGACCGGCCGCCGTGCCTCGATCTCTTCGCTGTCGTCGCCACCCAAGGTTTCAACAGCCTCGCCTTCCTCGGGCTCGGCCTCGTCATCCTCGGTTGCTCGGGCTGCTTCGGCTTCTGCGCGGGCCTCTGCAATCAATAACTCACGATCCGCGACTGGAATTTGGTAGTAATCCGGATGGATTTCGTTAAACGCCAGAAAACCGTGTCGACTGCCACCAAAATCGACAAATGCCGCCTGAAGTGACGGTTCAACGCGGGTTACTTTAGCGAGATAGATATTTCCTTTGAGGGGGCGCCGGGATTCAACTTCGACGTCGAAATCTTCCAGCTTGTTTTTGTTGACGACCAGCACCCGGGTCTCTTCCGGATGCGAGGCGTCGATGAGCATTCTCTTCGTTGCCATTAAATTCAAAGCTCCAAGGCGACGGCCTGAAGTATTTGGTTAGGTGTCCAGGACAGACGCTAGTTTTCAGAAAGCCGGTGGCGGCTGCGGCATGGCGCACGGCCGACAAGGTCGGTCGGTCGATGGTCTTCATGATCCGCGCTGCTCGGTCCGGCATGGTGAAACAAACCTGTGAGGTGTGTGTCTTCAACTTCAACTAACATCATTCAAGCCTCTCGAGGCTAACTTTTAAAACCGATCGTACGAAAATTCGGTATCGAAGCTAGATCTCAATAAAGCCAACATGTCAGCCGATTCGCTATTAACATAACGGTAGTATTTTCTTTCGACAATGCTGAAGTCACGGGTTTGCATGCAGTGCGACAAGATTGGCGTTTGCGAAGGGCGCCAGAAGGACCGTATATTTTGAAGATGACAGTGCTAGATATACTAAATATAGTTGTTGTGAAGCGAAATATGCGCCGTGTTGTCCAGTATTTGATCACGATTCTTGCATGTATCGTATCTCATGGTGCACTGGCAGCGCCAGTTGTGATGGATATCCGGATCGGCGTACAGCGTGATGTAACCCGAATCGTCTTTGATTTTACCGAGGCCATTGACGCCCATCTCTTCGCGCTTGACGCGCCTTACCGCGTTGTCATTGATTTTCCTGAGGTAGGCTGGCGCTTACCACCCCGCCCCTTGCCAAGAGCGGATGGCGTTTATGAAAAGTTGCGGTATGGGCTTTATAAACCCGGCAATTCCCGGGTCGTTATAGATCTCTCGCAACCGGCACAGATCCGAAACGCCATTATGTTTCCCCCTACAGCTACCCATGGTCATAGGTTGGTTCTTGAGTTAAATGCTACCAGTCGAGCTAAGTTTTTGGCTACAAAGAAAACTGGCTCCATAAAAGTGTCATCGACCCCTCTTTTGGGAGTGCCATTACAATCATTATCGGTGCCAAACAAAAACATCCGAAAATTGCCGCCGCCTATCCGTGACGTTAAAGTGACAAGCGCGTCGAGTGCCGCGCCGCAACAAAATGCCAGATTTCCGTTGGCACCGCGCAAACCTAACTTTAGGCCCAAACGCCCGAGCTATACTGTTGTAATTGACCCTGGACACGGCGGCGTAGATCCAGGAACCATCGGCACGACGGGTATTTATGAGAAGCACATCGCGCTCTCCATGTCGCGGGCGATCCGCGAGGCGTTGAGAAAATTTCCTACTTACAGGGTCAAATTGACCCGCGACCGCGATATTTTTATCCCGCTTCGTAAGCGCATTGAAATAGCTAGAGAGTCTGCTGCTGATCTATTCATTTCTGTTCATGCGGACTCGATCAAGAAACCCAATATCCGGGGCGCATCCGTATATACCTTGTCGGAGCGTGCATCGGATAAGGAAGCAGCCGCACTCGCCGAAAAAGAGAATAAAGCGGACCTGATCGCGGGGATCGACCTTTCCGAGAATTCTAGGGAGGTCACCAATATTTTGATCGATTTGGCCCAACGGGACGCAATGAATCAATCTGCACATTTCGCCAGTATTTTGGTCGGAGAGCTAAAACAGCGGATCAAACTTCTACGCAACACCCATCGCTTCGCCGGATTTGCCGTGCTGAAGGCTCCGGACGTTCCGTCGGTCTTGTTGGAGGTGGGCTTTCTCTCCAACGTTCGCGACGAGAGGGCCCTCAAGACGCCCGGTTATCGAAAAAAAATTGCGATGGGCGTAGCAAAAGCCGTTAACAGATACTTCCAGCGAGTCGAACAAGCATCCCAGAATTAAGGTTCCTCGATCCGTCATATTCCCGACAGATTTTGTTGTTACGTCCAAATTACATGAGTTGATTTGACCTTACAAATAGCAAACATGACTTGCCGAAAACCTAGCCACCGCGCACTGGAATAAGGTATCGAAATTATGATTCGGGCTATTTTGACCACGTTGGGATTGTTCGTGCTAGTGTCAATCACGGGAATCGGATGTGTACTGTTCGTCTTCTATAAATATGGTCAGGCGCTTCCCGATTACCGGCAGTTAACGGATTACGAACCACCCGTAATGACTCGCGTTCATGCAGGTGACGGCCGATTGCTGGCCGAGTTTGCGATGGAAAAGCGAGTTTTCATTCCCATTAAGGCCATGCCAAAACAGCTCATAAATGCGTTCTTAGCCGCTGAGGACAAGAATTTCTATACTCACCCTGGGGTTGATTTCATGGGGGTTGGCCGGGCCGTACTTACAAACTTTAAGAATATTGGATCATCGCGCCGGCTGGTGGGGGCATCAACTATCACCCAGCAGGTGGCGAAGAACTTCCTACTTACTAACGAAGTGTCCTGGGCGCGTAAAATTAAGGAGGCGATTTTGGCCTTCAGGATCGAACGGGCGATTCCAAAAGATCGCATCTTGGAGCTCTATCTAAATGAAATCTATCTCGGCTTTGGGTCTTATGGCGCCGGTGCGGCCGCCCTGAATTACTTCAATAAATCGCTAAATGAACTTCAGGTCCATGAGGTTGCCTATCTGGCGGCCTTGCCCAAGGCGCCTAACAATTACAACCCAATCAAGAAACCGAAGGCTGCGCATGACCGCCGCAACTGGGTGATTGGACGTATGCTTGAAGAGGGCTTCATTTCTCTAGTTCAAGCAGAGAAGGCCAAGAAACAGCCGCTGACAATATTCAGACGTTCAGCTACAGAGTATGTAAAGGCGGATTTCTTTGCAGAGGAGGTACGTCGTGAACTAATGGTTCGTTATGGTGAGGAACAACTCTACAAGGGCGGGTTGTCCGTCCGCACCACGATCGCACCGCGCTTGCAAGAAATAGCCGATTGGGCGCTACGAAAAGGACTGGTATCCTATGACCGCCGACACGGCTGGCGTGGACCGCTTCTTCGGATAAATGGCAGCGTTCGCTTAGAGCGGTCGTCGGACTGGCGAAGCGCCTTGGCCAACCTCGAGCGCCCCAAGGGCTTGTTTGATTGGTCACTGGCTGTCGTATTGAAAACCGAAAATCAGGCGGTTCAAATTGGCGTGGAGGGCGGTACCAAAGGGCAAATCCCATTGCAGGAATTGCGCTGGGCCCGCCCATGGTTGGAAGGACAGAAGCGAGGAGCTAAGGTGCTCCATGCTCAAGACGTTTTGCAGCGGGGCGACGTGATAGCCGTGGAGCGCGTGTATACGAATCCTGAAGGCCTCAACTATCCTGACGATACTTTCGGGCTTCGCCAAATCCCGGAAATCAATGGCGCTATTGTTGCTATGGACCCGCACACTGGTCGAGTTCTCGCCATGAGCGGTGGCTATTCCTTCGAGCTTAGCCAGTTCAACCGGGTTACGCAGGCGCGGCGGCAGCCTGGGTCAGCTTTCAAGCCTTTTGTCTATCTAGCGGCCATCGATACCGGATACACTCCATCCACCCTAATTCTGGATGCGCCGTTCGTCATAGACCAGGGGCCAGGCCGACCTAAATGGCGCCCAGCCAATTACACGAAGAAATTCTATGGCCCAAGCACGATGCGCCTTGGGATCGAGAAATCGCGAAATCTGATGACGGTCCGTCTAGCGCAAACCATAGGTATGGAACGGGTTGCAAACTACGCCAACCGGTTTGGTATTACCAACAACCTGCAACAAACTCTTGCTATGTCTCTAGGTGCTGGTGAAACGACACTTATCCGTCTGACGACAGCCTACGCTATGTTGGTGAACGGTGGCAGGCGAATCGCTCCGACTCTGCTAGACCGAATTCAAGACCGCCATGGCCGGACGGTATTCAGCCATGACCGGCGAATCTGCACGGGCTGTCGACAGAAGGCTTGGGCTGGCGAGTTGCCGCCGCGTATTCCAGACACGCGTAAGCAAGTCACCGATGCCGGGAGCGCCTATCAGGTGGTGGCCATGTTGAAAGGCGTAGTTGATCGCGGAACAGGCCGGCGGATTGCCAAGATCGGCAAGCCATTGGCCGGGAAAACGGGCACTACCAACCGAGAACGCGATACCTGGTTTATTGGTTTTTCTCCGGATCTCGCTGTTGGTGTATTTGTTGGCTTCGATAGACCGATTCCGCTTGGGCGCCGAGAAACTGGCTCATCTGTGGCTGCTCCGATATTTCGCGATTTCATGGACGGGGCTTTGAAGGATAAGCCAGCCATTCCTTTCCGAATTCCGCCCAATATCCGCCTGGTCCGTGTTAACGCCCGAACTGGACAACTAGCGCAGACTGGCGAACGAAATGTCATTCTCGAGGCGTTTAAGCCCGGCACGGTGCCGACAGGAGCCTCACAGGTCCTAGAGGGTCAAAGTTGGACAGCGGGCCACGGCGCAGGCAGTGGGGCCTTAAGTGGGACTGGCGGCCTTTACTGACCGATTTTCATGCTTTGCGGGTTAAATAGCGTTGCTATCCGATTCCGTGAAATCGTCGAGATTAAAATCAAAACCGCAGTGATAGTGTTGGACGAAATGGCCCTTATGCGACGCCAGGGACCTCGAACTCACAATAATCTCGTCACTCAGCTCAAGTCGCACGGGGGATTCCATTCTCTTCTTGAACTGCCCACACCACTTAGGCGGATCACATTATGGATCAGCCGTTTTTTATTCAAGGTGGCGCCCAATCGAGACCTGGAGGGGATCAGCGTGATCAGTGGGTCCGCGCGGAGCAGTAACCGGTAATAGCTATCATGATGCGGGTGATTCTGACTGCCTGAACCACTTTGGTCGTTGGCGCTGCCGACGAAATGACCTATTCAGTGTCCTATTTGTATCGGCGGTCTTCTCACAAAATAGCTGGGCCAAGGTCGCTTAATAGTCTCGTCATCACGATCATTCTGGATAATTTGTGCAATAGTGTATTAAAGACCCATTCCAAACGTAGGGACTTGCATTCTGGAATTTTCTGCCGTTTTAATTGGGCGTCTCATTCATGATCAACCTGACGATTTTGCCACAAGACATGCGCGCTGAAATTGAAACACTGGCTTCTGAGATAAAGCAGTCTGTCGAACTGCTGAGGAGGCATCTTTGACTACGATCAAGCCATACTTCGCCTCGAGGAACTAAACGCTTTGGCCGAAGACCCGGCCCTCTGGGAAAACCCGGGGAAGGCCCAAAAGGTCATGCGCGAGCGGACGCATCTCGATGCAGGCCTGAAGGCCATCGACGAGATGGAGAGCGACCTCGCGGACAGCATCGAACTCATCAAATTAGGAGACATGGAGGATGACGGCGACGTGGTTGCCGATGCCGAGGCTGCCATTGAGGTGTTGCACGGCAAGGCGCAGCAGGCGGAACTTCAGACACTCCTGTCCGGAGAGGCCGACTCCAACGACTGCTATCTAGAGATCAATGCCGGCGCCGGCGGGACGGAGGCCCAAGATTGGGCTGAAATGCTAGTTCGAATGTATGTACGCTGGTGCGACTCCAAGGGTTACAAAGTGGAATCTCTGGCCGAGAGTGCGGGCGAGGAGGCCGGCATCAAGTCTATGACTGTGAAGGTCAAAGGCCATAATGCCTACGGATGGCTAAAAACGGAGTCTGGTGTCCATCGCCTGGTTCGGATTTCACCTTATGATTCGTCTGCCCGCCGCCATACTAGCTTCGCATCCGCCTGGGTGTATCCGGTTATCGATGACGATATCGAAGTGGCAATCGAAGAAAACGACGTCCGCGTGGATACTTATCGTGCGTCCGGCGCCGGCGGTCAGCACGTCAATAAAACGGACTCTGCGGTCCGTCTGACTCATGAACCCACCGGCATTGTGGTCCAGTGCCAGAGCGACCGATCCCAGCACAAAAACCGAGCAGCGGCATGGAGCATGCTGAAGGCGCGTCTTTACGAGGCGGAATTGCAGCGCCGCGAGGCTGAAGCTCGGGCCGAGCACGAAGCGAAAACTGATATTGGTTGGGGGCACCAAATCCGTTCCTACGTACTGCAGCCCTACCAGATGGTGAAAGATCTCCGCACAGAAGTGGAGACTTCCAACACGCAAGGTGTTTTAGACGGCGATCTCGACGAATTTATGGCCGCTGCATTGGCCCAAAGAGTCCGAGGCGAAGACCTAGCCGACGGGTAGTTTAGGTGGGGTGAGTGCTAGAACTCCAAAAAGGTTTGCTATATTTTTTGGATTTACCGCCAGATATTCCTGATATATTTGAAAGTTGAAATTACGCTGGCGCCATTACTGATGCCGCCAGATGTATGACCCGCGCAAAAGGCCGCGAGACGACCTGCGTTTCAACATTCTTATTGCGACATCGTTAAGCTATACATGTGGCACGATGTCATAGCGGCGCTTGACTAAAATGAGGGGGCTGTAACTATCTTTGTGCCAAATCGGGGTGCGCTGGTCGTGGGCAGCCGTGTCGATGATAATTGATTCGCATGCGCCTAACGCTGAAACTATGCCCCTTTGTTGTAAAAGGGGAGGATATTAATGTCGGGTGGCGTTTTGGTGGTGACAGGCGGAGCTAGTGGAATCGGCCTAGCCTGCGCGAAGGCAATGGCGGTTGCACACGATCGTGTTGTTTTGATTGACTTAAATGAGGACGGATTGGCGACTGCTGCCGCGGAAATTGGTGAAGTCGGTGGCTCGGTGGTAACGTTTGTTTGTGATGTTGCAAGTTCGGATGCAATGTTGACGTTAGCTGCACACATCGAGAGAGAGGTTGGTCCGGTGAAAACCCTGGTGCCCTCCGCTGGAATTCTTCAAAACGCTTCGACAGTTCTAGATATGGATTTGGACGAATACGCGCGGGTCTGGGACGTTAATTACCATGGCACGGTCTATACCGTTAGGGCGTTTGCTCCTGCCATGACGGACCGTCGGCTGGGAGCGATCGTCACTATTGGGTCGATCAACAGCTATGGGGCTTTGCCGTTGCCAGCTTATTGTCCGAGCAAGACGGCGATTCTCAGACTGACTCAAATCCTGGCCGTGGAATTGGGTCGGTTCGGTATTCGGGTCAACGGTGTGGCTCCGGGCTATGTGCTGACACCAGCCTTAAAGGCGCGCATCGATTCTGGCGATCGCGATGCCGATATGATCCGTGGCGCTGGCGCCATCGATATGTTCTTAGATCCTGAAAACATTGCCGATGCGGCGGCGTTCCTGTGTTCCGATAAGGCGGCCGCGATAAGTGGAACCATGATCCCCGTCGATGCGGGCTGGGAGGCGGCGACGTTGTATCGCAATTATGCTGGCGGTGTGCCTTGGGAGATCGATGAGTGACGACTAGCAGTGGTATCTTGGCGCTTTGGAACGATTGCGAGGCTGGTCGGGAAGATGCCTATGAAGCTTGGTACCAAGGAGAGCATCTCGCCGAGCGGCTTGACGTCCCTGGGTTTTTGCGCGGACGGCGTATGCAGAGCCTCGCGGATGGCCCTGAATACTTCACCTACTACGAAACTACCGCTCCCGACGTCCTGTTCACGCTGGCGTATCGGCAACTATTAGATCACCCAAGCCCTGAGACCGAACGGATTATGCGTGAAATTTTTCGTAATATGAGCCGCACGGTCTGCAAAGTGGTTCGACGCCACGGGACGATGTATGGAAGTCACGCCGTCACCGTCAAATTGAGCGATCAGGAACTCGACGGTTCGGTTTGGCTTTTTGTTGATGGATTGGCTGACCGGCCAGAAGTTGCCCGAGCTGAGATCTGGAAAGCGGTGGAACCATCCAAAGACTCGACTAGTCGAGAGGAAATCTTACGGGGGGTGGAGGATGATAGGATTGTGACTTGCCTGTTGACAGAGACCTTGCGTGATGGAGCTGCGTGGGAAATTGTCAACCAGGCGCAAAAAAATCTGGCGAACGCTTCATGCTCAATTGGCATCTATCGTCTACTTTGCGATCTGCAATCCGATGGCTGATGCACCTGTAAAGAAAATAACGCCCGTGTGTAGGAGGCTGGGTTTGTGTGTTTTTATATGGCTATCAAAGGAGAGCCTTTTCCCGGTTTCTTGGATAATCTTGACCTGATCGGGGTTATTTTGAAGGACAAGGCTCAAGCCAAATTCATGGTTAAATGCGCTAGTGAGCGAGACTGTTGCAATGATGATGTCATTGCTTGTCGGGGATATCAAAATTTTCGTTAGATCTTAAAATACAGACAAAAAATATAAGTAAAAACTCTTCCCAACTAAGTAAATGCCATACAAATATAATTTAATTTCCACACAATTAGTTGACGGCATAATTACCTTCTTCAACAATCTTCATATCACTTAACATGGGAACGCCAACGATGACCCAACGGGCTATAAATGATATGGAAGCAGCGATCGCTGAGCGGGCGCGTAAAGTTCTGCCCGCCGGCGGGTTTGGAAACGTTTCCTTTGACGTTGTCATTCGCGAGGGCCGTGGCGGCCGCGTCTGGGATGAAAGTGGCAACGAGTACTTGGACTTCCTTCTTGGGTCCGGGCCGATGTTAGTTGGCCATGCGCATCCGCATGTTACCGCTGCGGTTCAGGAGCAGGTGGCCAAGGGCTCGACCTTTTTCGCCAACAACGAAGCAGGCGTTCAGCTTGCAGAAGCAATTGTTGACGCCGTGGCCTGTGCCGAAAAGGTTCGCTTTCTGTCATCGGGTTCTGAGGCCACGTTTTATGCTATGCGGGTGGCCCGAGCCTGGCGTCAGCGAAGCAAGATATTGAAGTTTGAGGGCGGTTTCCATGGCATGAGCGATTATGCGCTGATGAGTATGGCTCCGGTACGGCCAGGTAATTTCCCGCAGGCGACCGCCGACACAGCCGGCATTCCCGACACCGTCAGCGATGAAATTTTGATCGCGCCTTTCAACGATATCGACACAGCTGTCTCTCTGATTCGTGAACACCAAGACGAACTGGCAGGGGTAATCGTCGAGCCGTTGCAACGCATGATCCCGCCGGAGCCTGGTTTTCTGGAGTCGCTTCGTGACGTTACTCGGGAATTTGGCCTGGCATTGATCTTTGATGAGGTAGTGACTGGATTTCGCTTTGCTTATGGCGGTGCTCAGGAACTCTACGGGGTGACGCCGGACTTGTGCGCGCTGGGGAAGGTGATCGGTGGCGGTTACCCGTTGTCTGCTGTGGCGGGCAGAGAGGAGTGTATGAAGTATTTTGACGCCCGTGAGGTCGGCGTGGAGAACGCAGTGAAACAGATCGGTACCCTGAGCGGCAATCCGGTTGCCGCGGCTGCGGGATTGGCGACCCTCGAAATTCTCCAAACGCCTGGTACCTTTGAGAATTTGTTTTCCACGGGGCAAAGGTTAATGGACGGCCTAACGGCCTTGATCGCAAAACATGGGGTAAAAGGCCAGGTCCGAGGGGTGCCGCCCATGTTCGACATATTATTCACGGATGCGGATGTTAAAGACTACCGCAGCGCAGCACAGAGCGATAGCGCAATGCTGAAGGTGTTCAATGAACAGGTGTTGCTGGGAGGCCTGTTGAAGGGAGATAACAAGTTCTACGTGTCTACTGCTCATACGATCGAGGACATTGAGGAAGCGTTAGCTATCTGTGACGTCGCTCTAACAGCTGTGGCGAAAGAGTGATTATTGTTATTGGATGCCGCTACCATCCGTCATAACCCCACATTTAGTGCTCTATTTTATGGTGGTTGCTGACAACTAATCTTCATTGAATTTATGTCTTTCGTAAGGTCGGTAATACGCTTCTGACATGCCGGCGGCCTCCCGAGCCTGGGCATTGAATGGGGGTTTAATGGAGCCAGTGAACAGTGTTGCTGCTAGTTCATGGAAAGTGGCAACAGGGTCCAGGCCTCGGTCCGCTGCAACAAATTCGAACCAACGTACGCCGGCTGCTACGTGCGATATTTCCTCTTGACCAATCTTTTCCAGAACGGCCGCGGTATCAGAATCGCCATTGGCTTCGAGATGAGCTGCCGCCACGGGTGTGGAATCCAGGCCGCGCGCCTCCAGGATCATGGGTACTAGGGCCAGGCGCGCCAATAAGTCATGACGTGTATTGTTTGCAGCCTCCCATAGTCCGTTATGGGCTGGCAGATCACCATAGGAAACATCCATTTCGACTAGGCGTTGGCTCAGCAGAGCAAAGTGCTCCGCTTCGTCTTTGGCAACTCTCACCCAATCATCATAGAAGGCGCGTGGTAATTTTGGATTATCAAAGCGCGCCACCATATCCCAAGCTAAGTCTATCGCGTTGAGTTCAATGTGCGCGATGGCATGCACGAACGCCCGACGTCCGGCTATTCCGCCTTTGCGCCGGCGGGGCATATCGCGAGGGGCCTTCAATTTCGGCCGAGCCGGTCGCGCCGGCCTGTTCGGTGGACGCGAGTGACCTAAGACGGAGAGCTTGCCAGCTTGCCAAGCGCGAGCATTTTCGCGAGTTCGGTTTACTTTTCCCTGCGGGTCTGGGTCGCGGAGCACTGCACAGGCGGCATCGCGAAGCGTGGCCGGATAGCGCGACAGTTCTAAAGTGCCTTTGCAGCTTCGAGAACTGCTTCGGCATGAGCCCTAACTTTGACCTTTGGCCAAATTTCCCGAATGACGCCCAATGAGTCTATTAGGAAGGTGGTGCGGACAATACCCATAAACTCTCGGCCCATGAATTTCTTAAGTTGCCACACGCCGTAGGCTTGGCACAGTTTGCCGTCTTCATCTGAAAGGAGATCAAAATTGAGTTTATGCTTAGCCTTAAACTTGTCATGGCGTGCGGAACTGTCCCGTGAAGCGCCAACGATTAAGGTGTTCGCCTTGGCAAAGGCATCGGCGAGATCGCGAAAATCCGTTGCCTCTGTTGTGCAGCCGGGGGTCATATCCTTCGGATAAAAATACAGCACTACGTTTTTGCCCCGAAGGTTCTTCAGAGACAAATGGGTGGCAGAGTACGTAGGGAGGTCAAAATCAGGCGCTTTGTCTCCAATATTAACAGTCATGAGGTCATCCTTGTTACGAGATAATTAAGCACAAAATTGTCTCCGTGAGGGATAAAATCAAGCCTTGCCTGATGGCGTTATTGTGGCGTTCCAAAAGCCCTAAGTCCTTAAACAGCTGGGCTGTTGATCTTATACCAACGCCAAAACTGTTAGCCCTGGCTGAACTCTTCATGGTATTGGCTTCGCGGGCGTAAGCCTCTGGTTAAGGTCGAGAAAGCTGTTTCGCTGGGGTTTCAATGATCTCTTGAAATAAAGTGAGGACCCCCGACGCCGCGCCTGCCACTTTCAATTCCAGTGCACTGAAATCTGAGCATTTCTCAACATCTGCCAACCGAGCCTTGAGCGTATCTGAAAACTCATTAATGTGCTGCGAGGTGATTTCATCTTCGATGGACAGGCTGAGCGTACTTTGCAGCGCTTGAAACATCCTGAGAGTTTCGCTAAGGAGAGTACCGCTTGATCTGTCTAAATAACCGGCCCGTGTCAGGTTTTGTATTAGGGTCATGGTTCCGCAGTTCAGAATATCCGGATTTTCTGAAGCATGGCGCAAAGCTAGATATTGGGCAATGAATTCGATATCGACCATGCCGCCGCGCAATTGTTTCAGTGACCAAAGACAGTTCGCCGGTTTTTCCCGTGCCAGCCGGGCACGCATGTTGGCGACATCGCGTAATAACGGTACAGGCGCACGTGGCTTGGTGAGAATACTATGGATGGCACCCTCCACAGCACTCCGCATTTTGTCACTGGTCGCGGAGATGACCCTAGCGCGCGTCAATGCCATGTGCTCCCAAGTCCATGCCCCGTCGGCGTGATAGGATTTAAAGGCCTCGATGGTTGTGGCGATGGGACCAGCATTACCTAATGGTCGTAGACGCATATCAACCTTGAACATAGCACCTTCCGACGTCAACGCGGTTAATGCGTTGATCAGGCGCTGCGATAAGCGTGCGAAGTACTGGCTGACCGAAAGCGGTTTTGTGCCATTAGAACCAGCTGAGTTTATCGGCGCCTTGTAAATGACCACAAGATCAAGATCGGAGCTGGCCGTCATTTCCCGGCTTCCAAGTTTGCCCAACGCTAAGACTGCGACATCACTGCTCTTGATGACGCCATGGGTTTCGTTAAATTTTAATTGAATTGGTTTGAATAAGCAGTCCACTGCGGTCTCAGCAATATTGCTGTGGGCAGTTGCCGCCTCAGCCGGGGGAATCAGTCCGCGTAACTGTTGAACGCCAACCTGAAACCGGCGGTCATGCGCCCATCTTCGACCGTAGTTGAGAGTATCCTCGATATATTCGGCGCGGGCTAGGTAGCAATCCAGTTCCTCTTTCATCTCGCAGATTGAGGGTAGCGAGTCGAAGAAGTCCGGGGTAAGCACGCTATCCAACACCGCCGGCCGGCTGCTCAGATGGTCAG
>MDTD01101519.1_pt1 | contig 13345 bp, 12 predicted proteins | sample 811221 | NCBI WGS metagenome assembly MDTD01 (sample SAMN05326646, study PRJNA326480) | marine metagenome | isolation source: seawater | place: Pacific Ocean: South West | collected 2011
ATGGCTATGCTGGTTTCGCAGGACTTGTTATATGTGGTTTTGTTCTAAATGGTTATCCATCATCTGGTTACAGTGTTGGAGCTATGTGGGATGGAACAACTTATGCTGCAATCAATCCATTGGGAATGTTTATTGGAGCAATAATAATGTTCTTTGTTCTAGGGTTTGCGCCAGGCTACATTATATCTAAAGTACTTCATGGAATGGGTAAATTGAGAATTCCAAGAGAAGTAGAGTTAGCTGGCTTAGACTATAAAATAATAGAGGATGCGAGTAGTGATGAAAAAGCTGTTGCATCATCTTCAAGGTAAAGGAGTAAACTATGGCTACAGTATCAAACTGGATAGATCATTTAAGTGCTGCTGAAGTGCAAGGAGCTGTGTACCCAGGAGTTGGGTCAGAGGGCATTCTTGTGATCATCGGTGTTGTTCTTTGGATTGGCTGGCATGTAATATCAAATATGCAAGAGTCGAGCAAAATGAATGAGATCGCTAGAAGAAGACCAGGAAAAGATGACTGGAAAAGTAATACTCCAGACTGGTAAAAAGTGATTAATATTGGGGGCGCTTATTAGCGCCCCCTTTATAGCATGGAAGATAATAACAAAAATAATCAAGAGAATAAAATGCCAAGTAAGATGGCCAGATTAGCATGGCCAAAAGCAAAATATGGAGTTATTGTCGCAATTCTGATCATTGTAATAGTTAACCTGCTTTACTATAAAGAAAAAATTATTTCTTTATTTAATTAATTAAGAAAAATTATGTGTGGTATTGTTGGTATATATCTTAAAAATAAAAAATTAAAAAATAAACTTGGTTTATTTATGTCAAAGATGATTGATAATATGTCATCTAGGGGACCAGACAGTGCTGGCTTTGCAATATATAACGAAGAAAAATCAACTTACTATAAATATTCAATATGCTTTGGAGATCAAAATTTTACAAATTTAAAAAAAGAAATTAGTAAAAAATTTAAAAACTCTAAAATTAAACAATATTCAGATCATGCAGTAATAACATCAAAAATTAAGCCAAAAAACTTTAAAAATTTATTAAAAGATTACAAAAATATATCATTAGTAGGATACGGCAAAGCAATTGAAATTTTTAAGCAAGTGGGTAACCCAAGTGAAGTTGTAAAAAGATTTAAATTAAGTTCATTATCAGGCACACATGCAATAGGTCATACAAGAATGGCAACTGAAAGTGCAATTACAACAGATGGCTCTCATCCCTATTCAACTGGTGAAGATGAATGTTTAGTTCATAATGGATCACTATCAAATCATAATAATTTACGTAGAAAACTGAAGAAGGAAGGAATTGAATTTAAATCTGAAAATGATACCGAAGTTGCTGCAGGTTATATCTCAAAAAATCTCTCAGATAAAATAAATTTAAAAAATACCTTAACAAAAGGTCTGATTGATTTGGATGGATTTTATACATTCATAACTGGAACTAGAAAAGGTTTTGCGGTTGTAAGAGATGAAATTGCCTGCAAACCTGCAGTCATTGCTGAAACAAAAGATTATGTTGCAATAGCCTCTGAGTTCCAAGCTATGGCTCACCTGCCGAATGTAACTAACGCAAAAATTTTTGAACCTGAGCCCGGTATAGTTTATTCCTGGGGTAAATAATGATTTTAGATTTAAAAAAAAATAGTCTTAGAGAAGTTAATAACAAACTACAAAATATTGATATTAAAACAAATTACAGAAATTATAAAATATTAAATCCTCAGGGAAATCATGCGATATGTGCAGGATTAAAAGATGATATAAATGTTAATATTGAAGGACATGTTGGTTATTACTGTGCTGGTATGAATCAAAATGCGAAAATAACTGTTAATGGAAATGTTGGAACTGGTGTTGCTGAAAATATGATGTCAGGTTTAGTTCATGTAAAAGGAAATGCATCCCAATCCGCAGGAGCTACAGGGCATGGGGGGCTTTTAATAATAGATGGGAACGCAAGTTCTAGGTGTGGGATTTCTATGAAGGGTATTGATATTGTAGTTAAAGGTTCAGTAGGTCACATGTCAGGTTTTATGTCACAAGCTGGCACTATATTAGTTTGTGGAGACGCAGGTGAGGCTCTTGGGGATAGTCTTTATGAGACAGAAATTTTTGTAAAAGGTAAAGTAAAATCACTGGGGGCTGATTGTGTTGAAAAAGAATTAGAAGATAAACATCTAAATAAAATCAAAGAATTATTAAACAAAAGTGGGATAAAAAATTTTAAACCAAATCAATTCAAAAGGTTTGGTTCAGCTAGAAAGTTGTATAACTTTAAAGTTGATAATGCATAAAATTATTGATTATGAGTAAAAACAAAACAAAACCAAGAAAGTCATGGACTTTCGATGATTATACTACTTCTGAAATAAGAAGAGCTGCTGAAACTGGTATTTATGACATAAGAGGAGGTGGATCGAAAAGAAGACTACCACATTTTGATGACTTGCTTTTTTTAGGAGCATCAATGTCTCGATATCCATTAGAAGGTTATAGAGAAAATTGTAATACTAAAGTAAGTTTAGGAACAAGATTTGCAAAAAAACCACTTGAATTAGATATACCAATTACCATAGCAGGAATGAGTTTTGGGGCTCTTTCAGGACCAGCAAAAGAGGCTCTAGGAAGAGGTGCGAGCGCTGCAGGTACTTCAACAACAACAGGTGATGGGGGAATGACACCAGAGGAAAGAGGACAATCCAAAAATTTAGTTTATCAACTATTACCATCTAGATATGGAATGAACCCAAATGATTTGAGAAAAGCAGATGCAATTGAGGTAGTGATTGGACAAGGTGCTAAACCTGGAGGTGGTGGAATGCTGATGGGTCAAAAGATAAACGACCGAGTTGCAGAAATGAGAACTTTACCAAAAGGTGTAGATCAAAGATCAGCATGCAGACATCCAGATTGGACAGGACCAGATGATTTAAAAATTAAAATATTGGAACTTAGAGAAATAACAAATTGGAAAGTACCAATATTTATTAAAATTGCTGGTGCAAGACCTTATTATGACACTGCATTAGCAGTGAAAGCAGGAGCAGATGTAGTTGTTCTTGATGGTATGCAAGGTGGAACTGCAGCTACACAGGAAGTATTTATTGAAAATGTAGGTCAGCCTACACTAGCATGTATTAGACCAGCTGTAGATGCTCTCCAAGATTTAAATATGCACAGAAAAGTACAACTTGTTTTATCAGGTGGAATTAGAAATGGTGCTGATGTAGCAAAATCTTTAGCTTTGGGCGCGGATGCGGTTTCTATTGGATCGGCAGCTATGATAGCTATTGGTGATAATGATCCTAAATGGGAAAAAGAGTATAATGAACTAGGTACAACTGCAGGAGCTTTTGATGATTGGCATGAAGGTCAAGATCCAGCTGGTATTTCAACCCAGGATAAGGAATTAATGAAAAGATTAGATCCAGTGAAAGCAGGGAGAAAACTTACAAATTATTTAAATGTTATGACCCTAGAAGCTCAGACTATTGCTAGAGCGTGTGGTAAAAATGATTTACATAATCTAGAACCTGAAGATCTTGTGGCTTTGACAGTTGAGGCGGCTGCCATGGCTAGAGTTCCGCTCGCGGGTACAAACTGGATACCAGGGCTTGATAAGAAATAATTATTGCCTGTCCGCTAATTAAAAAGTATCATTAAATATGTCAAAAAATCTATCAAAAATTGCTAAAAGTAAAAAAATAAAATATTTTTTAATAAGTTTTGTTGATCTTTTTGGAGTTTTAAGATCAAAATTAGTTCCCGCGAGAGCTATAGATGAAATGCAAAAAAATGGTGCGGGATTTGCAGGATTTGCAACATGGTTAGATATGACTCCCGCTGACTCGGATATGTTCGCAATTCCTGACCCTGAAAGTTTAATTATTTTACCATGGAATAAAGAGGTGGGTTGGTTGGCTTCTGATTTATGGATGGATGGAAAACAGGTTGAAGCTTCACCAAGAATAATGCTCAAAAAACAAATTGAAAAGCTTTCTAAAAGAAATTTAAAAATGAAATCAGGAGTTGAGTGTGAATATTTTTTAGTAACTGAGGATGGAAGATCTATTTCTGATCCAAGAGATATTCAATCTAAACCTTGCTATGATCAATCTGCTTTGATGAGAAGATATGATCTAATTAAGGAAATTTGTGATAGCATGATAGAGCTTGGGTGGAACCCTTATCAAAATGATCATGAAGATGCTAACGGCCAGTTTGAGATGAATTGGGATTACTCAGATAGCTTAGTAACAGCTGATAGGCATACCTTTTTTAAGTTTATGGTTAAGTCTCTCGCTGAAAAACATGGGTTAAGAGCTACTTTTATGCCAAAACCTTTTGAAAACTTAACAGGTAATGGTTGTCATGCTCATGTATCTTTATGGGATGGAAAATCTAATAAATTTTTAGATAAAGGAGACAGGTTAGGTTTGAGTAAACCTGCTTATAATTTTTTAGGTGGAGTTATAAAAAATGCAAAAGCTTTATCGGCTTTTTTTAATCCATCAATTAATAGTTATAGAAGAATTAATGCACCACCAACTAAATCTGGAGCAACGTGGTCGCCGAGCAGTATATCCTTTACTGGCAATAATCGGACACATATGATCAGAATTCCAGACCCCGGAAGGTTTGAGTTAAGATTAATGGATGGTTCATCAAATCCTTACTTATTACAAGCTGGTGTTATGGCGGCAGGTCTAGACGGTTTGACAAATAAAACTGATCCTGGGGAACCATTGTTTTGCAATATGTACACAGATCATAAAAATTACCCAAATCTTGAAAAACTTCCGGATGATCTTGAAGATGCGCTTGAAAATTTAAAAGATAACAAAACTTTGAGAGATGCATTTGGAGAGCCAGTGATAAACAGTTATATTAAACTAAAGAAACAAGAATTAGAATCTTTTGATAAAGAAGAAAGATTTGATAAACGATCCCCTATCACAAAATGGGAAAGAAATAATACTTTAGACTGTTAGAAAATGAAAAAAATTTCCAATTTTAGATTTTGGAAATGTTCAAATTTTATATCTAATAAAAATTACAACTTTAACAGAAAATATGTTTTAAAACATGTATCACCAAGACTCTTGGCGGATTCGTATAAAACAATTTCAAAATGGAAAAATTACAAATCAACTCCACTTATATCACTTAAAAAATTAAATAAATATCTCAAATTAAATAATATATTTTATAAAGACGAGTCAAAAAGATTTCATCTAAAATCATTCAAGGCTTTAGGTGGAGCCTATGCAGTTAATAAAATATCTAAAAATAAAAAAAATTTGGTTATTTCGTCTGCGACTGCTGGAAATCACGGTAGATCAGTTGCTTGGGGTGCACAAATGTTAGGTTTAAAATGTAAAATTTTTGTAAGTAGTTTTGTAAGTAACTCTAGAGTTAAAGAAATAAAAAAATTTGGAGCTGAAGTAGTTAGAGTAAAAGGTAATTATGAAGACTCACTTAATAAATGTATAAAATTATCAAAAAAGAATAAATGGAATATTGTACAAGATGTATCGACTAAAAATTATAAATTTGTTCCTAGATTAACAATGGCTGGTTATTCAATCATGATTAAAGAAATTGCAAACCAAACTAATCATTACATTACACATATTTTTTTACAAGCAGGTGTTGGAGGTATGGCGGCTGGGGCTGTGGCAGGGGTTGCTAAATATTTTAAAAGAATACCTCAAATAATAATTGTAGAGCCTGACAGAGCTGACTGTGTCATGCAGAGTATTAAAAAAAATAAAATGATGAAAATTAAAATTTTGAAAGAGAGTATAATGGGAGGCATGTCATGTAATGAAATGTCACTAATACCTTGGCAAATATTAAAAAAAACATCCAATCATTGTATCTCTATAAGTGACAACAAAGTTGCCAAAACTATAGCAATGTTAAAAGATAAAAAATTTAGTAAAAAATCAATTATTGGTGGTGAATGTTCTACACCTGGAATTATAAGTTTAATTAGCGCATGTAATGACAAACGGTTAAAAAAAATAATAAAACTTGATAAAAACTCTAATGTTTTGTTAATTGGATGCGAGGGTAATGCAGATACAAAACTTTATAGAGAATTGTTATCTAGGGGCAGAAAATAATAAAATGACAACAAAAGCTTTAGTGTGGATAAGAGACGATTTCAGATTGAAAAATAATCCTGCTCTTTCCTATGCATCAAACAACTATAACAATGTTTCTGTTACCTATATATTCAACAAAAATAAATTTGATAATATTAGAGAAGCTCAAAAATGGTGGATCAGTAAATCTTTAGAAAGTTTTGAAGCGGATTTAGCAAAATATAATATAAGTTTAGAAATAATACTGTCTGACGAATTAATTTTTTTTTCTAAACTAAAAAATAAAGATAATATTTCAGTTTTTTGGAATAAAGTGTATGAGCCTGATCAAATAAAAATAGACAAAAATTTATGTGATATTTTCAATAAAAATAAAATTCAACATAAATTTTTTAAAGGAAATGTATTGAATGAATATGATAAAGTCACTAAAGATGATGGATCTCCATATAAAGTTTATAGTCCTTTTTGGAGACTTGGAGAAAAAATATATTTAGAAAGTATTAAAACAAATTCTTTAAATTTAAAGAAACAAAAAAATAAAATTAAATTTTTTAAATCAAATATAAATTCTAAACAAATTCTCCCGAAAAAGATATGGTACAAAAAATTTGAGAAGTATTGGATACCCTCAGAAAAAGAGTCGGATAAATATTTAAATGAATTTGTAAATTCCAGAATTTTAAAATACGGAACGGACAGAGATTATCCTGAAATTAATGGTACTTCTAAACTATCACCATATATAAGAAATGGTCAAATACACGTCAGCGATATTTGGGAGAAGTGTTATAATTTAAAATCTAAAAATATTAATTTAAAAAAATACTTAAATGAACTTGGTTGGAGAGAGTTTTCACATAGTTTAATAAACAATTTTCCTCAGATGTTAAAAGGAAACTTAAGAAAAGAATTTGATAAATTTCCTTGGGATAAAAATATTAAAAATCTTAAGGCCTGGAAAAATGGCATGACAGGATATCCGATAGTAGATGCTGGTATGAGACAATTGTATGAGACCGGCTGGATGCACAATAGAATAAGAATGGTTGTAGGATCTTTTCTTGTGAAACATTTAAGAATTAATTGGAAAGAAGGAGAAAAATATTTTCGAAATTGTTTATTAGATTTTAATGAGGCTAATAATGTAGCTCAATGGCAATGGGTTGCTGGTTGTGGGGCAGATGCTGCGCCTTACTTTAGAATTTTCAATCCAATACTTCAGGGGGAAAAATTTGATAAAAATGGTGTCTATGTAAAGAGATGGGTACCTGAATTATCTAAAGTGCCTTCTAAATTTATTCATAAGCCATGGGAAATGGAATTAAAATATCAAGAGGCAATCAAAACAATAATAGGTAAAGACTATCCTAAGCCAGTAGTTGTTCATGAAGTGGCTAGAAAAGCTGCTTTAACAGCTTTTCAAACTTTAAAAAAATAATTTTATCTAGATCTACTTGCCCACCATTTATCAAGAACGAAATACCAAATCGCATTAGCTAATGGCTCAACAATTGCATCTGTTAATGCAATCATGAATGAAACATTTGCAATTAGCATAAGAACAGTAATCGCTATGGCAAAATGACCAATTGTGTAAATAATAGTTCTTAGGATTGAACCTCTATTATTTTCATAAATATTTTTTGTAGTTTTAAATATACCTTTTGTTAATTCCATATTTGATGAAGTTTAATAAATTTATATATGATTTTTACAATAAGTTTTTAAGCGAATAATAATCAATCTCAAATTTTTTTTGATAATGATAATTATTATCTTAAACCTATCAAGACTTCGTTAATTGCTATTCTCCTAAAAAGTGATGAATTATAAATCTTTCTTGAGATTTTATTCTGTGCTCAAACAAATACAGCCCTTGCCATATACCCATTAATAACTTTCCATTTTTAATACTTAGTGAAATCTGATTATTAGTTAAAGCAGATTTTATATGAGCAGGCATATCATCCTTACCCTCTGTTTTATGAACATAAAGATCCTTATTCATGGGTGCTAGTTTATCAAAGAAGTTAATTAAATCGCTTTTTACGTCAGGATCAGCATTTTCCTGAACAATTAATGATGCGCTTGTGTGCTGTATACTTAAATTTAAGATACCGTTTTTAAGTTTACTATTTACAATCCAATTTATAGATTTATCAGTAAATTCATATAATTTTTGTCCATTTGTTTTAATTTTTAAACTATAAAATTCTTGTTTCATTTTTTTTTTGTTTTAAAATTAATTCCATATTCTGATCTTGGTCCTTTTCTCAAACCAAAGGGGCCAGAAATAAATATTGTCAAAGGTCGGGTGCCAGGTTTTAAATCAACTCTATGATGGGTATTGGCGGATCTGAAACCTATATAACCTGGTGGTCTCCATCGTTTGCCATCTTTAAGAGTTTCATAGTATCCATCTCTAAGAATAATTGTAATAAATGGAAAAAGATGGTTGTGAACACCCTCTCCATGGTCATTATCCAGCATTTCGTGAATTAAAATATTAAAAGGAAACCATTTAGGTCTATTTCTGAACAATATGTAATATCTGTTCATCCATGGTTTTGCTTCATTATATTTTGGATGTGATGGGCCTCTATCCAGGACAATTTTTTTTCTTCCAATTTTTTCTAATAACTTAAGAAACATTAATTAATTTTAATAATGGCGTTATTTCTTAAGATATACATATTTTTATTAAGTATATAAGGTCTAGATATTTTTTCACCATCAATTTTAATAATATTTTTAACTTTCCCATCCTCAATATTTACTTTTAATAATCTACCATTACTTAAACTTACATAAATATAATTTTTAGCAACAATAAATCCTGTGGGGTAAATATTTTTATCTTTCAGCCTATCCAAAATATTTGTTGATCTTAAAATATTACCATTAGATTTATCAATTAAAATAAAATAACCTTTTTCTGAAACAGTAAATACAATATTACCGATTATCGATGGCTGTAAATAAGAATTTATTGATTGTTTCCATTTGGTATTTCCATTTTTATAATCAATTGCAAAAAATTTATTTTGGTTATTTGAAACATAAAGAGTCTGATCATCTAAAACAAGTTTTGAACTTTTAAGTAAAAAAGTATTTTCAAAAATTGCTTCATCTACAGTTTGTGTTTGCCAAATTAAATTTCCTGTTTTAATATTTAATGCATTAATATCTCCAATTGTGTCAATGAATATTACTAAATCGTTGTGTACTATTAGTGATAATTTTCTTTTTGATTTTATAAAAGATTTTTCAGTTCCAAAATTCCAAATTTCTTTACCATTATCTAGCGAGATGCATCTTATTACATTTTCAAAATCTATCAAAAATATTTTATTATCAAATATTTTTATTTCTGAATTAAAAGATGTAGGATTTTTATGTTTCCATTTTAATTTTCCATCAATCATATTAATTGCATAAAGGTTTGCTATAGTGTCTGCCGCTATCAAAGTTTTATCATTTGCTGAAAAATAGATTGATGGTTTTAGTTTTTTTTCAATTTTCGTGTAATAATTTTTTTTCCAAATTAAATTCGAATTGCTATCAAATTTAATTATTGCTCCTTTCTCGTCAAAAAATATGATTGAATTATCCTGACTAATTAATAAATCTGGATTGATATGTTCAAAATTTTTAATTTTTTTAAATTTAAATTTTGATAAAGAATTAAAATTACCATCAAAATTAATATATCCTGTGTTGTTTGTTAAGTTGTTAATAAATGGAGCATTTTTATAATTACTATCAATCTTTATTTTAAGATTTGCATTAAATTCTCTATCTAAAATTTTTTTACTTTTAAAAATTTCTTTCTGTATATCTTTCTTCTCAATTTTTATTTTATCTTTTGTCCAAAAGCCTGTTTTTGTATCAAGCGAACATTGAGCAAGAAAAATAAAAAATATAAATAAAAAAAATTTTTTACGCACTAAAGTCTCTTCTTAATCTTTTTTGTGCCTCTAATTTGATTTGAGAATTTGAATTTTTTGTTTCTAAAATTTTTTCAAAAAATTCTTTAGATTTCATTTTTTCATTTTTAGAATAAAAATATTCTGCAATTACATACAATGCATGGGATTTCCACATTGAATCTTTATTGATTAGTGGTTTAAAAATCTCCAAAAGCTCATTCTCTGTAGCACTACTAGAATTATATAAGCCTTTTTTATAAATTATTAAATTTTTAATTTCGTCTTCTAAGTTTACATCATAAATCAAATTATCAAAATAATTATTAATCTCCTTTTTTTCTTTAAGAAGATTGTTGTCTAAAAGAAAATATAGAGCTAATGGTGAATAAGTTGAATCTTTCGAATTTATTACATCTTTCATCTCACTAATAGAAAAACTTGGATTATCTTTGTTATAATTAATAATCGCTAAATTATATTTTTCTGAAATTTGAACTTTAATATCTCTCTTGTAATCTATGTAAAAAAAATAGCTAAATAGCAATAATAAAATTAAAAATAAAAATGAAAAAATTAATTTTTTATTATTTAGAATTAAATTACTTAAATTATGTAAATAGTTTTGATTCTCTTCAGTCATTTAAATCATATTTCTTAAAACGTATTGTAAAATTCCACCATGTTTATAATACTCCAACTCATTCATGGTGTCTATTCTAGCCAAGACTTTTATTTTTTTTGTAATGCCATTATTATATTTAATTTCTAATTCTACTTCTTCAGAAGGTTTAATTCCATTTTCTAGTTTTTTTACTGTTAACAGCTCTGAGCCTTTTAAATTGAGACTTTTTCTGTTTGCACCTCCAATAAATTGTAGTGGCAAAACTCCCATTCCTATTAAATTTGACCTATGAATTCTTTCAAAACTTTCTGCTATAACAGCCTTAATTCCTAATAATTTAGTTCCTTTAGCTGCCCAATCTCTCGAAGATCCTGTACCGTACTCTTTACCTCCTATTACCACTAAATCTGTTCCTCTTTTTCTATATTCAACAACAGCGTCATAAATTGGCATTACTTTATTTTCTGGATATAATTTAGTTAATCCTCCCTCTGTACCAGGTGCAATTTCATTTCTTATTCGAATATTTGCAAAAGTCCCTCTCATCATAACTTCATGATTTCCTCTTCTAGAACCATATGAATTATAATCTTTGGGAAGAACTTGATGTTTCATAAAATACTCTCCAGTCGGACTCTCTTTTTGAATTGCGCCAGCTGGAGAAATATGATCAGTAGTTACGCTATCTCCCAAAATTAATAATGGTCTAGCATCATTTATTGACTTAAATCCCTCAGGCTCTAAAGGTAGTTTTTCAAAGAAAGGTGGTTTCTTTACATAAGTTGAATTATCATCCCAATCATAGATACTACTCTCTTTAGTTTTTATTTGTTGCCACTGCTGTGGACCTTTGGAAACATTGGAGTATCTTTCAATAAACATTTTAGGATTCAAAGATTTTAATAAAACCTCTTCTATTTCTCTATTACTTGGCCAAATTTCCCTTAAAAAAACTTCTTTGCCATTTTTATCTTTTCCAAGAGGCTCTTTGAACAAATCAATTAACATAGATCCTGCTAAGGAATATGCTACCACTAGAGGAGGAGATGCAAGATAATTTGCTTTTACTAATGGAGATATTCTGCCCTCAAAGTTCCTATTTCCAGACAAAACAGAGACAGCATAAAGGTCCTTATTTTTTATAGACTTAGAAATATTTTCAGGCAATGGTCCTGAGTTACCAATACACGTGGTACAACCATATCCTACAAGATTAAACCCTAATTGATCTAAATATTTATTTAGTCCAGATTTATTTAAATAGTCAGTTACAACTTGAGATCCTGGTGCTAATGAAGTTTTAACCCATGGTTTGGTTTTTAAACCTCTTTCAATTGCTTTTTTTGCAAGAAGTCCTGCTCCTATAAGCACATTTGGATTAGATGTATTTGTACAAGATGTTATAGCTGCTATAACAATTGAACCATCTTTTAAATTAAAATCTTCTCCAGATACTTCTGAAGTATTTTCTTTTTCTCTTTTTGTAATTTCTTCAAAACTCTTTTTAAATGAATTTTTAGCTTCAGTTAATAGTACTTTATCTTGAGGTCTTTTTGGACCAGATATAGTTGGAACAACAGTCGTCATATCTAATTTTACAACATCAGTAAACTCAATATCTTCACTTGCCCATAAACCTTGGTCTTTTGCATAATGTTCTACGATTCTCACCGTTTTTTCATCTCTACCAGAAAATTTTAAATACTTTAAAGTTTCATCATCAATAGGAAAAAATCCACATGTTGCGCCATATTCTGGAGCCATATTTGCAATAGTTGCCCTATCAGCTAAACTTAAATTTTTAAGTCCAGAACCATAAAATTCTACAAATTTTCCTACTACTCCTTTATCTCTTAAGATTTTTACTACAGTTAAAACTAAATCTGTTGCTGTAGTACCCTCAGGAAGTTTATTGGTTAATTCAAATCCAATTACTTCTGGTATTAACATTGAAATAGGCTGTCCTAACATTCCTGCCTCTGCCTCTATGCCACCTACACCCCAGCCTAACACCGATAAACCATTGACCATAGTTGTATGACTATCTGTACCAACAAGAGTATCTGGAAATATATATTCATCGTTTCCAGATTTAGCACTCCACACTACTTTTGATAAATACTCCAAATTTACTTGGTGACAAATTCCTGTTCCAGGTGGAACAATTCGAAAATTATCAAAAGCTTGTTGACCCCATTTAAGAAATGAATATCTTTCTCCATTTCTATTGAATTCTATTTCGACATTTTTTTTTAACGATGACACGTTTGCAAAGTCATCAACTTGCACAGAATGATCAATAACTAAATCAACAGGCGATAATGGATTAATTTTATTTGGATCTTTATTTCTTTCTTTCACAGCTTCTCTCATAGCCGCTAGATCAGCAACCGCAGGTATTCCAGTATAATCTTGTAACAGAACTCTTGCAGGTCTATATGCTATTTCAACATTTGAATTTTTATTTATTAACCAATCTTTAATTGCATCAATTTGGTTTTTTGTTACGGATAAATCATCTTCAAATCTTAATAAATTTTCAAGCAGTACTAATAGTGATTTAGGAAGTTTAGATATGCCAGCTAATCCATTTTTTTCTGCTTCTTTTAAAGAGAAATATTTGTAATCCTTTCCATCTACTTGCATAGATTTAAGA
>MDTD01084133.1_pt1 | contig 13343 bp, 13 predicted proteins | sample 811221 | NCBI WGS metagenome assembly MDTD01 (sample SAMN05326646, study PRJNA326480) | marine metagenome | isolation source: seawater | place: Pacific Ocean: South West | collected 2011
AACAACGATGATATGCAATTCATCATTCTTACCACCTTTATCAAGACAATAAAGTGAAGTAGAAGGGCGAGGGGCAATGTTTACCCATTTCTTACCAGGAAGATATTCACGCTCGGGATACTCATCGCGGACTGAACCGATGACTGCAGCTTCTGAGTCAGCATCAGCGATGCTATCAGATGCAGCAAATGCACCAGAGTCATTGTCAAGAACAACATGAAGTTCTCTTGTTACGCTTGCAATAGCACCACTTACGGATCCTTGGACGACTGTCATAGTGTCGTCAATCTTACCAGTAATACCTCCAACAGGGATATCAATCTCAAGAACGCGATCAGTAGGGTTCCAGGAGAGAACGGTAACTGTCTGATCAGCGGCGTTGATCTCAATTGTAGTACCTGCATCCGCACCTACAAATGACCAAGTAACTCCACCGTCTGATGCAAGACCAGATGTATGAGTTGGTGCAGAACCACCTGCTGTACCAGCACCTTGTGCTTGGTAAATATTACCACCGTTGGTTACTCTGTCAAACTTACTGTAGTAAGCTGCAGTAGACCATGCGGGTTCGTCTGGGATAAAGTCGCCGTTAACTGTTGTCTCAAGAGTTAACTTAAGAGAATAACGGAATACTTTTCCTCCTTTGTTTCCAGAAACCACTGCACCTGCTCTGGTGAATCTGTAGTCATCAGTACCAGCAGGGGCATTCAAAGTTAAAATTTGATCTGCACCAGCGTCTGTAACAAAGACTCTTAGTGAGTTTCCATAAGCACCAGGTGATTGTGTTGCAAATACCCAGTCATTACTTCCAATCTCAAACGCGGTTTCGTAATCCTGTAAGTTTTTAATCTTTACAGCCGCAGCATTACTTACTGCGTTTTTTAAGTTTGTGCCATCGGCACGAATGGTCTTGAGAGTACCACCATAACTCAGGAACTGAGCGGCGGTAAACCAAAACTCGTAATTAGTATCATTTGGTTTGCCAAAGGTAGAGATGAGATTTCTCTCATTGTTGATGTCAACAACCTGTTCTACAGGTCCTCTTTCAAATGGAGCAGCGAGCGCACCAATATTAGCCAGTGCTACTGAACTAACTGTGGTAAAGTCTCTCTCCTGAATAATAACACCTGGCGATAACTGTGACGCTGCCATGTTTTTTACACTCCTATAGAATACTGTTTCAGTTTTCTAAAAATATTTATAAAAACCTAGTCTTACAAATCACCGATACTCCCACATATACGCACGATCTCCGTATTCATCAGTATGCCAAACGTCTCCATCCGCATCTTTGAACGTATCTTCCTCTAATCCATCGGATATAAAACCGAACGGTGCCATATCCTGCTCAATATTTTCGCGCTGATCATCGTAAATCCTTTGACGAACGTCGGTGTCGTTCATCTCTCTAAAATAATCTTGAAGAGCTAACCAAGAGAAAATAACTAAGCACATTGCCAAGTCATCATTACATCCCTCTTCTGCTTCAAATGATTGCCCCTTTTGAATAAATGTAGTCAGTTCAGATATGATATCATAATCAGTAATCAACAATTTATCTTCTTCAATCAGAGCTTTCATATTTGAGCATCCCACTTTCTTTACAGCAGTGCTCATCTTTACACCCATCTGAGTTTTCTTCCCAGAAAAACCTTGACCGACAACCTGACCAGAACGTCCACGCATACTGGCCATTAGTAGATTATCGTATTCAAGATCAAAGTGTATAATATCCGCAACCTGTCCGCCTACGTCATTGACTTCAACTAAAATAAATGCACCGTTATAATGTCTGGCAACATCTACGATAACATTCGGAAACAGGATGGGTTTGATTGTATTGTTCTTATATTTTGCTACCATCTTATATGGTAACGTAGTCGTATCTATAACCACAAATGCTGAGTAATCGTTTGCTACTCCTCTCGCTACGTCACATGCCATGACGTATTGGTGATTTGGTTTTGATTCCTCAAATATATCTAAACCAGCAGACTGTTTGATAGGATCATCATATGCCATCACTTTTAATTTTGATGGAGATATAAGAGTATCAACAGATCCTAAGAATTCACATTCAAACTCAACTTTGAACTGTGATTCAGATGTATTGGCAATTGTCTGTGCTTTCCATTTATCATCTCTTCCTGGTATTTGAGACCAATGCACTTCTGTGTTCACATACTCATTTTTTCCGCGTTCTGAATCATGCCACAATTTGTAGAACATGTTCATCCCGTGTGGTGTAGAGATGATAATAACCTTGGTAGATTTACCAGATGAGATAGTAGGATATACAGATGAGAAAAACTCATCTGCAATATGATTAGGAACGAACGCAAACTCATCTAAGAAGATGACATTAAATGACATACCCCTGACAGCACTACTAGATGTAGATGCTGCCATAATCTTAGAACCATTTTCTAGTTCTAACGATCCTCGGTTCCATTGGATGATCCCTTGTTGGAGCCATTTCGGTAAGTGTTCGTACGACTTCTGGAGTCTTTGTAGCATTTCCCGCGACGTTGCCGCTTTGTTGGCAAGAATTGCGACATTAACCTCCTGATTAAATAATGTGTACCATAAAAGGTAACTCGTAACAATAGTGGACTTGCCAGATTGACGTGGTAGTTTCGCAATGTTAAACCTATTGTCGTGGAATTTGTGTACCATTTCCGTTTGGAAATCATACATGTCAAATGGTACTAAACCTTTATCAAGTGAGACGATCTTCACATATGTTTTAATGAAGTACACGGGATCTTCCGAGCACTTCAAAAACTCAGCAATCTGATCCTTAGTAAACTCAGTAGGAACATTTGCTTTTTTAAGATTGGGATTGCCTAGATATACTTCGTTACTCGCCATAGTCAAGAGGGAAAGGTCTAGTATTTGGTTTGCACATTTCAGCGTGTTGAAGCATTTCTTCTTCTTGTCCAGGTGTGTACTGGAATACAGCACTGAATCGTGCGACTCCCTCATGGTTTCTATTTGGTGCCTTTGCACCGTGAGGGATAGAGCCTGGAAAGATTACTACTCTGCCAGGTTTAGGAATGACTGCATCGGTGATTTCTCCGTCACGAACGAATACACTTTCAGAACCCCATGCTTCATTCCATTTGGTATTAGGATAGACCATGAAGCTCAGTGAGTCTTCGCTCTCACCGTCAATATGTAGATTAGGACTATCTCCGAATCGGAAACAATTATATACTACTCTATGAAAATTTGGAACTGGGACACCAGATCGTTCCTTAAAACATTTTTTACAAAACTCTTCAAACATACCAAAGTTAGGAAGATCAATAACTTGACCCAATGAGTATTGTGAAAGACTTTGCTCAGGGTCATCAAAGATTAACTGCCACCCATCAAATAGGGTAAAGTAATCTTCCATCCATTGTATTTCATCTTTAGTAAATAAGTCATCAATGACTATTACTTGTTCACGTTTAATTAGCTTCATAAAATGTGTATTCAGTTAGCATTGCAAAAAGTTTACTCTTTAAGAGTTTCAAGTATTCCTGTTCTTCAATTGGTCTAGCAGGATAACCAGGCCATTTCTCAAGGGAATAGCAGACATGATTATAGAGCAATCGGATTTCTCCGACACCCATATTCATGGTCATGTACCATTCACCCTCGTAAGGAAAAAAATCTTCTCCAAAGTCAAACTCGTCATTCATCGGTTAGCGTACCTTTAGTACGGCGGATTTCTCTTAATTCTTCAAAGTTCTTTTGCTTTGTACCCCCATCATATGACCATGCATAACCTTCAGTAATCATTTCTTCATTGAGTGAGAGTTCGGCATCGCCAATGTACAACCACCCCAAGAGACGACCATACTTACCCATGCCACCGACAAGCTCAGTACGAATAACAAGATCATCATCACCTTCAATAGCTCCTTCTAGTTTTTTCTTCATCCAATTGGTAGCATCAAGACCCAATGCCTTTTCTTCTAAGTCACGAGTTCTTTTTTCAGGAGTATCAACACCTGCTACACGAACCCTTTCTTTTTTGTAAAGGTCAAATCCTAAGTCAATAGTTACGTCAATGGTGTCACCATCAACTACTCTGTTGATCTCTATTACTCGGAAGTTGTAACAACTCTTCCGACTTGGGGGTGTCATTGCTCCCATCGTTTAATTCCTTGAAGGCCATCTTCATTATATAGACAATATACCAAGTCACTATTATGACAAGTATAGCGACCATCCAAATAACTCCCCAAACTACCATAGCGATTTAATAACTAGGATCACAACACCAACCATCGCAAAACGACCGTTCCATCTTTCTGCAAATCTCCAGTAACTGTGATCCCAATCTATCATTTCGGTAGTTTATCTAATACTTGTTGTACTATTTGATCTAGTAAGTTAACATCAAGATGCATAAAGGGAGGTATGATACCTAACATTCTCAGCAACCCATCTACAAATAATGCGAGAGTTGTGAACCCTAGGATCATACTGATTACAGTTGCATCGCGATTATGCTTTGCCATAGAAGCATCATCTATTCTCTGTGCTTCTGCTACAGCATATTTGACAGCTTCCTCTACCAACTCATCCACTTCCTTAGCAGTGTAATAAGTTTTCAATGAAAACAAATCAGTTCTGTTTTGCGATAGGGTCATTCTTCTCCTTTTGGTCGTAAATCGGTTGACGCTTTAATCATGCCATCAATAAATCCTGCACGATATTCCCAAGTTTGTCCTCCAGTTTTTCCTTTCATAGGATTGATACAAGTATCATCTCCTAGATTATTACAAACAAGACCAGCAAGATCTAACTCGCTGGATTCGTTGGACGCTCCTGTACCTCTCCAAACATGTTTTCCGTTAATCCATGTAGCACCACATTTGGCACACTCTTCACGTTTAAGTTTGAAGTCGGAAAAATTAAAATCTTCCATAGATACACGAGTCCCTTGAGGGTACGTTCAACATTATACAAAGTATTTAACAATATTGCAAGCTACAGTTTATTAAGACTGTATCCGTTCTAGCAATTCCATGCTCTGAGTGACTTATTTATTCTGGAATCAGGATCTGAAGCAGTCTTTTTAGAGGTTAACTTCTTTTTCATCCCCTTCATTCTAGCACAGAAGGATGCCCGTCTGGGATTTCCAACCTTCTTTGAAGGTGCCTTAAGGTCGCTGCCTGGATTTTCTCTTTCATATGATTTACGTCCTTTTTCATTAAGTCCTCCAGACTTATTTTTCCCTGCTTTCTTGGTCCATGCTGCTGACTCATTTGTAGTCTCTTCCTTTTTGACGCAGCGGTTGTACGTTTTGCCGAAAAGTTTTTGTGTACCTTTTTTCTCGTATCCTTTCCAACATTTCTTTGCTTCTTCCTGAAATGTTTGGAATGGTTTTCCATTAAATTCTTCTTTTTTGGTGCTGTTGCCCCAGTTCTTTGCACCTTTCTTTCGGCATTTGACTAGTGCTCCGCTGGCATACGCACTAGGCCAAACCTTATAACGAGATTTAACTTTATGATAACAGGCGTCCTTTTCGCCTTCGTAAATTGTTTCTTCAGTTTTCACGTTAATAGCCTTTCCTGATCTATTAGGGTTGGGGTCTTTACGATTTTTTCTACGAAACGCTGCTTCCTCTTCATCCTTGGAAAGGTTACGTTTCATTTTACTTGAACCGCATTTTGGTTTTGTTGTTTGTCCAGGTTGTTTGGCACAGGGTTTTCCTGCATATTTACCACCGAGCTGAACCCAGCCAGGCTTGCCATCACTAGAACGACTCTTGCCAAACCAGTCACGGAGAGAATTATCACCGCTTTTGTTTTCAAGTTGAGTTTGTTGTTCTTCATTACCAATGGGTTTATTACGTCCCTTTTCTACATCACTCCAACGTGCGTAGAGAGGACCATTATAATTTCCTGCAAATGTTGATTCTTTAGTCACTTTTTTCTCAGGTAATCCTTTATGTTTAGTAGATGCAAATTTCTTTACATCTTTCATTTTCATGCTGGCAGCAGCTCTTTGAACCGATGGCGTCGCCTCCCCCTTGAGATAACCTTTTTGAGCCGCCCTAACAATCCCAAAGAATCGTTGTTGTTTTTTGCTGACTGCTGGCATCCGTCATCCTCCGACGACTTGGATTTCTTCAACGACAAGAGCTTGTCCCCCTGCTGTAATCTTAACGCAACGTTTTACGATTGCTTGTTTTCCTGACGCATAAGTATAGTCTGCTGATGCAGAACTTGAATCAATATCAGTAGAAATAGTTGTACCTGTTGCAGCAGTTACTTTTTTACCTGCAGTACCTGCAGATAGGAAGTTGCTGTCAATAGTAGGAGATGTGCCATTGTCTTCTACAGCAATGAAATCATCAACTGAGAATGGATGGGTATCTGCTACTTGCCCTACATTATAACCTAATTGGTAGTCACCTGTGGAATCAGAGACTGCCTTTACAATTTTTGCTTGACCAGGTTTTGACCCTTTAAGCAAGAGAGGTTGATCTTGCAATACAGTGATTGCAGGTCCTCCATTGAAGGATACAGTAGAGTCACCAGCAGTTGCAAGGACGCGATAGTATCCAGTCTGGACAACCTGATACTCCGTCGCAGATCCTGCGATAGCGTTGGTGCTAAGTACATTTAATACTGACATGTCGTGTCGTGTTATTTCGTGTCAGTATTATTTATCTCTTTTTGTTGCTTAAGTAATTTCTGTAACTCAGAACTTGTGCCAACAAACAATGCATTTGTCACATTATTCGGACCTTTCTTCTCTTCAGCATCAAGATCTTTCATCTTCTTTTGTAGATCAATTAACTTATCTGCAACGTCTGCAACGTGTTTAATTAACTGACCTGCAACTTCATATGCACGAGGATGATCTGATGCCCGTGCCACATCTAATATACCGTCTACTGCCTCCTGACCCTTCATTACAAGACTGTTTAATTGAGCACGAGAATACTCATAATCTTGCTTGACATCTTGTGTCTCTGATTTTTTTACACTAGGTTTTTTGATTTCATCTTTAGTTTCAATCGCTTTCTGAAGTTCAGAAGGTTCGGTTCCAAAGACTTCATTCAATCCATCAAATGCACTCATGATTCCTCCTTGGGAGGTTTTTCTTTCAATTGATATTCTAAACAAATTCCTTTGAACTCCAAAGCAATTTTTTTAGTCTCAGTCATATATGCACTGTAGAAGTACAGATTGTCTTCTTCCATAATGTTTACGTCGCCACTCATTCGTCTACTCCTGAAATTGGATTACGTTGTTTACCATCATTAAAAAATTCTATTGTTTCTCCAAACCCAAAGTCGTCATCAGCATCTGCCGTGACAGGATCGGGGACAACTGTGTATCTAACTTCTCTCGGTGCTGTAGCAACGTTAGTAGAAGTATAAGCGTCGGCAATGACTTTGGTGATAGTAGAGCTTTCGCTGACTGGTCCATAAACATAGGTTTTTGCTGTGAATGTTAAAGTATAGATGATTGCTCTTCGTTGTGCGAAGTTTCCTTCGTAATCATCTTCATATGATACGCTATTAAGTACCACTGGAACATCCTTAGTTTCATTTAAGTCAGGTACTAACTTCATTGGTAAGTTGTATGAAGGTTGGAAGTTGCAGAGAATTTGCTCTAAAATTTCCAAACCATCTTCCTGATTCTTAGAGATAATTGCTAACTCAAACCCGATATTATATGGTACGGGCATGAAAGATGTTTTACTCTTATCGGTTGAACTTACTACGGTTACTTTTTGTGTAGGACTTACCTTTCTTCCAGCGTCATACTCAATACTATTAATCTCAAAGGAGATTCTAGGCAAAGTAATCTGCACCCTTTTGTTAGTAGGGTCAGCCATTTGCTCTAAACGTGCTAGAAATTTTTGCTTAGGACCGTAAGCAAGAGGTACTTTCATTACCTCATCGTCCTTTTTAATCTCAATATTATTAAAAAGAGTACCAAAGGCAACTACAGTTTTACGAAAGATTTCGTGATAGCTATATTTTCCTAACATCAGATTGTAGTGTCAGTAGTAGATGCAAACGTTCCGAATGGATTGCCCTCTGTAAAGTCAAGGATGTCATCATCCTGTGTCTCAAAATCGAAATTCTGATCAACTTCGGAGTTAACATTATTTAGGGTATTATATGATGCAGATGTCCAAGCTGCCCCAGATGTCTGTCCAGTAACGGTTTCTGGGATTGTAAAGATACCTGTGCGGTTAAAAACTTGCAACTGTCTATTGGCAGAATCCCATGCTTTTACTTCTGCTGTTACGTTGGATGTGCCGCCTGCAACAACTTCTCCAACAGTAAAGTCGCCACTACCACCAACTGCAAAATTCACAGTGATAGCATTGGCGAATGCATTTTCAATAGCGTCAATATCAGCAACACCAGTGTTAAGTTCCTCATCACTGTACTCAAAGAGTTCACACTGACATTCCCAAACATATCCTTTACCTAACTGGTAGAAAGGACGTTCAACTTCTACGAATTTAATTTCAAATAAATGCTTTGTAATAGGGAACCAAATTAGATCCCCTTCATTAGGACGACCTTCTACATTAAGGACAGCATTGTCGTCCACTTTTTCTTCAAACTTTGCACGGGAGAAGATAAACGTTGTTTTGTCTTCAACACGAATGCCGAATTTGCTAAGTAATTCGCCTTGTCCTTCCCATCCTTCAACATTATTGACGTAGGCTCTGACTTCAAGTGCTTGAGTAAACTCGCTACTCTCAACTTCATTAAGGATAGTGTCTTTGTTGACATAGGTTCTAGGGAGATAAAAAATGTTTTGACCATAGATCTCAATGCTTTCTATGATCAAGTTTTCAATAAACTTTTGCTCTTGTGCTGACCCATTAACGTTTACCCTACAGGAAGAACTGTAGTCTGACTGATTGCAACTGTTTGGTGTTTGATTTTGGTAAGTCATATCAACCTATAAGATCCATTGGTGGCAGTTCGTAAGTCTTACGCACTTCCTCTTCTAGTTGTACTTTCCTAGTAGAAGCATCTTCTAGGATTTGACGACCGTTAAGGGTAACTCCGCCAAGCATCTGAATACCATCATACTTACTTAGATTACGTCCCCATTGCTGCATGAACAATGCTTCACAGTAATCCTTCAACCAGTTGTCATTATACGCACTGGTATGAACTTCGGGATCAGTTCTCATGATGCAGTCCACCATGATATAGTCACCAACCTTCAATTCATCCCAAGAGAAATCAAGATGCAATTCGTTCTCAACCTTATTATAGCGTATTCTACGGTGAGCGCGAGAGTTTGTAACCCAATCTAGGGTTTCAAGATATTGCGATACCATGAAGTAGTGCAAGATGTTGTGATTCGTGAATGAATAGATGTCATTCAAGAAAATTTGATACTTGATATTAAACATGTTTGCAGGAACTACGCTACTGCTAGACAAGTTTGCGTATACCTGATTGACCGCTACGACGCCTGGTGGAAGATCCACCTTTAGATTGTTTATTGACCAATCAGTTCCCGTTATATCTGTAGCCCCACCAGCAGCAGTCTTAATTGCTTCGGTAACTTCAATCTTAATTAATTCTGTATTAGAACCATCGTAATGATATTCCTGCCAAAAATCAATTGCCTCTTCAATCAGATCATCCAACTGCTCATCACATACGTTGATGTCAATTGCAGGGAATCCTAACCTACGAAGAGCATATGCCTTCAGTTCTGCTTTAGTAGCGGGTCTTGTTGCTGACATTTGTTATCAAGAGAATGATTGAATAGTTAGAGTAGTAACGTCATTTGCACTGACGACTTCTCCCTTCTTGAAGAATCCGTCAACATTATCAACAGTAACTGCAGTAGCACTGAGCGCGGTAATAACGCCTGTAGTGCCAGAAGTAGCACCAGTGACAGTTGCACCAACTTCCATCTCAGTAACGTCACTAAGTGCGAATGTTGCATTAGTAAACACCTGAGAGATATCAATGGTTGCGTTACCAGCATGGACACTTCCAATAACGAATGTTGCATCACCATTACCACCTGAAACGGTGATAACATCACTAGCGGTATATCCATGACCACCGCCAACGATAGAGAGTCCTGTAATAGCACCAGTTACTGCATCAACAGTGTCAATAGAAATTGTTAGACCTGATCCAGTGCCTCCTGTGGTAGCTACGAGACTGTCAACAGTGTATCCAGTACCAGGAACATCAATAGTTGCACTGGCAGCACCGTTGTTCACGATGGTGACTGTCTCACCATTTGCATATCCAGTTCCTGCCGCGGCCACAGTCACGTTAGTAACGTTACCAGAACCAGCAGTAAAGTTAACTCTCAATCCAGTTCCACTACCACCAGTGGTTGCCACATTGTTAGTAGAAACGTAGTTAGTACCAGCAGAAAGAGATCCAAAGTTAAATGCATTTACACCACCAGCGTTCGGGTTAGTGATAGTGATGGTGTCAGAGGTTGTGTAATTTGTACCAGGTGTATTGATAGCAAGTCCAGTAATCGCACCAGCAGATGTTGTAAGATCCACAGTCAAACTACTTCCACTACCTCCACTAGTTGCAAGACCAGTAGCGTTACTAAATCCACCAATACCGTTGTTTTGAATAGCACCGATTGCAACAACAGCACCAGGTGTTGGGTCTCCAGAGAGATTCAACGTTAGTGTGGTAGAAGTTGCAAGGTTGGTGAGCATTGCTCTAAGTTGCTCGTATGCATTATCAAGTTTTGCTTGTACTCTCGCTTCTGTGTAATATTGATTAGTTCCCTCAGCAAGTTCAGTTGTAGTTTTGTTAGCAAGACTGAGGTTTGCGCCAGTCTGTAAATTAACTCTAGCGTCAGCGCGAGCGTTTGTATAGTAAAGATTGGTAGATCCTTCAGAAAGATCATCGGTATCATGGTTACTAATATCAGAAACTGTACCAGTCACATCACCAGTAACGTCACCAGTCAAGTTTGCAGTGATAGTTCCTGCTGAGAAGTTACCAGAAGAATCACGAAGAACAAGATTAGATGCACTATTAGTAGATGCAGACTGAATGTTGATTGTAGGATTGCCAGAAACACCATCACCATTAGTGATTGTAATACCAGCACCAGACTTGGTAAGTGTACGTTGTGCGTAAGTATTTCCTGCAGTTCTGGTAACCATACCAGTGCCAGACATAGCTGCTAGAGCAGCCACATCAGCGTCAACAAATGAAGTTGTGATAGATACGTCTGAAGTACCATCAAACGATACAGTACCAGAAACAACGCCAGCAACTGCAATGTTTCTTGCAGTTTCAAGAGCAGTTGCGGTAGAAGCGTTACCAACCAGAGCAGCAGTGATAGTTCCAGCAGCAAAGTTACCAGAAGAATCACGATTAACAACTGTTGATACTGTGTTAATAGCAGCAGTTGTCATTCCATCTAAGAGATCTGCGTTAAGATTAGTGACCTTAGAAGTAGAGTTAACTACGAAAGGAGCACCAGATGTCTTAGTAGATGTAATTACACCGTCAACGGTTAGAGTTCCGTCAATGTTTGCATTGTTGTCAACGTCAAGTGCAGTACCAGAACCAGTAAGGTTTAATGAACCTGCCTGTAAAGAACCATCAGTACCAGAGAATACTTCACTGGAGTTTGTGGCATTGACAAGGAATCTAAACTTCTCTAGGTTGTTATCAAATCCAATGAATCCAAGTCTTGCTTGAGTATCGAAATATCTAAATTCAATACCACGGTCTTTGTTATCATCAGATACTGGAGCGGTATCTCCACCCAGTGTCATGATAGGATCATCTAATGTGACCGTAGTGCTGTTAACTGTAGTAGTCGTTCCATTAACAGTTAAGTTACCACCGACTACCAAGTCATTTCTCAAGGTAGCATCACCAGTAGCAACTTCCACAAGGAAACTGTTAAGACCACCAGAATTATCAAAAACGGTGAAGTCTCCACCAGTCATCAAGTTCTTATTAATTCTTGCACCACCAGTAACTTTAAGTGCAACTGTAGTGTCAGCAAAACTAGTAACTTGGTTACCATTACTAATGGTAAGGTTGCCAGAAATATCTGCAGCAGCATTAATGTCAAGATCAGAACTAAACTCAGCAGTTCCGTAGAATCTTGTAGCACCGCCTACAGCAAGTTTCTTATCAATACCTACACCACCGTCAATTCTTACAGCACCATCGGCACCATAAGATACGTTAGTAATATTTTGGTCAGTATTATTTTCAAACGTTGTAATACCAGCAACGTTAAGAGTATTATTGAGGTCAGTTGAGTTAGTAACTGTAAGAGTACCAACGATAGAGGTGTTACCATTGTCAGTATCAATAGTAAACTTATCTACAGAACTACCATTCTGAACCTTAAAGAATTCATTAGATGCTTGTACAATCAGAGAATCATTGATAGTTGTCTGACCTTGAACAACTAACGTACCATCAGTTGCGATGTTACCTGTAGAAGAGGCAACGGTCATCTTATCAGTAGATCCAGATCTAACAGCAAAGTTAGCATCAACATCTACAGTTCCGTTGAATTCAGAACTACCTTGTACTGTAAGTGTCTGATCAAAGGTAACAGCATTACTAACATCTAAGGTGTTAGTAATTTCAGTAGCACCATTAACATCTAGAGTGCCTTGAATATCTGTGTTACCAGTTACATTGTCAACAAAGAACTTGTCAGTAGTTCCGTTTCTAACAGCAAAGTCTGCATCAACATCAAGAGTACCATTGAGGTTTGTATTATTTTCAACAAGTAATGTACCCTGAATAGTTGTATTACCAGTCTCACCTAGAACTTGGAACTTAACAGTATCACCACTGTTTAATTTACCAACATAAAGATCATCACCAATGTAGAGGTCGGTTCCAATACCAGCACCACCGAATACTTTTAGGTTTGAACTATTATGAGAAGCGTAATTAGGAGTCAGTGCTTGAATATTACCAACCTGTAATTTACGACGAACTCTCAAGAAGTTTTGCTCGTTAAATGTTTCAGTAGAATCGTCTCTCTGAAGAATAGTACCGTTGATAACAACGTCACTATCAAACATGAAGTCACCAGCAACGTAACCACCACCATCAAATCGGAATGCACCGTAGTCATTGGATTGAATTTCCCAAAGACCTGTGGAACCATTCTTCGCCCATGTAGGTTCGTTAGTATCTTCAAAGTATACAGTGCTCTGTACATTCAAAGTGCTGTTCAGATCAAGACCAGCACTCATTGTAGTTCCTTGTGTTACTGCAAGAGTACCAGCAATAGAAGTATTACCTGAAGCAGCAACAACGTTAAACTTGTTAGTATTAACGTTAAAGTTACCAGTTACATCTAAGATACCTG
>MDTD01136339.1_pt1 | contig 13342 bp, 7 predicted proteins | sample 811221 | NCBI WGS metagenome assembly MDTD01 (sample SAMN05326646, study PRJNA326480) | marine metagenome | isolation source: seawater | place: Pacific Ocean: South West | collected 2011
GACCGACAGCGCGTTCGACTTATCAACGTAGGTGAGTCGATCTTGCCGAACCCTGAAAAGGCGCTCGAAGCTGCCACACCTTCGCCGCATAGCCCAGACGCACCACTCATTAAGAGAACGCAGCCGGGCATCGTGATTTCAACGACTTGAGCTTCGGGTGATGACCGTCGATTCTGCGGTCTTTTGTCCGGGAAGCTAGAGTTACTTTGACCGATTCTTGTCGAGAACCCAGGTCTCCCAACGCTCGACAGTCTTTCCTAGGCGCTTTCCAGAGAGTTTCTCAAGGGCCCAAATCGCCATATTCTTTACCTCTTGTTCATCGCGAGCGAGCGCCTCCAGCAGGGCAAATGCAGCTTTTTTGTCGCCAATGCGTCCCAGGGCGCCGGCAGCCCAACTTGCGATATTCGCCTGTTCGTCTTTCAGGTAGGGCAGAAGGGTCGGTACCGCTGAGCTTTCTTTTGTTTCCCCTATGGCCCAAAAGACTTTTTCAAGGACGTCGGCAGGATGCTTCCGTTCTCGTATGATGCGGATGAGCGCCGGTAGTGCCTCGGCAGAAGGTGCCAGGCCTAGCACGTTCAAGGCTTGAAGGACCCATTGACGGTCCTTTAGGAAGGGAACAACCGCACCGGCGCAAGACGGATCCCGGAGCGCCTTCAGGCTTCGGAGAGCTGCTTTTCGAATGGGATCACTATCGTTTTTAAGTGCGGCGGTGACCAAAGGAGTTGCACGTTTGTCCTTCAGGATGGCGAACGCCTTGAGAAGGGCAATCTGAATGGGAGGCGTGAGTTTTGCTGTATCATGAAACGACTTAAGTTCTTCAAACACCCCTTTAAGACCGAGTTGAGCCATGGCTTGGACGACCGTAATGCGAAGTCTAGGGTTGGGGTGTTTAAGGGCGATGAGGAGTGGTTGCAGCGCGGCTGGCGAGCGTGTTTGGCCCAATGCAGCCGCAACAATGGCCTTTTCCGCAGGGTCTTCCACGCCCATTGCCTTCGCGAGGACCTTCACGGCGCCCTTTGGTTTGATTCGTGTTGTCGCAATGACAGCAGCGTGACGAACCATGGGGTTTTTCGACCGAATTTGCGCAAGGATAGCGGCACCCAGCTCGGAGGCTTGAAGTCCCCCGAGCGCTGCAATCACAGCTGCTTTCTCCTTATTCTTACTTCGGTCCAGAAGTCGGCTCAATCCAACGATGGCACCTTTTCCCATGCTCACTATCTGCTTCGTTGCTTCGCATCGGGAAGGTTGAACGATGGGGCATGCGGATGCCGTTTTCACGAGTGGCTTGAGAGTGTTGATAGATACTGTTTTTGCGCCGGTTGGTGCGGCGAATGTCAGCATCAAAACGAGCGTAAAGGTACGGGTGAACATGCCTACTCCTTGGGGAATCGATTGCATTCTTGAATTGCCACTAGGTCACGTCAAGCATTGACCCTCACTGAACGTTTCTTAATCACTGTTTCAGACCGCTTATTCCGCGCTTGCTGAGCACGGCCCGTGAGGCTCTTCTTGGCCTTCAAAAGACCCGTGTAGGGACCTTGGTAGACAACATTACCCCCATCTTTTCCGGCACCTGGACCCATATCGATGACCCAGTCCGCTTCCGCAATCACATCTCCATGATGTTCGATCACGACGACTGTGGCCCCGTGGTCCACCATTCGATGTAACACTCGTATGAGTCTGGGAACGTCGGCGAGATGGAGTCCCGTGGTTGGTTCATCCAATATGACAACCGTATCGCTACGCTTTTTCCCTTTCAGTTCGCTAACCAGCTTAATCCTTTGCGCCTCGCCGCCGGAAAGCGTCGTACTCGATTGGCCCAAGGCCAAATAGCCGAGTCCGACCTCTTCCATTAATTCCAATGTTTTTCGAATCGAGGGTACGTGCTCAAAGAACTCCAGTGCCTCCGTCACGGAGAGTTGGAGAACTTCATGAATGTTGAGGTTGTTCCATTTGACCTGAAGGGTTTGGCGGTTAAACCGACGCCCATTGCACGTTTCACAGGTGACAGTCGAATTCGGTAGAAAGCTCATTTCGAGCTTAATCCTTCCTTGTCCTGCGCACTCATCGCAGCGGCCGCCTTGTACGTTGAACGAGAAGCGATTGGCCTTGTAGCCCCGTAAACGCGCCTCTGGCACTTGGGCAAAGAGTTTGCGTATTGGATTCCAAAGCCCGACATAGGTGGCGGGTATCGAACGAGGGTTTTTCCCAATTGGTTTGTCGTCGACGAAGACAACGCGTTTCAGTCCATCGAGACCGGTACGTTTGTCAATCGAACCTTTACCTTTACCGGGCTGGAGTGCCTCGACCAGGATGTCTTTGACCAAGGTAGACTTTCCGGAACCACTAACCCCTGTAACTAGCGTAAGACGTTCACGGGGAATTCGTACCTTCACACCCTGTAAGTTGTGATGCTCTATGCCCTTCATCTCGATGAATTGTGCAGTCTTTATCGAGCGAGGGTTGGCACGCACTGGGGTTTTAGTTCCGCCAAGGCAGCGACCTGTTACAGAGCGCTCATCTATGAGGACGTCATCGACCTGGCCAGAGACCATCACCTCGCCTCCATGACGGCCTGCTCCTGGTCCGATGTCGATGAGCCGGTCAGCCCACCGTATCGTGGATTCATCGTGCTCGACCATCAATACGCCATTACCGAGCGACTCCAATGACGTCAGACATCCGAGAAGTTTCTCCACGTCTGATGGATGTAGTCCTATTGAGGGTTCATCGAGTACGTAGAGCACACCGCTTAGTCGAGCTCCTAACTGACTCGCCAACCGAATGCGCTGGAATTCACCTCCTGAGAGGGTGCCAACACGGCGCTCGAGTGTGAGGTAGCTCAGTCCAACTTCGTCGAGGAATAAGAGTCGTTCGCACAGCGCATCGATAGGACCCTTGGCGATTTGGCTCTCCCTCTCTCCTAGGTTTAGGCCACTGAGTGCTTCTCGCAACTCATCGGGGGTCATTGCCAGTAACTCTGGATATCGGTACTCGCCGACCAATATTCGACGGCCTTGGTCGCAGAGCCTCTCGCCATCACAAAAGAGGCATTCATCCCCGTCTTCATCCAATCCCGTGCCGTTACAGACCGAGCAGGCGCCGACGTGGCTGTGAGTCGAAAAGAGACGGGGGTCGAACTCAGAACGTCTAAACTCACCCACAGAGCCGTAGTCGACATCATAAGTTGTTTGTTCACTTCCGCGGGCAATCACGACCTGACCTTCACCGAGTCGAGCAGCTTCCTCCAAAAGTGTCGCAAGGGAGTCCTCAGCCGCGTCTTTTGAATTACCGATGCAAAGCTCGATTGTATGGCGCCGTCCTTTGTGGAGTTTCTGCGGAGGATCGACCGGTACAAAGTCGCCGTTAACCCGGATTGTGCTGTGTCCAAGGCTCTGCGCTCGGGCAAATACAGCCTTGTGGTACCCCTTTCGGGCTTTGACCGCAGGAGCCAAAATGTGGAACGGGTTGTCGGTCTTTTCTTGGAGAAATCGGCTTAGATGGTCAGCCTTCCACGTACCATCATACCCTCCAGGATCAATTCCACATCGGGCGAATAAGAGGCGTAGGAACGAGGCGAGTTCGGTGACGTCGGCAACCGTTGAGTTTGGATTTCCACGTGTTCGTCGCTGTTCGATAGCCACAGTTGGGGGGATCCCCCAAATTCTGTCAGCATCTGGTTTTTCTAACTGATTGATGTACTGCCGTGCATAACTGGAAAGACAGTCGAGAAAACGCCGTTGTCCCTCGGCAAAGATCAAGTCGAAGGCAATCGATGATTTTCCAGAGCCGCTGACTCCCGTGATGACAGTACGTCCGTCTCGAGGGACGGTCAGTGAGATGTTTTTGAGGTTATGAACTCTTGCTCCCTCAATTGATATGACACCCTTGTCCGTGTCTTTCGCATCCGGTCCGCTGGTTGAGAGCGTTTCTTTACGAGGTGAGGACGAGAGTTGATTACCCAACTGACGAGCATCGATGTGCGTTTTGAGGTGGCGACCCGTCAAGCTGTCGGTTTTTACAATCTTGGATGGAGGTCCGGCGAAGGAGACGCGGCCGCCTTTATCTCCGCCTCCGGGACCAAGGTCGATGATATGGTCTGCAGCAGCTATGACGTCGAGATGGTGTTCGATTACCACCACAGTGTTGCCTGCGTCTCGAAGTCTTTTGAGGTTTCTTATCAACACTTCTACATCTTGTAGATGAAGACCCGTTGTGGGCTCATCGAGTAGAAATAGCGCGTTTTGTGTTTTGGCTTTACCTAGATGATGCGCGAGCTTCAGCCTCTGTGCCTCGCCCCCTGAGAGGGTGCTGAGGGACTGTCCCATGCGCAAGTAGCCTAGCCCGACATCGAGCAAGGGCTGCAGGCGCTTTCCTGCCGGTGATTTCTCACCCAAAAAACCTTGCGCTTGGACGATGGTTAGGTCGAGTACGTCGGAGATGCTAAGTCCATCTACTTTGACTTCGAGAACCTCTTGTTTAAACCGTTTTCCGTCACACACTTGGCAGGTGAGGTAGACGTCAGCTAGGAATTGCATCTCCACACGCTCAAGCCCGGCTCCTTGGCAGGCCGGGCATCTTCCCGTCCCTGAATTGAAGGAAAATGTGCCGCTGGTGTAGCGCCGCTCTTTAGCAAGCGGGGTTCGTTCGAAGAGTTTCCGAACGGCATCCCAAGCCTTCACGTAGGTTGCGGGGTTCGCTCTAGAATTGCTTGAGGGCGCGCTTTGGTCGACCCAGATGACGTCTTCGACAGAATCCAGGTTGTCGATGCTATCGTGGTCACCGGGAGCATCGGTCATTTCTCCACGGCGCCTCAGGACTCCTCGGTAGAGAACATGCTCGATCAGGGTGGATTTACCGCTCCCGCTCACGCCGGATAGTGTCGTGAAGACACCCAAGGGTATGTCCACATCAATGTTTTGGAGATTGTGGGCTCGTGCACCTCGAATACTCAACGCCTTGGCATTGCCGTAGTTCTTTGTAGCGAGCTTGACGCTTTGGCTCTGCTCAAGTGCGCGAGTCGTTGCCGCGCGCTCTTCTTTCAACAGTCCGGGGATGTCTCCGGCGTAGATTATCTCTCCACCGGATTCTCCGGGTCCTGGGCCGAGTTCAACCACATGGTCCGCATGGGCAAGCAGCTCCGGATCGTGCTCGACAACCACGACGGTATTTTCGTGCTCGACCAATTCGGACATGAACGTGGCCAGACGATTCGCGTCGTGGGGATGTAGGCCGATGGAGGGCTCATCGAGGACGAAGAGGGTATTTACAAGTCCTGAACCGAGAGCATTGGTCAGGTGTGCTCGTTGGACCTCGCCTCCCGACAGCGTTCTCGATTGGCGGTCGAGACTCAAATAGCCGAGTCCAACCCATTCCAAGTACCGGAGACGTGAATCGATTTGGGCCATGACGTTCTCGACGCTTCGATCAGAAGCGAGCGGTCGAATTGTATCTAGCCATTCTCGAGCTTCGCTTACGCGGCAAGACAGCAATTCAGCGACGTTCTTCCCGCCGAGTCGAAATAAAAGGCTATGTGGCTTAAGGCGTGTCCCCTGGCAGTCGGGACAGGGTATGTAGGCGCGGTATTTCGCCAAAAGCACCCGCACGTGCATTTTGTAGGTCTTTCGCTCCAGCCACTTGAACCAGCCCTTTACACCCGCCCATCGGTTTCGCCAGCCTTTGCCGGATTCACCGTGCATCAAGAGGTCTTGAGTCTCGACGGGTAGATCCTTGAAAGGCGTATCCATGTCGATTCCAAGACGCTCACAATTCTCTCGAAGGTACCGCCGTTCTCGAGTCTTCTTCGGCTGACCCCATGGACGTATAGCATTCTGTTTCAGACTGAGATTTCGATTCGGGATGATTCGGTCTACATCATAATCCATGATGCGACCGAATCCGTTGCATGTCTCGCATGCACCGAGTGGACTATTGAATGAAAAATGACCAGCCCTTGGTGCACTGAATCGCTTGCCACAATGGCGTAAATCGTCGCTAACAGACCGCTTTTCAAACCCGTTGTCTGTTTCCAGCCAGAGCCCGGCTTCGCGTTCTCCCATGCGATAGGCAAGCTCCAAGGCCTCTACAAGCCGTTGTCGATCCTCTGGTTGAACTTTCAGCCGATCGACAACGATATCGGTTGAACTCGCCTTTGTGTTCCGAAGTTCATCAAGGTCGAGCGTATGACCTTTCTCAAAGCCACGATGAAACCCTTCATGAGCGAGATAGCCGCGCGCAATATCTCCATCGTCTCCTGCACCAATGTGGAAGGGGAAGGTAACGATGAGACGGGACCCTGCATGGTGTTCCGTGTATTCACGAGCCACGCGGTCGCTGCTGTCTCGCTGGACGATTTCGCCGCACTCACTGCAATAGCAATCAGCCAGATTGGCAAAGAGGAGCTTGATGTACTCGGTCAGCTCTGTGAGTGAGCCCAGGGTCGACCGTGCCGAACGGATACTGTTGCGTTGTTCTATCGCAACGGCTGGCAAGAGACCGTCTATGCTATCCACGTCCGGCCTGTCCATACGCTCTAGAAATTGTCGCGCGTAGGTTGAAAAGCTCTCCACATAGCGGCGCTGGCCTTCCGCGTAGAGCGTACTGAACACTAAGGAGGATTTCCCACTCCCACTTACGCCCGTCACCAGGCTCAGCTTCCCTTTGGGAAACGAAACGTCGACGTTTTTGAGGTTATTAGTTCGTGCGCCACGAACCTCAATGTGTTGAACCTTCTTTGGCACGTTGACCCTCATGGACCGTCTAGAGTCGAGACCGATTAGACTCTCGAACCTAAAGCATCCGTCATTGGAGCGCGAGCCAAATGGGTCACGGTCAGAAGCAGCAGGTAACCCAGGCTCCGAGATGAATCTCTCGAACTCTCATTCGCCGCAGGCTAAATGACGGGTTTAACGCCTGGGATCCAATCTCCCGATGGATCATCCCCACGACTCGTAAGGATGATGGGTCCGTCGTCCGTGATCGCGATGGAGTGCTCGAAGTGAGCGCTAATGGAATGATCGGCCGTAATGACTGTCCAGCCGTCATCTAGCGCAACGGTTTCGTGCGTACCTAGGTTGACCATCGGCTCAATCGCTAAACACCAACCAGACTTGAGACGTCGTCCGGTTCCTGGGATGCCGTAGTTTGGTACTTGCGGCTCTTCGTGGAGTTTTCGCCCTACGCCATGCCCACAGTAGTCTTCCACGACACCAAAGCCGTAGGGCTCGACAAAGGCTTCGACAGCATGACCGACATCTCCGATGCGCTTTCCTGGTCTTGCCTGGTTAATCCCTTCGTAGAGACTTCCCCGGGTGCATTCAAGAAGACGGTCGATTTCGGGTGTGGATGAACCAACGACGACAGTGATGGCACTATCGCCGACGTAGCCGTTGAGCGTTGCACCACAATCAATACTGACAACGTCTCCGTCCTGGAGAACTCGGTCGCTTGGTATTCCATGAACGATTTCATGGTTGATCGACACACAGAGCGTTGCGGGGAAGACCTCCGGGCCAACTTGATACCCTTTAAATGTCGGTACGGCGCCGGCATTTCTAATGCGCTGCTCCGCTCTGCGATCAAGCTCGAGGGTGGTCATGCCCGGTTTAATCGTATCCAAAATCTCTTTATGCACATCGGCAACCACCTGACCTGCCAGGCGCATCAACTCGATCTCTGCTCGGGACTTTCTTACGATCATAACGACATCTGTTCGGTAGCACGCCCGCCCATGGCGAGCAAGGTTCTTGCACCCAACCTAGACCATCGGCATGGTGGCGCCGTGAGTTTCATGAGTTCCAGAACCCGCCTTCGGATGCATTACGTGATCCTTTTCCTCTTCATTGGAGCGGCGGGTAACTTTCTTCCCATTTGGTTTCGCCACAAAGGGTGGACCGATATTGAGATCGGATGGCAAGGGGCGATCAACTACACCTGCCTGTGCATCTTCCCCATCACCTGGGGACACCTCACTGATCGATGGGGGCGTCCAACGAAGGTTCTCCGTTTATTGTCGCTGTGTTGCGTTGTTGCCTTTCTTCCCTTCGTGTTCACGGGTGACGTGGGATGGCTCCTGGTTAGCACCTTGGGTTTCTTTGCCTTCCGTACGGGTATGCTTACAGCGACCGATGGCATGACTCTCAACTTCCTCGCGCGTGAGGGCGGAGACTACGGACGCATCCGACTCTGGGGTTCTCTCGGATTCATTGCCGGTGGATTTGTGCTCGGATTTATCATCACAGAGCTAGGCCGCGACGTTGTTCCTCTGGTTCTCGAGGCAATCCTTGTTTTGGGGCTCTTGGTTGTTTTCATGCTCCGACCGGTACCGGTGCTCGACCGGCGTGAAGAGGCCGTCCTACCCGCACTTCTGAGACTCTTAAGCCGTCCCCACTTACGGTCGTTCTACGCCGTAGCATTCATGAGTCGTGTGGCCTCTCAGGGCCTCTACATTTTCCTTCCTATTCACCTGATGAATCTTGGGGTTGATGATGCCTGGGTTCCGCTCTACTGGACCGTCGGGGTCGCCAGTGAGGTCGTGTTACTCCATTATGCGGAAACTCTTTTTGGAAAGAGAAGGCGACGCAACGTACTCATCCTTTGCTTTGTATTGGCGACGATTCAGCATCTGATTACGGCGATGATCACTGAGGTCGAGTGGCTTCTACCTGTCATGCTTCTTCATGGCTTTAGTTTTGGAATTTGGTTTTATACGTCCGTAACGTGGCTTGGAGACGCTGTTGATGAGCAGGATCGTGCCCGAGCACAAGGTCTGTATCACACGCTTGGCTTCGGTTTCGGTGGGGTCTTAAGCTCTCTTGGGGCAGGCTTTCTCTACACCGCTGGTGAGGGGGAATTACTCTTCAGCGTGGCGGCAGGATTGAATCTATTGACCGCTGTGCTGGCCTTTTTCTGGATCAAGCGACCCAACGAAGGATCGACCTAAAGGCCTCGGTCTGCTTGTGGAAACGAGAGCGCTCTGCTACCTCCGAGGGTGGAGGGACCATGCCCGGCGACTATAAAAATCCTTACCCAACCGTCGACATACTGATCGAGGTGGAGCCTGACACTGTGGTCTTGATAGAACGTAAGAATGCTCCGTTCGGTTGGGCTATACCCGGGGGATTTGTGGATTGGGGTGAAACCTTGGAAGCAGCGGCGATTCGTGAAGCTAAGGAAGAGACCGATCTGGATGTGACGCTGATTCGTCAGATGCACACGTACTCGGATCCGGCACGTGATCCCCGCTTTCACACGATCAGCACTGTGTTTGAGGCACGAGCAACCGGAGAGCCCCAGGGTGGAGACGATGCTGTTAAGGCGCGAATCTTTCATCGGGACGCATTGCCAGATAACCTAGTATTCGATCACTCAGACATCCTCGAGGACTATTTTAATGGCCGGCACTGAGCAAATCGAACCCATTCAGTTGTCTCATCCTGAAAAGGTTGCCTTGGTAGATATTGCACGGGCGGCAATCCTTAACCGTTTGACGCATTCCTCGGCGGCGGCCGCTGATGAGGCCTCATTGACAGATTCGCTCAAGCGGCTTTCAGGTGCATTTGTGAGCCTCCATATGGGAGATGAACTCAGAGGGTGTATCGGCTCGATTTACGCAGAAGAGCGATTGGCAGATATTGTGGCCCATATGGCCGTCCAAGCAGCGACCCAAGATCCTCGTTTTTCACCGATGATGGCGTCGGACTTGAATAAAGTAGATATCGAGATCAGCGTGCTGAGCGAACTGAGTTTCATTGATCCGTCCGACGTTCAAGTCGGTCTTCACGGTCTCCTACTGAGTAAAGGAAGTCGCCGGGGACTGCTCTTGCCCCAAGTCCCGGGGCAATATGGATGGAGTCGTGAGCAGTATCTCGATCAACTCTGTCTTAAGGCCGGTCTTCCAGACAAAGCATGGAAAGATACAGACTGCCGACTACAGATGTTTACGGCTGACGTCTTTTCCGAGTCGACGCTCTTCCAAGATGAGGATGAGGACTACGAATAAGTCGTCATTGCTACGGTACTGAACCGTTTGCCATGGTGCAGTTGTGCATGGTCATGAGTTCCTCCATGCAAGCCTCGTCTTTTGGAAGAATTCCTTTTGCAGGATCACAGATCCATTCGGCGTCTCCTGGTACACAGTCTCGAACAATCGCACATTCCAGTGCACAGGGGCCTTGCGCATTTTGGATACATAGGGCGATGTGCATCTCGGGATTCTTTAGGAAGTCCGGACACGCTTCCTTCATTCCCATCGTGATTGCCGTGCACCACTCTTCAGCGTCAGACGAACAATAGGCTTCTCCAGCATCGTCAAGGATGCAGGTTTCGTGGGGGCCGCAAGGCGTCGGTACACAAGGGTCTGGTGGACCGAGGCAGGCGCGTAGCTTAGCCAGTTCTTCGGTACACGAACCATCTGCCGGCGCTGCATGACCCTCGCCACCGCATGACCAGTCTGCATCGACGGCAATACAGGCCTCGGCCGATATCCACTGCTGGCTACATTCGCCTACAGCCGACGGTACGCAGGCACCGAGACAATCTTGGGTTGAGAACGTTTGGCCGTCTGGGCAACCGTATTCAAGTCCCGAGCAAAAGCTCTCGCACCATGATGGTGAAAAGGTATCTTCTTCAGGAATCGGTGTTGTTTCATGCGAACCATTGCCATGGTCTCCCTCCAAGACATCCGTAGCTTGCTGGATCTCGGATGTTTGTGAGTCTGGTACGTCCAATTCACCGGCAACCGAGTTGGTTTCCGTGCCACACCCTACGTAAAAGAGCATCGACAAAACGATGCCTACATCCACGATTCGCCAATTACGACTTCGGTCCACTGAACTCAAGGGTAGTCCACCACAAAAATCCACCGCCGGGCCGAGAAGGAGGTGGTTCCTCCATCTGGCACCGCGGGGAATGTTTGGTCTGTTTGTGTGATGCGAGTGGCGCGTCGCCTACTCAACCTTAATGATGCCCTTCATACCGAAGGCGGCATGGGGCTCACACACATAGTAGTACATCCCTGGTTTGGAGAATACGATCTCTTTGGTTGCGCCGTAATCGACGTAGAAACCTTCCTTCTTTGGTACGGCCTTGCCAGCCTCCCAGTCCTCTTGGCTGACCTCGAGTGCATTGTGGTTGCCACCGAGGGAGAACTGTACCGTGTCGCCGGCAGAGATGCTGAGGTAATCGAGCATGAAGCTCATACCTTCGGTCGTGACCTTAAAGACTTGTCCGCCACCCTTGCACATATTCTTGTCCCCGGGTGTGGGTGGGTATTCCGCAAAATCACTGTCGTTATCGTTGCTATCCTCGCCATTCGGGCATCGTTGAAGGGAGTTATCCGAGCTCTTGTGGCCGACGTGAGAACCTTCGCCTTGCCACCAAGGTAGCGTATCCTGTGGATTCTTGAGCTCCCCCTCGTAGGTGTAGGCGTCCCAAACTTGTGCTGGTCCATTCTTTCCTTCCAGGTCCATGACGATGGCCATAGCGTCAGGAGCACCGTTTTGGATGCCATTCTTGAGCTTGAGCGTTGGTACATTCTCCGGCAGCTTGGCTTCGTAGTCTTTTCCTACGATGAGTAGGAATCCACCAGGCTTGATCGTTCCTGCTGCACTGAGTGCAACCTCTTCGTAGATGGTGTTACTGGAACCGTTCACCAAGACGAAGGTCACACCTGTGAGGTCGACTGGGTTTTCCGTTGGATTGTATAGTTCCACGAATTCGTTGGTGTCGCCCCCTGGCTGGTCGTAGGCAACCTCGTTAATAACGAGTTTGGCCTGGTCACCAGGACCTCCGCCGCCACAGTCAGCGCTTTCGAAACAGCCGTTGTCAGGATCGAATTTGCTCGTCTTTCCGCAGTCACAACCTGGAATGATGGCGTCGCACATTGGCTCCTGTCCACATTCCCAGTTTCCGCATGTATCCTTGAGCCACTTACCGCCCGTGTTAACGCAGAGGGCTTCAGGATCGTCCTCGCCTCCTCCATTGTTCGGCGTGAGGCCGGAGCACATCTCGAAGGCCGGGGTGCAATTCTTTGCCTGGCAATCTGCACAGTCCTTTTCGTTGCCGCCATCTCCGCATACGTTCGAACACATTTCCATGAAGCATTTGATGTTATTTCCGAAGCATGTCGCACAGTCTTTACTGAATGGAATTGTCTGAGCTAGACATGCACCAAGTTCTGCGCCAGTCGCTCCAAAGTTGGCCATAATACAGGCCAGAAGCACATCGTTTAGGTCTTTGTTCGACGTGTCCTTGTAAAGGGTACTGTCCTTCTCGTTGAGGCAGGCACCCTCGATGGGTGTGTCCTTCACGCAACCTTGCTTAGGGTCCCAAGACATGCCTGGACCGCACATGCACATGTTGTTCATCCACATGCCGCCTGTCTCTGCACAGAGCTTCTCCTCAGGGCCTGGTCCAGCATCCATGCATCCCTTGTTCGCATCCCACTGCATGCCTGGCGGGCACATGCACATGTTGTTCATCCACATGCCACCTGTCTCTGCACAGAGCTTTTCTTCGGGGCTTGGTCCAGCGTCCATGCATCCTTTGTCTGCATCCCAAACCATGTCTGGTCCACAGTCACACTTTCCGTTGGCCCACTTGCCACCGGTTCCAATGCAGAGCTTCTCTTCGGGGCTTGGACCGACCTCGACACATCCTTTGTCTGCATCCCACTCGGTATTTGGACCGCAAGCGCACTTACCGTTGTCCCATTTACCGCCCGTCTCAATGCAGAGCTTTTCATCGGGTCCGGGGCCATCTTTGTAACAACCCTTTGCAGGGTCCCACATCATGTCCTGTGGGCATTTGCACTTTCCGTCCGCCCAGGAACCACCGGTCTCTTTGCAGAGTTTCTCTTCGGGGCTTGGTCCAGCGTCCATGCATCCTTTGTCTGCATCCCATGCCATGTCTGGTCCACAGTCGCATTTTCCGTTGTCCCACTTGCCACCGGTTCCGACGCAGAGCTTTTCTTCAGGCCCGGGCCCAGCGTCCATGCATCCTTTGTTGAGGTCGAAGACCATGTCTGGTCCGCAGGCGCATTTTCCGTTGTTCCACTTGCCACCAGTTTCAATGCAGAGTTTTTCTTCGGGGCTTGGTCCAGCGTCCATGCATCCTTTGTCTGCATCCCATGCCATATCTGGTCCACAGTCGCATTTTCCGTTGTCCCACTTTCCGCCTGTCTGGAGACAGAGCTTCTCTTCAGGTCCCGGACCATCCTGGTAACACCCTTTCGCTGGGTCCCACATTTGGTCAGGCTGGCACTTGCACTTATTGTCAGACCACTTTCCGCCGGTTTCCAGGCAGAGTTTTTCGTCTGGCGTTGGTTCAGGTTTGTAGCACC
>MDTD01154712.1_pt1 | contig 13342 bp, 8 predicted proteins | sample 811221 | NCBI WGS metagenome assembly MDTD01 (sample SAMN05326646, study PRJNA326480) | marine metagenome | isolation source: seawater | place: Pacific Ocean: South West | collected 2011
TATAACATCATTAACCCGCAGTCTGATAGAGTCACCTTGAAGGTCAGCATCCACTTTTATAATCAAAACATTACCAACAAACAATATTTCATTGAATTTATCAATTATATCTGAAAAAAACATGGTCTCAAATTCTTGGCTTTTATCTGAGAATCTTATGAAGGAATAATTTCTACCTGTTTTGCCTCTTCTATTTACCCTAGCATGTATTACACCCGCTAATCTGGCTTGCTTGTGTTTTTTTATTTTTACATCACTTATAAATTCGGCATATGAAGTCACACTATGCTTCTTGATCGCACGTGAATAACCTTCTAAAGGATGGCCGGATAAATAAGACCCCAAAAATTCAAACTCACCCGCAAGCTTTCTACCTCTGGTCCATTCTTGTTTTTCTGGTAGCCTGATTTCTGGTTTTGACTCCTCTATGCCAGCAAAAATATCTGTTTGGCCATCTATATTTTTCTTCTTGAGCCGACTGGACTCCAAAAGAAGAATTTCAATATTCTCCATGAGTAATGCTCTATTTTGCTCGATCTCATCAAAAGCACCCGCCATTATTAATCCCTCGAGCGCGCGTTTATTTACAAAATGGCTATCTATTCTTGAAATAAAATCTTGGATATCAGTGAAGGGTCCATTCTTGTTCCTCTCTGTACAAATGTTTTCAACCGCCTGCGCACCAACATTCTTTATTGAAGATAGCGAGAACCTTATTGATTTACCCTCTATCAGGAAATCATGCGAAGAATAATTTATCGAAGGCGGTAATATCTCAATTTTCATCCTTTTTGTTTCTGAAACGATACTAGAGACCTTATCGATATTACCAATATCAAGTGTTAAAAGCGCTGACATGAAGGCTAAAGGATAATTCGCTTTCAAGTAAGCTGTTTGGAATGCAATTAGAGCGTAGGCAGCTGAGTGCGCTTTATTAAAACCATATCCTGCAAATTTATCAACTAAATCAAAAATATATTCTGCTTTTTTCTTGTCAACTCCATTTGAACTTGCGCCATTTATAAATTTATCTCTCTGTGCATCCATTTCAGATTTTATCTTTTTACCCATCGCCCGCCTCAGGAGATCAGCTTCACCAAGACTGTAGCCAGCTAATTTCTGGGCAATTTGAATAACCTGCTCTTGGTATATGATAACTCCGTATGTATCTGCAATTATTGGATTAATAAGCTCATGCAGATCCTCAATCTCAACATCTGTATTTTTTGACTCAAGATATTGGGGGATATTTTCCATTGGGCCGGGTCGGAATAGCGCTATTAATGCAATTAAATCCTCAAAATTATTTGGATGGGCTTTAACAAGTAAATCTTTCATGCCCGAACTTTCAAATTGAAAAACACCCGATGTTTCACCATCTCTGAATAATCTGAGAGTATTCTCATCCTGTAAATCTACAGAAGTTATATCAATCGACTTACCAATATCTGTGAGCTGCTTACAACATTCACTTATTACAGATAGAGTTTTGAGACCTAAGATATCAAATTTGACCAAGCCCGCCTGTTCAACCCATTTCATATTAAATTGCGTTACAAGAGAATTGGTCTTTTGATCCATATAAAGGGGCACATATTCATCCAGTTTTCCATTTGATATGACAACCCCCGCTGCATGAGTTGATGCATGTCGGTATAGACCCTCGAGTGCCAGTGAGTAATTGAGCAGGCGATCTACTGTTTCATCTGATTTTCTAATCATGCCTATCTCTTTGATATCAGATAATGCCTCAGAGAGCGTCATCGGATTTGCTGGGTTATTTGGTATAAGCCTACACAAGCTATCCACCTGCCCATATGGTATCTCCATCACTCGACCAACATCACGGATTACTGCCCTTGCTTGAAGTTTTCCAAATGTAATTATTTGAGCGACTCGATCATTGCCATATCTTTTTTTTATATAATTAATAACTTCATCACGTCTTATTGGGCAAAAGTCTATATCAAAGTCAGGCATTGATATACGATGTGGATTCAAAAATCTTTCAAATACGAGGTTGAATTTTATTGGGTCTAAGTCTGTTATCCCCAGAGACCAAGCAACAAGAGAGCCAGCGCCCGAGCCTCTACCAGGCCCAACCGGTATATCGTTATTTTTTGACCAATTGATTATATCAGATACAATTAAAAAATAACCTGCATAATCCATATCAAGAATAATTGAAAGTTCGTTATCGAGCCTATCTTGGTAAAATGAATTATTATAATTTTCTGCAGTTCCAAATTTCGAAATTTTATCGCGAAAACCTTTATTAGCCATTTCAACCAGCAAATGGTTTTCTTTTTCTTTGACCTCAGACTCTGAACCTTCCTGAACATACATAGGAAGAATTGGATTTAATGTGGTTGGTCTATATGTGCACCGCATTGAAATTGATACAGAATTCTCAATTGCTTCTGGCAAGTCATCAAACAAAGATAACATTTCATCTTGAGTTTTAAAATAGGACTCCTGTGAAACTTTTTTTCTATTTGGATTAGATATTACGTCAGCATTAGTAATGCATTGAAGGATATCATTTGCCTCATGGTCAGCACGTGACTCAAAAAAAATATCATTTGTTGCAACTAATGGGATACCTCTATCGTAAGCTATATCTATTAGCTTATTCTCGACTGATTGATTATTGCTATCTGATCTTTGAATTTCAACGAAAAGCCTCTCATCGAACACACTTTTTATATTATTAACGTACTCGATTGCTTGATCAGTGCCATTCGACTTGATCAGATTATTTAGAATACCTCTATCCCCACCTGTGAGGAAAAATAATCCCTCATTGTGTCTATAAATCTCTTCAAGGGTCACAAATGGAAATAGTGCATTATTTTTCTGAAAGGAATAACTCGATAATTTTAATAAATTTTTATAACCAATTTCCGTCATTGCTATCAAGCAAATTGAAGACCCTATAGAATGAGAATTTGAGGTGTAGCCGTTAGTCAGTGATAAATTTATCGAAGTTCCAATCAATGGCTGAATACCATTTGACGACATAATCTCAGAAAACTCGAGTGCGCCGAAGAGGTTGTTATCAGAAATAGCAATGGCTGGCATGTTATTTTCTATACACAAATCTTTTATCTGATTTATATGCAGAGATGACTCAAGAAGAGAGTATGCAGATCGAGCACGCAGATGTATAAAGTTTGGAATTGCCATAAATATTCCTTTTTTGACTAATACTATTTTAATAAAAAATAGTTAGAAGTCATTTTAATATTGGATTGTTGTAGATATTGTTTTAGTTTTGTGGATAAGAGGCAATGATTAGATCATTGATGCAAACCTGAACAGCATTGCCGACAGAGTAACTATAGATAAGATCCCTGTTATATCTTCCCAATTACTTATAAATTTTTTCAATAAAAACATGATATATTCCTTTTTTGTACATATTATGTTCTATATATGTTCTGATGTCAAACAATTTGTGTAATATATATTGATGAGTTACAAAACTTATGCAAATAATTACACATGATAGATAAAAAAAAATATAAACAAAGCACTATAATTACTCATGCTGGACAAAACTCAAGTGAGCATTTTGGTTTTGTGAATACGCCTGTCTATCGTGGATCAACAGTTCTAACTGAGACTTCAAGACAGTTTCGAGAACGTTCTTCAAGATATTTCTATGGCAGCAAGTCTAATCCAAACACGGAGTCTCTATCAGAGGGCATAAGACTGTTAGAGAATGCTGAAGGATGCAGAATAACGAGCTCTGGCAGAACTGCAATTCTTCTATCCTTGCTGAGCGTCCTAAGGAATGGAGATCAATTGATGCTGGCAGACAACGTTTATGAACCCACAAAGCAAATCGCTAGAAAATTTCTAACCAAGATGGGGGTTGAAACATTATACTTTAATCCGAAGGATTTAGATACATTGGAAGGTAAAATTACAAAAAAAACTAGAGCAGTTTTTTTTGAGTCCCCTGGTTCCCTTACCTTTGAAATTATTGAAATTAACAAATTAGTTTCAATTTGCTCAAGTAAAAATTTGTTTTCTATAATCGATAACACTTGGGCCACACCTTTATATTTTAAGCCTTTTAAATTTGGTGTCGATATATCTGTACATGCCGGTACTAAGTATATCGTTGGGCACTCTGATGTATTCATGGGGGCGGTAACATATAATAAAAAGGCTCAGAAATATGTTGAAGAAACATTCGATATTCTGAGAGTAAGCTCAAATGCGGATGACGCCTATATGGCGAACAGAGGTCTTCGAACTATAAGTGTTAGGATGGAAAAACAATTCGCGAATGCTCTCAAGATATGCAATTTTCTGAGCACTCAAAAGAAAATTCTAGAAATCCTGTATCCACCATTCCACAAAAGCCGAGATCATAAATTATGGAAAAAGTATTTCTCAGGTGGAGGCGGTAGCCTTATGTCGATAGTTATTGATAATAAGAATGAAAATATTGAGACTTTGGACAAATTCATTGATGGCTTATCACTATTTGGTATTGGGGCTTCATGGGGTGGTTACGAGAGCCTTATAATACCGATTTTTCCAGATAGAGAGACTACAAAGGAATGGTCCAAATACTCAAATTCTATGGTAAGGATCCATGTTGGTTTAGAAGACCCCGATGATCTTATTGAGGATTTACGTCGGTCTTTGGAAAGGATTTAAAGCACATTCACCCTCTATTGAGACCTTTTCTTCTTAACTCAGATATGTACTCTTTCCATATTTCATCCTTTTCCTTGAAAAGATCCTGTAAATATTGCCAAGTGTATATGCCAGTTGAATGACCATCATCAAATATAAGTCTAATTGCATAATTACCGATGATTTCGATTGAATTTATTGAAACACTTTTCTTCCCACTTACAATTTTTTTTTGATCTGAGCTATGACCCTTTGCTTCTGCACTAGGGCTGTTAACTCTTAAAAATTCAGCACTCAAGATAGAGTTTGAAGCTCCATATGCCAGAGTCAGTTCCTTCTTATTTTTAGATAAAATTATGTTTTCAGGTATCATATAATGTGATTATAAACTCAATTGATAATAATATTTGGCTTCTTCGATTTTGATGTACTCATAGTTTTATTAACAACTGATTTTGCAATATCGAGAAATTTTTTTGAGACTATTGAGTCACTTTTTGAATACATAATTGGCCTCCCGATATCCGATGACTCTCTCAAATCTATTTCTAACGGTATATCTCCTAAAAAATCGACGTTTTTATTTCTTGCTTCAATCTTGGCTCCCTCAAACCCAAAAATATGGGACTCTTTGTTGCAATGGGGACATATAAATATGCTCATATTCTCAATTATACCAAGAATTGGCACATTAACCTTTTTAAACATTTCTATACCTTTTCTAGCATCTATGAGAGCTAGATCTTGGGGTGTTGATATAATTACTGCACCAGTCATTGGAACCTTTTGTGCCATAGTTAGCTGCACATCACCAGTTCCAGGAGGCATATCCACTATAAGAAAGTCCAATTCACCCCATTCCACATCGTTTAGCATTTGATTAACTGCTGTTATTACCATTGGACCTCGCCATATCATGGGGGTATCCTCTGATACCAGAAAGCCAATTGACATTAATGAAATATCATATTTCTTAATCGGCAGAATATTACCTGTTTTAGATATTTTTGGCTTTTGCTTACCACCTATAAGCTTTGGAATTGATGGTCCATATACATCCGCATCAAGCAAACCAACTCTGAAGCCAAGCTTATTAATTGCAATTGCTATATTTATTGAAGTTGTAGATTTTCCAACACCACCTTTCCCGGACGCAACAGAAATTATATTTTTTACTTCAGAAATACCTTTTGTAATATTCTTGGGGTCTGCTGCTTGTTTTTTTGAGTCGGAGTGCGATGTTAAAGATACAGATACACTATCAATACCATCAATGCCAATTAACTCTTTTTCTATTTGTAGCTTTATTTTTGTGAATTTATCAACTTGAGATTTATCTGTTTTAAGTGAGAGATAAATCTTTTTGTTAGCAACTACAATATCTTCAATTAAGTCACGATATTCAGGATTTAATATATTGAGCCTCTCAATAGCTAAGGTTTTTATATCGGACATGATTTTGGCTCATGATATTCTGAGCGCGCCATTAACTAGACGCGCTCTTTGCGATATTTTAATTTGGAATGACGCCATTAACCCCTTCGACATAGAAATCCATTCCAAGCAAATCACCATCTGAGGCAACTTCACCCTCGGCAAGCCAGGCTGTTCCGTCCTGCTTGTTTATTGGACCCGTAAATGGGTGTATGTCACCAGAAAGTATTCCCTCTCGTGCCTCATTCACGAGGTTTACAACAACTTTTGGAACATCATCAGATATATCTGCTAACTTGACCATTCCAGTTGGCATACCACCCCATGTATCCCCAGACTCCCATGTTTTATCGAACAAAGCTTGTGTTCTCTCTACATAATATGGTGCCCAATCATCTATTATGGCGGTTAATTGCGCGTTTGGACCAAACTGGATCATATCCGAAGCCTGTCCAAAGGCATATATACCCTCTTCTTCGGCAATTGTCATCGCAGCCGCAGAGTCAGTGTGTTGCATAATAATATCAGCACCTTGATCAATGAGCGCTTTTGCTGCATCAGCCTCTTTTCCTGGGTCAAACCATGTGTAGACCCATACTATCTTGAACTCCACAGTAGGGTTTACAGATGTAGCCGCAAGGTATGCTGCATTGATCCCCCTAATTACTTCGGGAATGGGAAATGAAGCAATGTAACCAATAGTATTAGTTTGGGTCATACCACCTGCAATTAGACCTATCAGATGACGCCCTTCATAGAACCTGGCTGCATATGTTGCAACGTTGTCAGCTCTCTGGTATCCGGTTGCGTGCTCAAATTTAACTTTCTTAAACTTCTTTGCAACCTTGATGGTTGGGTTCATATACCCAAAAGATGTTGTAAATATGAGGTCATGGTCTCTTGCCATTTGAGTAATAGCTCTTTCGGCATCTGGGCCTTCTGAAACACTCTCAGCATATGTTGTCTCCACAGTCTCTCCGAATGCCTCTACAACAGCCTTTCGACCTTGGTCATGTTCATAGGTCCATCCAAAATCTGTAACAGGGCCAACATAGATAAAGCCAACTTTTTTAACTTTATTATCCTCCGACAATTGAAATTGATAATAAAAACCAACAGCTATAATCAGTATAACTATTATAGATCCAAGTACTTTTTTTGACATTGATAACTCCGTATATAAAATGGGACATTAAATAAGTAGGCAAGATGGGTAATGCCTATTTATCTACTTATAATTTAGCAACAAGCAACTACTTAGTTAATAAATTACAATTCAATAGTAGACCTTTTAACTTCAATATGAAGTTTAATTGTAATTATTCCACTGAATTAATTGAAATTTTTTATCATTATTCTTAGACAAAATTTTATAGCATACCCTTATGAAATTTGAACTTCTACAGATCTGATGTAAATAACCTGTTTAGACAATTTGGTGCATTAACAGCCAACCTATTCTTGTTCATTGAAATAAATACAAGCACGACGATCGTTACAAGATAAGGCATCATTGACATGTACTGTGCTCCAATGTTTACACCAAAAGCCTGCACGTGTAGTTGTATAATTGTGATGCCCCCAAATACATATGCACCAACTAATACCCAAAGCGGTCTCCAAACGGAAAATACAACTATCGCTAAAGCAATCCATCCACGCCCAGCTGTCATATTCTCAACCCACATTGGTGTTTGAACAAGAGATAAATACGCACCACCCAGACCCGCACAAGATCCACCGAAAATTATTGCAAATAATCTAACCATTTTCACCGAGTAACCAAGTGAATGTGCTGAGTCATGATTGTCCCCAATTGCTGTCAAAACAAGGCCAAATTTTGTTTTATTTAGAAAATAATACACGGACACAACAATTATTATTGATAGATAAACTAAATAATCGAAATTAAATAAGAGGCTCCCAATAATTGGAATTTCTGTGAGTAGATAGACATCCAAGATTGGGAAAGTATCCAAACTAATACCTGAATATGTTTGACCAATTAAAGACGCCAAACCAAGACCAAATAAAGTAAGGGCAAGCCCTGTAGCGACCTGGTTACTTAAAAGATACTGTGTCAATAAACCAAATAGTGATGCAACGAGCCCCGCAGATATTATTGCAGCTGTAAGTCCTAAAAAGTGACTCCCGGTCTCATATGTAATTATAAAACTTGTAACAGCACCCACAATCATCATTCCTTCAACGCCCAGATTTAAAACGCCTGACTTCTCTACAACAAGTTCTCCGACTGCAGCAAGTACAAGGGGCGTTGATGCAATAATAATTCCTTGAAATATAGCAATCAGTAAATCCATCAGATATTTCCTCTTATCTTTTTTAGAGATATTGTGTAATTTGTAAAAGCTTCAGCTGCGAGTAGGGAAAACAGTAAGACACCCTGAAAAACACCTGTTATTGCGTTTGGTAACCCAAGCCTAATTTGCGCGGCCTCTCCACCGATATATGTAAGTGCTAACAAAAATCCCGCAAAAAAAATACCAAGTGGATTCAACCTGCCAAGGAAAGCCACAATTATTGCGGTAAAGCCATATCCGACTGGTATCGCTGGCACTAACTGACCGACGGGTCCTGAAACTTCAATAACGCCGGCTAAACCAGCAAATGCACCAGAAATAATGAAGCTAAGGTAGACCATATAATTAGTTGATCTACCTGAGAAAACTAATGCCCTTGGAGACTCCCCAGATACTCTAACATGGTAACCAAATTTATGCTTCTTCAATAGATAGTACATCAAACCAACTAGAATTAATGCTATGAGAAAACCAATATGTGCCCGCGTACCCGGAAAAATTATAGGTAAGGTACCGGAGTCGTGAAATAGTCTACTTTCAGGGAAATTAAATCCGTCTGGGTTTTTTAATGGACCATAGACCATACCGCTCAATAATAATGTTGCAACATAGGTCAGCATTAAACTCACAAGAATCTCATTTGTATTAAATCTGGCTTTAAAAAATGCAGGAATCATACCCCATAAAATCCCTCCGACTATTGCAATAAAAAATGATAAAGGTAAAATCCATATTCCATTGTTTGGGTAAAACGCTAGTATAGCTGCGCCGCCGAAGAGTGCTCCTATTGTGTATTGACCTTCGGCGCCAATATTCCATACACCAGCTCGAAACCCTATCGATAACCCAAGCGCAATAATTATTAGGGGGGTGGACTTTACAATTAGTTCGGATAATCCAAAAATAGACAAGAGAGGTTCAATAAATATAATAAAGATTGCTAATATCGGATTTTTTCCAATTAACAAAAATAAAATGAACACAAATATTAGCGAGCAACCGATTGCAATTAGGGGAACGGTGTAAAGACTTGACTGATCAATTATTTCTTTTTTTTGTAGCTTAAACATATTTATATTTTATTTTGCCATCTCAAGCGCAATATCTTGAGGCGTGATTCTATTTGCATCGTATGGCTTTGACAGAACTCCGTTCGATATTATTGCTATTCTGTGACAAATAGATCTCAGCTCATCTAAATCTTGTGAAATTATAAGAATTGCTGAGCCTGTGTTAGATATCTCAATTAAAAAATTATGTATTAAACTCGCTGATCCAACATCAACACCCCAAGTTGGCTGCTCACAGACCACAAGTTTAGGCATCTTTATGATTTCTCTACCAACAACAAATTTTTGAAGATTTCCTCCAGAAAGGCTTGAGGCAAGAGATGCGGCGTCATTGCATTGTACATTAAATTTCTTTATTACCTCGACTGTCTTTTCGTTTACGTAATTAGAATCAATGACGCCTTTTGAAAAAAATTTTAGGTCCCAAAGATTAGTCAATAAAAGATTCTCTGATAAGGATAAGCCACCTACGGCACTATGTCCCAATCGATCCTCGGGCACAAAAACTATTTCCCTTTTTCTTCGTTCATTTATACCCAAATTGCTTATATCTTCATCATGGTATAATATTTGATTTCCATCAGATGTCCCCACTTCTCCTGATAAGATTTTCATGAGTTCAGTTTGACCGTTACCTGAAATTCCAGCAATACCAAATATCTCACCAAAATTTACACTAAATTTAATTCCTTTCAAAGAAACGCCGTAGATATCTGGATTGGTGTATGAAATATTTTTTATATCTAGTACTCTTGCCTGTTTTGGCTCAGATAATTTAACCTTATTATCTATGGCCTTACCTACCATCAATTGCGCGAGATCTTCTATTGTAATACTTGCGGTATCACAGCTTTTTACAACTTTACCGCCTCTTAGTATGGTTGATGTATCACAAAGCTCTTTAATCTCATGCAGCTTATGTGAAATATAAAGCACAGCCATACCTTGGTCTGACAGTTTTCTTAGGAAGCTAAATAATTTTTCTACTTCGGAAGGATTAAGTACAGATGTTGGCTCATCCAAGATCATAATTTTAGGATCCTGAAGCATACACCTGATGATTTCTACTTTTTGTTTTTCACCAGCCGATAAGGTTGCCACGATTTTATTTATATCAATAAATAAATCATACTCATTTTGTAAATAGTCAAGCCTCTCTAAAATTTTATCTTTCTTTAGATTTTCCTTTTGCCCTAAGATTATATTGTCAAGCACCGATAAGCTCTCAAAGAGTGAAAAATGCTGAAACACCATACCTATTCCCTCATTTCGCGCAACCTCTGGGGTATCAGGATCATAGGGCTTTCCATTTAGTGTCATTGTGCCATGATCAGGCTTGACAATACCATATATAATTTTAACTAATGTTGATTTTCCAGCGCCATTTTCACCTAATAGCGCATGTATCTGACCTTGCCTGAGATATAAAGAAATATCATTGTTTGCTTGAATATCAGAAAATGATTTAGATATGCCATCAATTTCTAGAATGTTTTGCATTTTCTATAAATATCATAAAAAATTAATGTCTAGAAATTATATATAAATATATACAAAGAAAATGAGTTGGCGACCCCGCGAGGACTCGAACCTCGGACCTTCAGATTAGAAATCTACTGCTCTATCCAACTGAGCTACGGGGCCAATAATTTAATGTGTCCACTTATCTTTCCTATCAAATCTGAAATTATCAGCGTATAACTTACCGCTATATTTTTTCTTCATCTCTGGAATAACTTCATATTCAATATTATTTTTTTTTGCATAACTTATTGCCTGATCAATATCATCGAATAATAGCTTGACTTGCTCGTTAGTATCCTGCGAGCCAGTCCAACCCATAAGAGGCTCTCTGATTGAGTCTTTTTGCTTATGATACTCAAAAATCCACTTTTTGGTTTTTCCAAGCCCTGATTGCATTGAAGTTTTTGTGGGTTTATAGATCTTTGCTTTCATTGTACAAATTTTCTTTGTTCACATAAATTGGTCGGGGCGGAGAGATTCGAACTCCCGACCCACTGGTCCCAAACCAGTTGCGCTACCAGGCTGCGCTACGCCCCGTACAGTGATATATATATCAAATGTTTATTATATGAAATAAAAAAATAATAATTAAGACAGGTCCGCCACAAATCCTAGATATACATATATATAACATTGATTCTTTGTAAATAACAAAATCATAGATCTGTTTTATAACAATATTCTATAAATATAAGTACAGAGAGAAATTGGCGCTCCCTAGGGGAATCGAACCCCTCTTTCAAGGTTGAAAACCTTGCGTCCTAACCGATAGACGAAGGGAGCAACATATTTGATATATAAGTATTATATTCGTAATTGCCAAGCAAGTTTTTTATTAAGTTATCGCCGCATCATCAATAATTAATTGTGGTGTCACTTTATCATTCCAAGAATTTAATGTAAGTCTACCCAGAAAATGTATTTTTTTATGCTGGTTTTCCCTCAAGAATTGCCCAAGCGGTAAATCGAATGATCTAAAAGAAATTGCATCAATCCTAAAACCGCTACTATCAGCAATCTTTAACTTCAGATGTTGATTCTTTAATGCAGTAAGTTCTAATATCCGATGACCAGGAAAGATAAATAGCGGTTCCTCGAAGGAGTTGCCAAAAGGACCGAGATCAACTATTTTTTCTACTAATTCATTCGTTATGGCAGATGCCATTAGAATCCCATCAGCTGATATGACTTTTTTCTTCATTACATCCGTATCCAGTTTTGTATTTGCAAGAAACTTCCTGAATAAAGCCAAATTTTCGCGGTATAGTTTAAAACCTGCCGCCATTTTATGTCCACCGCCAGATATTAGTATTTTATTTGATAGTGCGTCACTAATTAAACCTCCAATATTCACATCACCCCAAGATCTTGCTGAACCAATTAGAATATCAGTGGCATCTGGTAAGGAGGTCATAATGCAAGATGTTTTCTGATACCTATTTGTGAGGCGCGAGGATATGAGACCAATTACACCTATGTGCAATGCATCAAGCTCTAATGCAATAATTGAGTGATTTTTGAAATTATTTTCATACTCTTCAATCGCCAAATCAAGGCAATACTGTTCTTTTGATTTTCTTGACTCATTAAGAAGTTTCAACTCACCTGCGATTTGATCGGCACGATCAGGGCTATCAGATGTAAGAAGCTCAAAACCAAGATAAGATCTACCCATTCTACCACCCGCATTAATCATTGGGCTAATTAAATAACCAATATTTTGATGAGAAATATCGCTTTTGGAGTTATTTTGTCGCAGAATTGAGTTAATTCCATAATTATTATACTTACCATACAGTTTCAGTCCCTGCTTAACAAAAGCTCTATTCAGCTTCAAAAGTGGAACTACATCGGCAACAGTTGCCAAGGCGACCATGGGAACAAATTGCAGAAGATCTCTGTCAGGTAGCTCATTTTTAAAGAAATCCTGATTTCTTAATTCTCTATTCAGTCCAATTATTGCTAAAAAAACTACACCGGCTGCGGCAAGGTAATTTAAGCCACTTTTATCGTCATCTCGATTTGGATTAACATTTGCGAAGCCAACATCATCGCGATGATCTGTTTGGTGGTGATCGAATATAATAATATCAACATCATCCGTTTTAGATATTAAATCCGCTGAGTTTGACCCACAATCTACTGTAATAATTAAATTAACATTGTTTTGTTTTAATTCCTCTATAAACTTGGCATTTGGGCCATAGCCATCTATAAATCGATCCGGTATTTTGACAATTACAGGACAATAAGGCTGCAGATAATTATACAAAATGCACGCTGAAACAATTCCATCAACATCGTAATCGCCAATAATTCCGATTTTCTCTTTGTTCAAAA
>MDTD01170066.1_pt1 | contig 13342 bp, 12 predicted proteins | sample 811221 | NCBI WGS metagenome assembly MDTD01 (sample SAMN05326646, study PRJNA326480) | marine metagenome | isolation source: seawater | place: Pacific Ocean: South West | collected 2011
CAACGTCGGACTATGATAAAGAGAAAATGCAAGAACGCGTGGCTAAACTAGCTGGCGGAGTTGCAGTTATTAAAGTAGGCGCGGCAACTGAAGTAGAAATGAAAGAAAAGAAAGCTAGAGTTGAAGATGCACTTCATGCAACAAGAGCGGCTGTCGAAGAGGGTGTCGTTCCAGGAGGAGGAGTTGCAATGATAAGAGCAAGGTCAGCTTTAGATAAAATTAAAGGCGATAACCCTGACCAGGATCAAGGGATACAAATAGCAAAACAAGCTATGCAAGAGCCTTTGAAACAAATTGTCACAAACGCAGGCCATGAAGGTTCTGTAATTTTAGCTAAAGTGGAAGAAGGTAAAGATTCATTTGGATACAACGCCGCAACCTCTGAATTTGGTGATATGTTGAAAATGGGTATTTTAGATCCTACGAAAGTAACCAGAACTGCCTTACAGAATGCATCTTCGATAGCTGGTTTAATGATCACTACTGAGTGTATGGTAACTGATCAAGCTTCCGATGATCAAGCTCAGAGCGCAGCACCAGCGATGCCAGACATGGGCGGTATGGGCGGCATGGGAATGGGCGGAATGGGAATGTAACTCACTGACGATTATTTCCAAAAAATTAAAAGCTCTCGTTTATCGAGAGCTTTTTTTATAAGTATTCATATGATTAAGAAAACATAATAGTAAGTTTTAGATGTTACAATAATGTATGAAAAAAATTTGGCTAGATAGTTATCCAGATCATGTACCAAGCGAATTTTCAGATTCTGAATTTAACTCTATTCCTGACATATTTAAAAATGCATCTAAGAAATTTTCAGACTTGGTTGCATTCAATAATCTAAATTCTAATCTCAGTTTCAAAGAGACGGCATTGTTGGCAGATAAATTTTCATCTTACCTTTATAATGATCTTGGGATCAGAAAAGGGGATAAGGTCGCAGTGATGCTACCTAACTTATTAACATATCCTGTAACATTCTTTGGTTCTCTTAATATCGGTGCAATCGTTATTAACGTTAATCCATTATTCAAATCGAGAGAAATTAAAAGCCAGCTTAGTGATTGTGGGGCTGAAACTATTGTGATTTTGGATAAATTTTTAGATCAACTTGAGCCGATACTCGCTGAGACCAATATAAAGCGTGTTATAGTTAGTCAGCCATTTGATTTATTAAACCTCCCTATGAGGATAATTGTAAGATCTGTACTTTTCTTCAAAACTAAGAGGACTATAAATAAAAAAAATTATATTTTATTCAAAGATGTAATTAGATCCACTGGTAAATATCCTAACATCTCAATATCTAAAAATGATATCGCATTACTGCAATATACAGGTGGTACTACCGGAAAATCAAAAGCTGCGGTTTTAACACATCACAATCTAGTTTCAAACATGTCACAACTTCAATTATGGGTTGATAATATATTATCAGAGGGTAAAGAGATCATAATAACTGCTCTTCCGTTATATCACATTTTTTCTCTTACGGTGAACCTACTATTTTTTTACAAGATCGGGTCAAAAAATATACTTATAGCCAATCCGCGTGATCTTAAAACTTTTGTAAAAACTTTATCAAAACATAAATTTACAGTTATCACAGCTGTAAATACTTTATTTAATTTGTTACTAACAAGTTCAAAATTCAGAAATATTGAATTCAAATCATTGAAATTTTCCGTTGGTGGAGGTATGGCTGTTTTAAAATCGACTGCTAAAAAATGGAAAACAATAACAGGCTGTGATATAACACAGGGTTATGGCTTAACTGAAACCTCGCCTATTGTTACTGTTAATCCAGTCAAGAGTAGTTTTAATGGATCAATTGGGCTTCCTCTTCCATCAACAGAGATATCAATTAGAGATGAAGATGATATAGAACTTCCCATAGGAGAATCTGGCGAACTTTGTATTAAAGGCCCTCAAGTAATGAAGGAGTACTGGAATAAAGATAGTGAGACAAAAGATTCTTTCAGTAGTGATGGGTTTTTTAAAACCGGGGATATAGCTAAGATCGATCAACGTGGCTATCTTTATATTGTAGATAGAAAAAAAGACATGATTCTCTCGTCAGGTTTCAATGTTTACCCAAATGAAATTGAAGATTACGTATCAAGCTATCAAGGAATAATTGAGTGTGGCGTGGTTGGAAAACCAGACATCAATAGAGGTGAAAGTATCATTCTATACGTAGTAAGGGATAATGAAAAAATTTCTGAGAGTGATATATTAGAGTATTGTAGAAAGGGCCTCACTATCTATAAGCAGCCTAAAAAAGTTTTTTTTATAAGCGAAATACCCAAAAATAATGTCGGGAAGATTTTACGGAGAAAGCTTCGTGAAATTGATTAGACACTAAACAAGACAAGATGATCTATTTCTACTCTTATGCCTATTACTTCATTAATAGAGTGATCATGATGACTAGGAGTTAAGCACAGAATATTCTGTCCATCCTTCAACTCTAATTTATATAAAAAATCTGACCCAAAAAATTTTTTCTCTACCACACGCGCTGATTCAGAAGAGTTATTATCATGAATTACATCATCAGGTCTTACCATAACATCAACGTCATCATTAACTTTATATGGAACAGTATCCCCAGATAGTTTTCCTAGTGGAGTAGCAACATGGTTAGAATCGATAACTGTTCCTCGAACAAAACAGCCACTGCCACAGAAATGAGCAATTTCCCTAGAGATAGGTTTATGGTAAATGTTATATGGAGTATCATTTTGTATAATCCTTCTATCTGACAAGTAAGCTATTTTGTCAGATAACTGAAAGGCCTCTTTGATATTATGTGTAACAAATACAGATGTAATCTTTTCAGTTTTTAGAAGAGCTTTCACATCAGCGATCAATAGGTCTTTTAATTCCTCGTCCAACGCACTAAATGGTTCATCAAAGAGAAGTAGTTCAGGTTTCGGTGCTAATGCTCTTGCTATTGCGATTCTTTGCTGTTGTCCCCCGGATATTTCGTGGGGGAATTTTTCGAGAATATTTTTTATGTCTAAAAGATTAGATAATTTTTTAAGTCGTGTATTCTTTTCAGAGATATCATTTTTTGATAAACCAAATAGAATATTCTCTGCACAGGTCAAATGTGGGAATAATGCTAAGTCCTGAAAAATGATTCCAACATTTCTTTTATATGGTTTAATGAATAAACTACCATCATCTACTATTTTCTCATTAAGGATAATACGACCTGAGTTAATTTGATCAAAGCCTGCAATTACTCTTAAAAGTGAACTCTTCCCAGATGCGCTGGGGCCAATAATTGAAATGATTTCCTCCGGCAAAATGTCAAGATCAAGGTTATCTAAAATTAGATTATTGTTAATTGAGTAAGAAATACTTTTTATTTCAAGTTTCGAGCTTCTCATTTTTATCTATAATTGTGTTGTTAATAAGTATTATAACAGGAATTAGGCCAATAATGATTAACATTAGTGAAGGAGATGCAATAAACATTAATTGTTCTGACAACGCTAATTCATAAACGTTTATTGCAAGTGTATCAAAATTGAATGGTCTGAGAATTAAAGTAGCTGGTAGTTCTTTGATAATATCCACAAATACTAATATCAAAGATGTGACGATTGTTGTTTTCATCATAGGAATGTGTACTCTGCTAAGAGCTAAAATAGGATTTAACTGGAAAGTATTAATAGTTAAATCAATATTTTTTTTAATCTTACTTAAACCTGCCTCTGTAGCATTAAGAGACAGAGTCGAAAATCTAACTAAATACGCAATGAAAAGTGCTACAAGGGAGCCACTGAAGAAGTAAAAGGGTTCATCAAATAGAAAAGCTTGAATATTATCAATTGATGTGACAAAAATAATAATACCAACTGCAATAACAACACCAGGTATTGAATAGCCTAATGAAAAAATCTTTAGAGCAATATTCGTGAATTTGTCATTCATCATCCTATTTTTGTATGAGGAGTAAATAGAAATAAGAACTATCAAGACTGCTGATATACTCGCTATGAAAATTGAATTCATTATGATATTTAAGAAATTCTCTCTTAGCGCATAATCAAATGTGCTCAAGAGCCAGATTATCAATTGAACGATTGGTATAATAAAACCTAGTAGTATTACTAAGGTACACCACAATGATACTAGTAATGCTTTTTTTCCATGTAATTTTATTTCAAGTGGTATTTTATTTTTTTGAGATGAGTGATAATATGCTCTGCTTCCACGCGAATATTTTTCTATTATTATCAATATAAATACAAATGATAAAAGTATGGATGCAAGATGAAGGGCACTTGATTCATCACCTAGTGCAAACCACGTACGATAAATTCCTGTTGTAAATGTTGCTACTCCATAATAATCCATAGTTCCGAACTCAGCGACAGATTCCATAACAACTAGACTTAATCCAGCAACTATTGCTGGTCTGGCAAGGGGAAGCCCAATACGGTTAAAACTGTTAATATCGTTTAAACCTAGTGATTTCCCTACCTCAAGTGCGCAATATGATTGCTCCCTAAAAGATGAGTAACACAGAAGATATACATATGGGTATAGGCTAATACTTAAGACAAATATTGACCCATAAATATTTCTTATGTCTATAAGATGAAAAAGCTCCCTGCCTAAATTGAAATTGTTATCTAGAAAATCAAATAGAAAACCAGATGGTTCGGTCAATCCTGCGTATATATAAGCTGATATGTAAGCAGGAATTGCAATTGGCATAACTAATAACCACTTAAAGATATGCTTTCCTGGGAAGCTGTACATTACAACTAGCCATGCTGATGACACACCAATGATGACTGTGAATAATGATACAAAAAATGTTATAAAAATCGTGTTAAAGATATAATCATCTATTAATGTCGCTCTCAAGTGTGTCCACAGGTCACCAGATGGATAAAAGAGAAAAGAAAAAACCGTAAGAATAGGAATTAAAACTATAGTAATTATCAATAAAAGTATAATCCTATCATTATAAAAACCTAGTTGTCTCACTTTTCTCTACTTCCAACCGACTCTGTCAAATATCATTACAGCTTTTCTGTTATTTTTACCTAGTTCATCTAGATTCAAAGTATCCTTTTTGAATGGGTATCCCCATGATTCAACAATACTACTAACAGGTATACTATCTCTTATAGGGTATTCATGATTGGCTTGCGCGTAAAGCTTTTGAGCTTCATCGCTTGCTAAAAACTCAATGAATTTTATGGCATTTCCCGTGTTCTTAGAGTATTTTGTGACAGCTGCGCCACTTATGTTTATGTGTGCACCACTGGTTTGTTGATTAGGAAAGAAAACTGATATTTTTTCAGCGTATTTTCTCTCATTGTCTTGCTCGGATGAAATCCATTTTCCTAAATAATATGTATTTGCTATTGTTACATCACATTCACCCATAACGACTGACGTCATTTGGGTTCTATCGTTACCTTTCGGATCTTTTGAGAAATTACTTTTCACACCTCTTGCCCATTCTTCTGCGTTATTTTCGCCTAAGTTCGAAATGATAGATGCTAGTAATGATTGATTATATATGTTACTTGATGATCTGATACATATCCTGTTCTCCCATTTCTCGTTTGCTAAATCCTCATATGTTGATAGATCTGAGGCTTTAACTTTTTCTGGATTATACATGATTACTCTCGATCTAATCGATAGTCCATACCAATACCCACCATCATCTCTAAGATATCTTGGGATTAGATTATTCAATTTAGATGATGATATACGCTTTAATAGTCCATCCTTCTTTGCTTTATAGAGGTTTCCTGCGTCAACAGTTAGTAGAACATCTGCTCTTGTGTTTTTACCTTCTTGTTTAATTCTTTTTTGTAATACTTTAGCTTTACCAGAAATCACATTAACTTTTATATTATTATCATTTTGAAATGCATCTACCAGGGGTTGTAAGAGATATCCTTTCCTTGCACTATAAACATTTACCTCATCAGCAGATACACTTGTAGCTATTAATGAGAGACTAATAAAAACGGATAATATTATTATTAATATGTTTCGATAGCTTCTTTCTTGTCGATTACTAGTTTTTATAATGATTATCATATTGCCTCCGAGCAAATTACAGCATAAAAATGAGAATGATTCTCATTATACACCAAAAAATCTAATTAAAAATATACAAGAAAGCATAATTTGCGTAATAATTTTATTAAAAATAGAAGTACTTTCGAGATTTAAGACATGATATGCTTTTCATTTATATGTCGCTAAAAACTAATGATAATTTCTGATATTAAAGGGAAAATATGGCTTGATGGAGCTTTCTGTGATTGGAAAGATGCAAATATCCATGTTCTCACTCACACATTACATTATGGAACTGGTGTTTTTGAAGGTGTCAGAGCATATAAAACAGATGAGGGGACATGTATTTTTAGATTACAAGATCACACCGAGAGGCTTTTTCAGTCCGCTCGTCTCATAGGAATGGACATTCCTTACTCTCAAGACGAGTTAATGAATATTCAAAAAGAATCTGTTAAAGCAAATAAACTTGAGAATGCATACATCAGACCAATTTGTTTTTATGGTAATGAGGGGATGGGTTTACGTGCGGACAATCTGAAAGTTCATGTTGCTATTGCATCATGGGACTGGGGACCTTATCTTGGGGCAGAAAAAATTACCAATGGGATAAAAGTTAAAATTTCTCAGTTTCCAAAGAGAGAGCCAGAAGCTATGCTTTATAAAGCTAAAGCTACTGGCAACTATCTTAATTCGATGTTAGCCCTTACGGATGCGCTTAAATCCGGTTTTGATGAAGCATTAATTCTTGGTTCAGATGATTCTGTTAATGAAGGGTCGGGCGAAAATTTTTTTCTTGTAAAAGATAATAAGCTTATCACACCTGATCTAGTAACGGTTCTAGATGGAATTACAAGAAAAACAATAATCGATATAGCAAAAGACCTTAACATTCAAACCGAAGAACGAATGATCAAGACTGAAGAGGTATTCGATTGTGACGAGGCTTTTTTCACGGGCACAGCAGCAGAGGTCACGCCAATTATACAGGTAAATGATCGATCTATTGCTAATGGGAAGCCAGGACCTATAACGAAAAAACTTCAGAGTAGTTACTTTGATTTGATTCATGGTAAAATCTCAAAATATAATAACTGGTTGAGTTTAGTTTGATCTATCCTATCTATGATTAAAAGAAAGAAAATATTAGTTCTTGGCGATGTAATGTTAGACAGATATTGGACAGGTCAAGTTAATAGGATATCACCAGAGGCACCTGTTCCAGTTGTTGATATTACAGAAACTTTTGATAAACCTGGTGGAGCTGCAAATGTAGCAAAAAATCTAGCTGATTTTGGTATGGATGTTATTCTCGTAGGCTTAGTTGGAGATGATGAGATAAGTGATTCACTAAAATCTATAATTTCTGAAACAAATATTACTTTCTACCCGATCATTGATACAAAAATAAGAACAACTTTGAAATTGAGAGTAATTGATCAGAATCAACAACTTCTTCGTATTGATCATGAGGATGTTAATATCTCAGATAAAATGAAGAGTGCATATGAGAATATAAAAGAACATTTAAAAAGTTGTGACGGTATAGTAATTTCTGATTATGACAAAGGTGTCGTTAAACCTATTATTCGTGGCATTATTCGAGACGCTAATGATCTTGGACTAATGACATTCGTAGATCCTAAAGGGAGTGATTTTAACGTTTATAAATCATCAACATTAATAAAACCCAACTTATCTGAATTCGAACTAATTATGGGTAAATCAAAAAATTCAGCCGAGTTCGAGGATAATGGGAAAAAACTGAGAGACCAGTTAAAAATAAAATATTTGCTGGTTACGAGAGGTAAGGATGGTATGACATTATTCTCTGAGGAGGGAGTACAATTTTTTGATTCTATTAAAAAAGACGTTTTTGATGTAACTGGGGCAGGAGATACCGTAATTTCAATTTTGTCTTCATGTATTATTGCAGGAGAGGACGTGACGGAATCAGTAAGATTATCAAATATTGCCGCTAGCCTATCTGTATTGAAGTTAGGATCTACAAGTGTCAGTCAAAATGAGTTAGAAAGTGTATCAAAACAATGACAAACTAATCACTTCTCTAAATAGTCTTGTCAGATTATGTAATGACTACAGGGAGAATGGAAAAAAAATTGTAATGACAAATGGTTGTTTTGATATCTTACATACAGGTCATATTTTTCTTCTGAACGAAGCAAGGAGATTAGGAGATCTTCTAATTGTAGCTTTGAACAGTGATTCATCAGTCAAATTAAATAAAGGTAACAAAAGACCAATTAATAATGAGATTGACAGGGCACATGTACTATCTGCTGTTGAAAATGTGGATCATATCATTATTTTTAATGAGAAGACACCAGAAGAGATAATTTGTTCAATTCTTCCAGATATTCTTGTTAAGGGTGCCGATTATAAGGACAAGTATGTAGCTGGGCAAGTATGTCTTGAGAAGATTGGTAAAAAAATTATCCTAGTAGATTTGGTAGAGGGGAAATCAACAACAGATTTAATCAACAAATTAGATAATATCAAGTCATAACCTTATCAATCATAGTTTTAACATCATCAATTTTGATTAAAGACATCGCTTTTTTATTCCTAACCCTAAAGCCCCACTTAACATCATCTTCGCTTTTATTCTCAAATGTCTTTAATGCATCTGTATATTTATTTATTGTGTATTCCATGTTTTGATAAGGACCTGTTCTCTTAGGATTAGAGGTTGCATATAAACCAATTACAGGTTTATTAAGCATTGATGCAATATGAAGAGTGCCTGAATCAGGACCAATGTATGTGTGGCAGTTTTTAAGTATGTTGTATAATTCTTCCAAATTAGTTTTGCCAACAAAATTTTCAATGTAGTGCACACCACAAAAAGTTTTAGACTTTTTCATTTCATATTCACTTGAACCCCCAACAACTACTGTTCTTGTTTGATATTTATTGTACAAAAATTCTGAGATAATCTTATAATTCTCTAAATCCCATTCTCTATAATTGAATCTACGTGAGCTTGTAAATGGATTTATTACTGTATACTTAGAATCTAGTAATTTTTTTTGTAAATTGTTTTTTATAATATTTACAGACCAATCTAGTTTTCTTTTATTGATAGAAATCTTCTTCAAAAAACAAAAAAAATTATCCAGAACATGGACATCTCTCTCACATTCAATTTCTTCATAGTTGAGTAGGGAGTGAAGATTTTTTGATAGAGACTTATTATAGCCGATTTTTCTATTTGCTTTTATTATCATACTCAATATATTTGATCTTAAAGAAACTTGCATATGAAGAAAAATGTCGAAAGTTACTGATCTTCTCAACTTATATAATTGTTTGAGGCTTTTAAATAGATTCTGTTTATCTATAACAACAAAGTTAATATTTTCAATATTTTTGACTAATTCATATTCTGTTTTATTAATAATCCATGTAATATTTGTTTTATGATTCTCTTCTTTTAATGTATTTATAATAGGGATCATATGAGTAACATCTCCTAAGGATGATAACCTTAAGAGACATATAGATTTTTGAGGGCACTTTTCTTTGTACATGCAATATTTATGATAATCAAAAAAATTCATAATAACATCATTTTTTATGATGAAGACATTGATTTAGACGTTAATGAGCTAATAAATGATGTAGTTCATAGTAAAGATCAAAATTTGAATATTGAGGTTATTAACGATGAAATGTGGATAAAAAAGCATTTCATACGAAAGGGACTTATGACATTTTTAGGTGATAAATATATGACACCACTTTTTGGATTAACAAAAACTCGATCTTATGCTGAATTTTATATCCTTAATTTTTTATATAAAAATAATTTTAATACTTGTAAACCCATAATAGGATGGATAACAAATGAAAATATTATAATTTATAAAGCAAGTTTAATTGTTGAGAGATTAAAAGATACTGTTACGTTATCTGAATATATTAAAAATAATGCACATCATGAACTTTTTGCTAGCATTGGACAACAAATATCGTTAATGCACAGGTTGAGTGTCTATCATGGAGACCTAAATGCCCATAACATCTTAGTAAAAGTAAATGAAGTACCATTAGATAAATACAATAGTTCATCAGTTGATATATCTAATATTTATATAATTGATTTTGATAAATCATTGATTGGGATCAGTCAGAGACTTTTTCCTAGGCTTATGAGAAAAAATTTATCAAGACTGAGGCAATCACTTATAAAATTAGGCTTCAGAGATCATTTGAATAAATACTGGAAATCACTTCTTGAAGGGTACTCGTCAATGTAAAAGTTTCTAAATATACTTTCTAATCATCAAGTAATAGTCATCTAAAACTTTTGTTTTTTTCTTTAAAAGGTTCACAGCATTAATTCCAAATAAATCTCTTCTTTGTTTAGATTTGAGGAGTCTTTCGAAAACATGTTTAAGTGATTTTGAGTTCTTGACCATGATCATAGAATTATTTTTAAGAAATTCCTCTGTTTCATCAATAAAATTATACATGTATGGTCCTACTATAATTGATTTGCCTAGAGACGCTGCCTCAAGAAAATTCTGTCCGCCATGATCGACAAGTGATCCACCCATAAATACAAATTCACAATGTTGCATAAAATCCTCAAGTTCTCCAATAGTATCTGCAATATATATTTGCGTATTATTTCGAATTTTATCTTTTTTACTTCTTATTGCAATTCGTACTAAGCTTAGAGGTATATCGGATAGGATGTCTCCCAACCTTTCTGGATGTCTTGGAACAACAACCAGCAATGTTCTCTTATCATTAATTTTAAGCCACTCAGTAATAATTTGTCTTTCCTCGCCAGGATGAGTTGACGCAGCAAGGACGTATTTTCTCTCAATTGGTCTCGCGTTTTCAATTTTATTAGGTGACTCGCAAAGTTTTATATTACCTAAAACAGATACCTTATTTTGACTAGCACCAAGTAGAAGATATTTTTCTTTTTCTCGCTCAGATTTGCAATATATACCATTTACAAGGTTTAAAGTATTTGCATATATTTTCTTAATAATTTTATTTGAATTAAGGGTTTTTTTTGATAAGCGAGCATTAACAATAATTATAGGCGTTTTCTGTTTAGCACATATCTGGATCATGTTTGGCCAAATTTCTGTTTCCATAATTATACAGATTTTAGGATTGATTGCTTTAATAAATCTGTTCATAGTGAAAAGAAAATCAAACGGGAGGTAATAGTGTTTGAAATCCTGATTTGATTTATCTAATATTGACTTGGATGATTTTGTTGTAGTAGTTATGACAATTTTATCGTTTAAATTTCTCTCCCTGAAAATTTTCAATAGTTTTAATGCTATTTTAGTCTCTCCCACAGATGATGCATGAAGCCAGATGGTATCATTATTGATTTCGAATGAAAGTAAGCCTAGCCTCTGTCTTATAAAATTACTATTATTATTTCTTTGTAAAGAATCTAGGAGAATTTTAATAATTATAATTGGTGAGAGGATATAAACTAGTAGGTTGTATAAAAACATTTAGAACTTTTATTTACCAGACCAATATTGAGTTTATTTCTTTGATTTCATCAATCCCAATCTCAGATGTATACTGCTTAATATCTAGGTCTAGTAAAATAAAATTCAAAATAGAGTCAACATACCTATTTTTTGCGTTAATTAACTCTATTCTGGATTGTTGTAGCTCGGTATCTGTGTAAACTCCCGTTCTGAATCCTTCTTTAGCTGCAACATATTTTAGATTATACAAGTCATATTTTTCTTTTTTATTATGCACTAGGCTTCTTTGTATACTATATTTTGCGATCTTATCAGAAATTTCTTTTTCTAATATTTTGAGTGTTTGTTCGTATTTGATCTGAGCATTTTCTAATCTGTATCTTGATTCATTTACTTTTGCTGATTGGTAACCTCCCTGATAAATAGGGAGTGTCATCGTTAATCCGATAGAGCTAGATTCTCTTTTGTTTGCTCCAAACCTTGCCCCGCCTGTGACATCAGTGTAGTCGTAAGATGCAATCAGATCTAGAGTAGGAAAATGTTGAGATTTATTTGATTCAAATGTATTTTGCGAGATGTCTAAGTCATAATTAGCTATTTGTATAATTTCATATTTTGAGATCGCCTGTTTAAGTACATTGGACACTTCATATTGATTATTTAATATCTCAATTTCTGTATCTACACTGTGAACATCTGATATTTTTTTACCGACAAAAATGTATAGATCTCTTCTTGCATTTTCTTGATCATTTTGTGCCATTTCCTGAGAGATCCTAGATGACTCAACATCAGATTTGTATTTTAAAAACTCGGTTTCTGTAATTGAGCCATTAGAATATAATTTACTCGCATTAGAAAATTTTTTTTCTGAGAGCTTTAAAAGCTCGTTCTTTTCTCGAAGATAATTAGAATAAGAGATAAGCTTGAAATAGAGTTCTGTAGTTTTTATTGTAATCCTTTTCTTTTGTAATGATAATTGCTTTTGAGATTTTTGTGTAATTGCATCAGATTTTTCTAATTCATCAAAAAAAGCCAGACGAAATATAGGTTGCTGGAGTGTTAGGCTATAGCTATCAGTATTAAAATCAGTATTGTCTCCTGGACCAATATATCGATTTATGCTGGTTTCTGTCGTCCCAGCCTGAAAATTAATTTCTGGCAATATAGAAGCTGCAGTTTGATTATATTGTTGTATTGATATCTCCCTATCATTTTTGATAATCCTGTAATCATGATTGTATTGAAGAGCTCTCTTATACACATCTACTAGATCAGCAGCATGAGCATTGTTAGTTAATAACAATAAAAATAATATATTTAGATAATTTTTATTTACGCTCATATTTTTTCATCGATTTGTCGACGTCATTTGCCCAGCCTTCTAAACCGGTAGACAGATTAATTATATTTTTGAATCCTACGCCCTCAAGATATTTTCCAATCATTCTGCTTCTAATTCCATGGTGACATACTATTATGTGTGTATCCTCTTTATTTAGTGTTTCTGCTTTTTCTTCTACTTGAAGTAACGGTATATGAATTGAATTATCGAGATGACATATCTCGTATTCCCAATCTTCTCTAACATCAATAATTTTTACTTCTTCTTTATCATCAATTAATTGTTTAATTTCCTCAGGTGTTTTTTCAATCATTTTAATTCATTCCTTTGATTATGTGTTTCACGTTTGTTTGTATAATATGTTCTCTAGTGTACCCATTATTTTCTGTTTTGGAAATGATTTTACCAGATTTTATAGGGGAATTTCGCTCACCCG
>MDTD01144110.1_pt1 | contig 13340 bp, 13 predicted proteins | sample 811221 | NCBI WGS metagenome assembly MDTD01 (sample SAMN05326646, study PRJNA326480) | marine metagenome | isolation source: seawater | place: Pacific Ocean: South West | collected 2011
GTAAAAATTATTTTTACGAAAAAAAAAAAGAATTTGATAAATCTAAATATGATATTTGTTTACTATCAGAAACACATGCTTATCTTGATAGCGACTTTGGAGACCACGAAAATTTGCACAAAGCAATGGGTATAGTCGCAGAATACACACATAGACTTTGCGATAGAAAAAATCTTAAACTCGTATTTACTGGTCGACACAAAGATAAAAGTTTTAGTGGAAACTTGGAAAAAGAATTCTATTCGCATTTTTTAAAAGAATATAAATTTAAAATAGATCAATCCGGTGAAGATGATCATCGTTTAAGTAAGAACTTTATGCAAAGTAAATTAATAATTGGAAATGTTTCGACAGCATTAAGAGAAGCATTTTATTTTGATAAGAAAGTTTTAGCATGTAATTTATATGATCTCTCTAGATTAGAGTTTCCATCAAAAGGCATAAGTGTAATTAAAAATTTTACTTACGAAGAATTTGAAAAAAGAGTTTTAAACATTTTAGACATGGAATTAAATGATTACTTAAAACAATTAGATTTCTCACAAAGATACACAATGTTTAATGAGACAAATATTAAGAAAGAAATATATAATGAAGTTAAAAATATTTAGCATTTATTCTCTTTTAGATAAAAGTCAAAAAATAAAACTTAACTCTCTAATATTACTCACTATTTTAACGTTCTTTTTAGAATATTTGAGTTTGTTATCTTTACCGATTTTAGCAAGTTTCATATCAAATAATTATATCTTTATAGAAAAATTATCAGAATTTTTTAATACTGAATTCTTAGAAATTTTTGATAAATCACAACTACTTTTTTATACTGTGATATTTACAGTATCAATTTTTATAACAAAAAATATTTTTTTAATTTTGTTGAATTTTTTACAGTTTAAGTTTTTTAAAAACTTAAAGGTGGATTTTGGTATGAAAATTTTCTCAGTTTATATTAGAGAAAATTATTTAAACCATATCTCGAGAAATCCATCTGAACTTACAAGAGATATTGCTGATGAACTAGATAATTTTCTAAGTTACTATTCAAATCTTTTAATTATGCTCAGAGAGATTTTAGCTATAATTTCTATTTTTTTTCTTCTAATTTTCGTTAATATTTATATAGTTTTGTTAATTGTATTTTTTTTAGGTTCAGTCTCTTTTATATATTTTAAGAAAATTAAGCCTCTTATTAAAAACAAATCTATTGATAATCAGTTTTATAGAAAAAAAATAATACAACATCTTAATGAAACAAATGGTTTAATTAAAGAAATTAAAATTTTAGGTAAAGAAAATGATTTTATTAAAAAATTTTTCAAAATTAAGAATTCTTATGAAAATAATCTTTTACTTTTCGAGATTGTCCAAAGATTACCTAAATATTTTTTAGAAATTATAGTTATTACTTTCTTAGTTGTTTTATCTTTTATTTTTTTAACTATACTTGACGATCAATCATTCTTATTTGCCTTACTTCCTGTAATCTTAGTAAGTTTTTTAAGATTTATACCTGCTTTCAATGGTATAAGTGCAATTGTAACATACCTTAAAATCTATAAACCAAGTGTAGACTTAATCAACAATAAAATGAATAGTAACATCAAGATATTTGATACAGAAAAAGAAATTAATAATAAAAAATTGAATTTAATAATACCCAAAAATGATTATGAAAATTATCTCAATATTAAAAATATTACTTTTTCATATCCAAATAACAAAAATGTTTTCAAAAATTTAAATGTAAAAATCACAGAAGGCAGTAAATTTGGAATTGTAGGCTCTTCTGGATCAGGCAAAACAACAATCTTTAATATTATGTTGGGCTTACTTGTTCCTAACGAAGGTGATGTCCTTTTTAAAGATGAAAGCATATTTAAAAATTTAAATATTTGGAGAAAAAATGTTGGGTATCTTTCGCAAAATATTTATCTTTTGGACTCTTCTATCAAAGAAAATATTACTTTAAATAACCAAAATAACGATAAAAAGGATTATGATTTAGATAAAGCAATTGAAATTTCAAATTTAAAACAAAAAATTTCATCATTACCTGATGGTATAATGACAAAAGTAGGAAATGACGGTATAAAATTATCTGGAGGGGAAAAGCAAAGAATAGCCTTAGCAAGAGCGATATATTTTAATCCAAATATTTTTTTTCTAGATGAACCAACGAGCTCTCTAGATAATACTACTGAAGATATTATAATGAACAATTTTGACAAAAACTTTAGAAACAAAACAATTATTTCTATTGCTCATAGAAAAAGTACTATAGACAGGTGTGATACTATATTTGATTTAAATAAATTAAAAAATTAAAATGAAGAAGATATTTATAACAGGTGCTTGTGGTTTTATTGGATCTCACTTAGTAGAGGAACTTACAAGAAAAAACTTTAACACGAAAGCTTTAGTATTTTATAATTCTCAGAATTCAATAGGGTTAATGAAAAAAATTGATAAAAGAATATTAAAAGATATTGAAATAATTTCAGGAGACATAAGAGACGGAGATTTTATCAAGAATGTAACGAAAAATGTTGATGTTATAATTAATTTAGCTGCATTAATTGGAATTCCTTACTCCTATCATGCACCTAAAAGTTACATTGATACTAATGTATACGGTACTTACAATATATTAAATGCTGCAAAAATTAATAACGTGTCACATACCATCATTACTTCTACTAGTGAAGTATACGGAACAGCTCGAAAAGTTCCTATAGATGAATCTCACCCCTTAAATGCTCAATCACCTTATGCAGCAAGTAAAATCGCCGGTGATCAATTAGGTTTATCTTTTGTAAGATCTTATGGTTTACCAATTTCAATAATAAGACCATTTAATACTTTTGGGCCTAGGCAATCAAATAGAGCAATAATTCCGACAATAATCACTCAAATTTTAAATAACAAATCAGGCACAATCAAGTTGGGAAACCTGTCGCCTACTAGAGATTTTACATACGTAGAGGATACAGTTAATTCATTTATTAATGCCATTAAGTATAAAAAAAATATTCATGGTGAGATAGTAAATATTGGAAATAACTTTGAAATTTCTATAGGAAATATTTTAAAAATATTTAAAAAAGATTTTAATTTAGACTTTAAAGTTAAAATTGATAGACAAAGAATTAGAAAAAAAGGAACTGAAGTTGAGAGATTAAAAGCTTCTAGTTCTAAAGCAAAAAAATACCTGAAGTGGAAGCCTAAATATTCAGGTAAAGAGGGTTTCAAAAAAGCTTTAAAAAAGACTTTAGAATGGTTTAAAAATCAAGGAAAAGATTCAATCATTAATTCAGAAAATTATAACATTTAAGAGTAAGCTCTGAGAAAATTTAATCAAAATAAACTTGTTCATCTTTTAAAGAAAACTTTGGGAAAAGGCCCTCACTACCTTCATGAGCCCTTTCTAGGTAAAAAAGACTCAAATTCTGTAAGTAACGCAGTATTAGAAAAAGAGGTATCAACTTATGGAAATTTTGTTGTTAAATTTGAAAAGGAAATAAAAAAATTTACAAAAGCAAAATATTCAGTAGCTTTAATAAATTGCACCCAAGCATTATTTATTTCACTTAAAGCCGTTGGTGTAAAAAAAAATGATGAAGTTTTGGTTCCTTCACTTACTTTCATTGGAACTGTTAATGCGATAAGCTACTTAGACGCAGAGCCGCATTTTGTTGACTCTAACATAGATGATTTTGGAATTGATTGTCAGAAATTGGAAAATTATTTAAAAAAAATTACATTTAAAAAAAAAGATAAATTTTACAATAAAAAAACAGGAAAACTTATAAGCGCAATAGTACCAGTGCATGTATTTGGCCACCCTTGTAAGATTGAATATATTAAAAAGATATCAAAAAAATATAACTTAAAAATAGTAGAGGACGCTGCTGAAGCCCTAGGCAGTTATTATAAAAACAAACACTTAGGAACTTTTGGGCATATCGGGTGTTTAAGTTTTAATGGGAACAAAATTATAACCACAGGCGGAGGAGGAGTAATAATAACTAATAATCTTAAACTTTACAAAAGAATTAAACATTTATCCTCCACAGCTAAAGTAAAACATATATGGGAGTATGACCACGATGATATTGGTTATAATTTCAGAATGCCAAGTTTAAATGCTTCGCTAGGTTTAGCGCAAATGAAACAAATTAAAAATTTTATAAAGGCAAAAAGATCTTTATATGAGCGCTATTCTAAGGTATTCAAAAATTTTAATACTGTAAGAGTATTTAAAGAAAAAAAATATTGTAAAAGCAACTATTGGCTACAAGCCTTGGTATTAGAAAAAAATAATTTTAAACTTAAGAAAAATATCCTGAAACTTTGCTATAAAAATAAAATCTTTGTGAGACCTGTTTGGAAGTTAATTTCTAGTCTTAAGCCTTATAGGAATAAACAAAAAATGGATTTAACTGGCTCGAAACATATTTATAAATCAGTTTTAAATTTACCAAGTAGTCAAAAAATTATCTTAAAAATAAAATGAAAAAAATTATTCTTATTGGAGGAGGGTCCCATATGAACTCTTGCATAGATGTTTTGCTTACTCAAAAAAAATTCTCCATAGCAGGCTATTTAGATAAAAAAAACAGGGGAAAATTTAATGAAAACATTAAGTGGCTTGGCGACGATAATAGTTTAAAAAATTTAAAGAAAAAAATTGAAAATGTTCATATTTCTGTCGGTCATATTAAAAATTCTTCGATAAGAGAAAAAATATACAAAAAATTTAAAAAAAAAAAATTTATATTTCCTAAAATATTATCTCCCTTTTCATATATTTCTAAGAATTCAATTATAGATGAGGGTACTGTTGTAATGCATGGTGTAGTAATTAATGCAAAAGCAAAAATTGGAAAAAATTGTATTATAAATACAGGATCCATCATTGAGCACGATGCAATAATAGGAGATAACTGTCATATCTCTACAGGAGCAATAATTAATGGAGGTGTTAAAATTGGTAATAATACCTTTGTTGGAAGCGGCACAGTAGTTCGTCAAGAAATAATTATAGGTTCTAAATCATTTATTAACGCTAATTTATTTATAAACAAAAATTTAAAAAAAAACTCAATCGTAAAATGAGAACCATATTTATAGCAGAGGCCGGTGTTAATCATAATGGAAACATCAATTACGCAAAAAAATTGATTGATTTAGCTAGTAGAGCTAAAGCCGACTATGTTAAATTTCAGAGTTATAAAGTAGATAATTTAATCAGAAAAGAAACTAAAACAGCTAATTATCAAAAAAAGAATATTAAAAAAAAAATTACTCAATATGATTTATTAAAAAAATATGAACTTAATTTTAACGATCACAAAAAATTAATTAAATACGCGAAAATTAAAAAAATAAAATTTTTGTCTAGTGTTTTTGATATCGAGAGTTTTGAAATGTTAATTAAACTAAAAATTTTTGATATAAAAATACCATCTGGAGAGATTAATAATATCCCACTTATTAAAAATATATCAAAAAAAGCAAAAAGAGTTTTTATATCTACTGGAATGGCGTCAATAAAAGAAATTAGCAATGCGGTAAAAATTTTAAAAAAAAATAAAAAATTGAAAAATAATATATATCTTATGCATTGTCACACTGGGTATCCCACAGAACTTAAAGATGTAAATTTGTTGTTCATGCTATCATTAAAAAAAAAATTTAAAACTAACGTAGGGTATTCAGATCATACCAAATGTAATAGAGTTGGAATAGCGGCAGTAGCTTTGGGAGCAAAAGTAATTGAAAAACATTTTACAATATCAAAAAAACTTAAGGGTCCTGATCATTCAATGAGTATGGAACCGAATGAAATTATAAACTTCGTAAAAGATATAAAATCTACTCAAAAATTATTAGGTTCTTACGAGAAGAAAATTACCAAAGTTGAGATTTCAAACAAATATTATGTAAGAAAATCTATTGTTGCAAAAAGATTTATTCAAAAAGGTGAAAAATTTTCAGACTCTAACTTGACTTGCAAGAGACCTGAGGGAGGAATTTCTCCTATTTATTGGAATAAAATAATTGGAAAAAAAGCAAAAAAAAATTTTTTAACTAATCAAAATATTTATTTATGAAAAAAATTTGTTTAATTACAACTACTCGTGCTGATTTTGGAATAATTAAAAATCTTATTCACAAACTAAAAGAAAATAAAAAATTTAAAATTAAAATAATCGCAGGCGGCTCTCACTTTTTAAAATCATTCGGTAAAACTATAAGCGAAATAAAAAAAGAAAGAATTAAAATTGACCATTCTATAAAATTAAAAGCATTTAAAGATGATGCAAAAACGATTGCAAAGGCTTTTGCTGAAACGACTTACTCAACTTGTTTAATTTTAAAAAAGATTAGTCCAGATATTTTAATTGTTGTTGGGGATAGATATGAAATTTTAGCCTCAGTAGTGGCTGCAAATTTTTTAAGAATACCCATAGCACATTTATATGGAGGTGAGATTACTGAAGGCTCAATGGATGACTCATTCAGACACTCTATAACAAAATTATCACATGTTCATTTTGTAGCGAATAAAGTTTACAGACAAAGATTGATTCAGCTGGGTGAGAGCTCAAAAAATATTCATGTTGTTGGAGGGTTGGCAGCAGATAATATTTCTTGTTTAAACTTTTTAAGTAAAAAAGATTTAGAAAAAAAACTTAAGTTAAAATTCAAAAAGAATAACTATGTAGTCAACTTTCATCCTGAAACAAGTAAAAAAAATTCAACAAGAGTACAGATTGATACAATTTTAAAAGCGCTTCAAAATTTTAAAAACTCAAATTTCATTTTCACCTCTCCAGGATTTGATCTTGAAAATAATATAATTTCTAAAAGAATTAAAAAGTTAACTAGAGAAAAAAAAAATATTTTCTTTTTTAAATCTTTAGGCCAATTAAAATATTTTTCTTTATTAAAATACTCTACTGGCATGATTGGAAATTCATCAAGTGGGATTTTAGAAATGCCATATTTTAAAAAACCTTCAATAAATTTAGGGACTAGACAAAAAGGGAGACTAAAGTCTAAGTCGATAATTAATTGTTCAATTGAGATTGGCTCAATTAGAAAAGCGTTAACAAAATTAGAAAATAAGAAAAATCTGAAAAAAATTAATTATAGTCTTCCATATGGTCGTTCTGGCGCAATTAAAAAGATAATTAAAATCTTAGAGAATATTAAATTAAACAATTTATTTATAAAAAAATTTCAAGATAAAAAACTCATATGAAAAAAAAAATTATATGTTTTGATTTAGACAATACCCTATGCAAAACTATCGGTAGCAACTATAAATTATCAAAGCCATTTGATGAAAAAATTAAGTTTGTCAATTATTTAAAAAAAAAAAGGCTTCTATATAAAGATTTTTACTTCAAGGTTTATGGGTAGAAATAAAGAAAATATAACTCTAGCAAAAAAAACAGGTTACAAATTTACAAAAAACCAATTGAAAAGCTGGAAATTAACCTATGACGAATTAATATTCGGAAAGCCATCATTTGATATATTTATAGACGATAAATCTTTAAACTTTAAAAAAAATTGGATAATTAATTTAAAAAAAAAACTTAAAATTAAATGAACAGTAAAATAATAAATATCAAAAATCTGACAAAAAAAATTAAAAATTTAAAAAAGAAAAATTTCAAAATTGGCTTGTGTCATGGTGTATTTGATCTACTTCATTATGGACATATAAACCATTTCAATAAAGCTAAAAATAATTGTGATTTTCTTATTGTATCAATTACCTCTGATAAATTTGTCAATAAAGGTTTTGGTCGGCCAGCCTTTAATCAAAAAATTAGAATGGAGTCTATCTCTGCGCTAGAGATAGTAAATAATGTTGTTTTAAGTGATTTTCCCTCAGCAGAAAAAATGATAAAATTTATTAAACCGGATATTTATTTTAAAGGATCAGACTATAAAAATCCTAAAAAAGATATATCAGGCAAGATACAGATTGAAACAAATCTTGTAAAAAAAATTGGAGGAAAAGTTATTTTTACTAACGAGCCTTCTTCAAGCTCAAGTCATCTTATAAATAAATATTTTAATTCCTTTGGTAAGGAACAGAACAAGTATTTAAATGTTTTAAAAAAGAGACATAATCTAAACGACGTAATAAAATTTTCAGAAAAGATTAAAAAATTTAAGGCATTAGTCATTGGTGAAACAATTATAGATGAATATGCATTTTCCGAAGTAATGGGAAAATCTGGAAAAGAGTCGTATCTTGCCTTACGAGACGTAAATAGCGAAAATCATCTAGGTGGAGCGGCCGCAGTAGCGAAACACCTTTCTTCTTTTTGCAAAGAAGTAAACTTATTATCTATGATAGGTGAAAAAAAAGAATATTTGTCTTTTATAAAAAAGAAGCTAGGCAATGTTAAATCCCATTTTATTTATAAAAAAGATAGTCCAACAATAGTGAAAAAAAGATACATTGATTATGTTAATAAAAATAAATTAATAGGCGTTTATAAAATTAACGATGAAAAATTAAATTCTAAACAAAATTTTCAACTGATTAAAAAATATAAAAAACTTATCAAAAGTTCTGATCTAGTAATAATTTCTGATTATGGACATGGCTTTGTCACAAAAGATTTGATAAAGCTTATTAAAAAAAGAAATCAGTCAACATATCTTAATGCTCAAGTTAATTCAGCAAATTTGGGATACCACTCAATTCTTAAATATAATAAAATTAATTGTTTAGTAATAAATGAAATAGAGCTTAGACATGAAATGAGAGACAAGGTTAGTGACGTCACTTTTTTAGCAAAAAAACTACAAAATAAAATTAATATAAATAAGATTGTTATTACCAGAGGAAAGTTTGGTGCAATACTAATAGATAAAAAAACTAAGAAAATTTTTAATTGTCCTGCATTCACTACTTCTGTTGTTGACAAAGTTGGAGCTGGTGACACTATGCTTTCTATAATATGCTTATTTATTAACGCTAAAACACCGGATGAGCTTAGTTTGTTTCTAGGTAATATTGCGGGTAGTTTTTCTGTACAAGTAATGGGTAATCGTGAGCATATTGTAAAAAAATCATTTTTGAAGCAAATAGATACGATTTTAAAATAAATGGATAAAACTTTTTTTCATAAATACTTTTATAAATTTTCTGGGTTAATAAAATATCAGATAAAATACAGTGATGAACTTTATAAAATTAGTAAATTATTGATCAATTTAAAAAAAGGAAATAATAGACTTATTATATTTGGTAATGGCGGAAGCTCAGCAATTGCATCACACGCAACAATAGATTTTTCAAATATGAATAAAATTAGCACATTAAATTTAAATGACTCTTCTATGATAACTTGTTTTTCAAATGATTATGGATATGAAAACTGGATGGGAAAAGCAATTGAAGTACACGGGAAAAAAAATGATATTTTAATAGTCATTTCATCTAGCGGTAGATCAAAAAATATTATTAATGCCTGTAAAAAAGCGAAGAAAAAAAAATTTAAAAAGATTATTACCTTCACAGGGTTTAAAAAAAATAACCCAGTTAGTAAATTAGGGAATCACAATATCTGGGTTGATTCAAAAAATTATAATTTTGTGGAAAACACTCACCAAGTACTGCTACTCTCTATAGCGGATTTTCTTAAAAAATAACTTTATGAAATTTTTGATTGAATTTCTTAATAGAATAAAATTATTTCCATATTATGTAGTAACTCCAATACCATATGCACTGGGCACTGCAGCAATTGATATTTTATATGGAGTTAATAAAGCTAAAATGAAAAATAAAAAACTAATTTTTATTGCACCTAGTGTTGGTCAAAAATTTTTGAATTATAACATTTGCAATGAAGCATTATTTAACGGTTTATTAGTTGATGATTTTGACCAAAATAAAACTTTTATTAAAAAAATTTTTTCTTTTTTTATAAATATTAGTTTTTTCTTTAATAGATGTATTGCATTATTTCTATTTAAATTTTTAAATATAAGATTAAGTGAATATTACTTTTTTTCTTTTATCGGCATTCTTCAATCATATGAGGAGGAAAATAAAATTAAAGAAAAAAATATTAACGATATTAATAAAATAGAGTTTTTTTTTAAGAAAAATCCAGTTTCTTTTAATTCAACAAATAATGAGCAAAGTTTGAAACTTTTAAGAGAAATAGGCTGCCAAGATAAGCAAGATTTTGTTTGCTTGCATGTGAGAGAAGGTGTTTTTAGGAACGATGGATTAAGGAGACCTTATAGAAATTCTAATATCAAAAACTATTATGAAATGATTAACTTTTTGTTAAGCAAAAATATTTTTGTAATACGAATGGGTAGAAAAAGTGAAAAACCTATCGAAATTAAAAATAAATATTTATTTGACCTACCTTTTTCAAAAAAAAAATATGACTATTTTGATCTATTTTTAATTAAAAATTGTAAATTTTATATAGGAGATCAATCAGGCCCTACAGATGCTGCAGTTTTTTTTAGCAAAGACTGTTTAAAAACAAATATGCTAAGATTATTTGAGTTGCCTCCGACTACAAAAAAAAGCAGGTCAATATGTAAATTGCCCTTTTTTAAAAAAAATAACAAAAAATTAAATTTAAGAGAATATTTAGATCTACCTTATATTTACCACCATCCTGAATTTTTGGATAATGAGCTCGATTTTTCAGAAAATTCATCTGAAGATCTTTATAATGCTATTGAAGAATATTGGCATTTAATTTACAAAGAAAACCGCACAAGTGACGCGTTGAATAAAACCCAGCAAGATTTTAATAAGGATTTATTAGGAAAATTTGAAAAAATGTATTTTGAGAAAGATCACGATTTAAATAAATTTTATAGAAAAAAATTGCTTTTTAGATGGCTTAAATCCACACAAGGTAGTTATTGCACTTCTTTTTTAAAAAAATATTACAATTAAATAATTATGAAAAACTTAAATTACGTAAAAAAACAATTTAATCAGAATAAAAGTATAAAGATTAATCACACATATTTAATCGAACAATTTTTTGATTATAAAAAAATTTTAAAAGAAATTTCTAAAGTTGTAAAAAAAGGTGATTATACTCTTGGTGAACAAGTAGAAATCTTTGAGAAAAATATTGCAAAAAGAATGAAAGCTAAACATGCTATATCAGTCGGCAATGGAACAGATGCTTTATATTTGTCTTTAAAGGTTTTCGGTATAGGTGATGGTGATGAAGTAATAACTCCTCCTTATTCATTCATAGCAACTACAGCCTCAATTGTAACTTCAGGGGCAAAGCCAGTATTTGTAGATATAAAGGAAGACTATAATATTGATGAAAATAAAATTGAAAAAGCAATCACAAAAAGAACAAAAGCAATAATGCCAGTTCATTGGGCAGGCAAACCATGTGAACTAAAAAAAATTTACCAAATTGCAAAAAAATATAAGCTTAAAATTATACAAGACTCTTCTCACGCTATAGACACACTTTATTATAAAAATAGCATAGTAAAATATGGTGATCTTTGTACTTTCAGTATGCATCCTTTGAAAAACTTAAACGTTTGGGGTGATGGCGGTTTTATTCTAACAAATGATACGAGGCTTTCAAAAAAACTTAATCTTTTAAGAAACCATGGTTTAAAAAATAGAAATAATTGTGAATTTTTCGGATACAATTCTAGATTAGACTCTGTTCAAGCAGCGGTTGCGAACTTCAAAATGAAAAATAAACTAAATAATATTACAAATCGAAGAATTAGGAACGCTCTTTTATTTGATAAATTATTAAAAAATAATAATCAAATTCAATTAGTTCCAAGAGAAAAAAAAATTAAAGAAGTTTTTCATCTTTATCATATAAATGTAAAAAAAAAGAGAGACAATCTAATAAAATTCTTAAAATCAAAAAGTATAGACGCTAAAGTTCATTACCCAATACCAATCCATCTTCAAAAAGCATCAAAATTCTTAAAACATAAAAAAGGCGATTTTCCTGTAGCTGAAAGATTGGCTGATACCTCAGTTTCTTTACCAGTCCATGAATTTATCACTAAAAAAGAAATTTATCATGTTTGTAATATGATCAATTTATTTTTTGATAAAAACTAATTTAACTATGAAAATTATTGTAACAGGAGGAAGTGGTTATACTGGCACTCTTTTGACTACTGAACTTTTAAAATTTGGTCATAAAGTTTTAGTATTAGACACTCAATGGTTCGGAAACACTCACAAAAATAAAAAAAACTTATTGGTGAGAAAAGTTGATATTAGATCATTAAGCAAAATTTCTTTTAAAGGATATGATTGTATTATTCATTTGGCAAACATAGCCAATGATCCCAGTGTAGAATTAAATCCAAGTTTATCTTGGGAAGTAAACGTTCTAGCAACAAAAAATCTGATTGAAAAAGCTATATCTGATAAAGTAAAACATTTTATTTATGCGAGCTCAGGTAGTGTTTACGGTGTTAAAAAAGAAAAAGAGGTAACAGAAGATTTATCATTGGTTCCAATATCTGTTTATAATAAAACTAAAATGATAGCCGAAAGATTAATTTTGAGTTATGAAAATAAAATTAAATCACACATTATTAGACCAGCGACTGTTTGTGGATATTCACCAGTTATGAGACTAGATGTGACAGTTAATATGTTTGTGTTTCAAGCCTTAACAAAAAAAAGTATTACAATTTTTGGCGGGAAGCAAATTAGGCCAAATATTCATATAAAAGATCTTATTAGGGTTTATAAACATTTTATAAATAAACCTTATTTACCTTCAGGATTTTATAATGCAGGATTTGAAAACATGAAATTAATAGACATTGCAAAAAAAATTTCAAGAATTACATCATGTAAAATTATTGTAAAAAAACAAATTGACATAAGATCTTACAGACAAAACTCAGATAAGTTAATATCGACTGGATTTAAACAAAAATTTAGTGTTATAGATGCTATAAATGAAATGAAAAATAATTTTGACAGAATAAAAATTCAAGCTTCTAAAAAGTGCTTTCGTGTAAAACAAATGAAAAAACTTAAATTGGCTTAGTATGAAGGAATTAATTGTTGACCATAACTATCCAACCTCTAAAGCCATAAACAAGTTACATAAATTAAGAGGAAGAACTCTAATCGTAGTTAAAAATAAATACTTTTTTAAAGGTATTCTAAGTTATTACGATATAAGAAAATCTATACTAAATAATAGCATTACAAAAAAAACTATAAATCAAATATATAATAAAAAATCTCAATTTATCTATAAAGAAAATCTTAATGAAAAAATTAAGAAATTAAAAAATCAAATAAA
>MDTD01019903.1_pt1 | contig 13339 bp, 12 predicted proteins | sample 811221 | NCBI WGS metagenome assembly MDTD01 (sample SAMN05326646, study PRJNA326480) | marine metagenome | isolation source: seawater | place: Pacific Ocean: South West | collected 2011
AGACGTGGTGGAAGTGGAAACTCGAGAGTTAATCCACCAAGACGTGGTGGAAATGGAAGAGTAGCTCCACCAAGACGTGGTGGAAATGGAAGAGTAGCTCCACCAAGACGTGGTGGAAATGGAAGAGTGACTCCACCAAGGCGTGGTGGAAGTGGAAACTCGAGAGTCAACCCTCCAAGGCGTGGTGGAAATGGAAGAGTAGCTCCACCAAGGCGTGGCGGAAACGGAAGAGTGAGGCCAGGAAGAAGGTTAAATTATAGACCTAAGCCGCCTCTACCGCCAAGAAGGTACCGCCCAATTACTGGAAGGCGTTTTCAAAAGCGTCACATGAAATACCACAGGCGCTTTTATCACCGTCCAGGATGGCATAGACCAAGACCAATTTTTAGAAGGTATGTTCATGTTCCTTACAGATATTATCCATCTCATAGGCTAAGATTTGTCTATCCAAGATACTACTTTAGGACAATTCCTTACAGGTTTGTTTATTGGAATAGATGGGTTCGATTCAGAATTGACTATAACAATGGTTACTACTTCCGTAATGGATACCCATACTTTGTCTATAATGGATACCTCCATAGGTACTCCAGTTATGATACTTGTAACTTTGAGTTAGTTGATGGTTACAGAAATGCAACCGTAGAGAGGTTTAATAATTACAGATGTAATGTCGGTTATGACCAGTGTGCTGAGCTTCGTTCTCGCTTAAATTATCAAGAAGGTTCTTATCGATATTTCTGTTCAGAAGCAATCGAAAATGTCAGAAGTAATGATTACGACTGGGATTATGATGACGACTTTTACAGTGATGTAGATTACGATGACTATGATGAAGGACCTTATTTTGAAGATGCTGATTTTGCGTTAAGTAGTGGTTCAGATTCTGAAGATTGGATTGATTCGCTAGTTGATGATGAAGAGGATCTCATTTAGAGTTTTAAAAATTTTTTAATGATAAAAAAGGGAGGGCAACCTCCCTTTTTTTTTTTAAGGAAAGATTAAGTAGATACCAAGCATTGCCAGAGTAAGTCCTAGGAAAATATTTAGGCATTTAGCTTGTTTCGGTGTTGAAAAAAACCTTTTCAAAAAAATCCCAGCTACGGCCCAAGTTATTAGGGCCGATAATCCAAAGAGTGAATTAATAAAGTTCCAAATTAACTTTTCTTTTAAACCTGGTTGAATAGGGTTAAGTACCGTGGTCATAAGAGTCGTGAAATGAGACCAGGCTTTACCATTTAGAAACTGTAAAATAAAACCTTCTTTAAAGCCTAATAAATTCTTTTGTTTATTATCTTCTTCAATGTTTATAGGAGGGGAAAATGCAATTTTTCCTGCTAAAAAAAGAATATATCCTGCTCCCAAAAAAACAATGAAGTTAAAAATGTTTTTATATTGATTTATCCAATCAGCTAATAGGGCAACTAGTGAACCTGTAAAGGTAAAACCGGTATACATACCTAAATGTAGTGGAATTGTTTTTTTGTAGCCAAATTTTATCGTATGAAAAGTTGATAGGATATTATTAGGTCCGGGAGTAAAACACATGGTCAATATAAAAGTAAAAATAGCAATAATTTCGGGCTTCATTAATTTTATTTCCAATAGTTCTTTACGGGTAGCTTGTCCTTCGGAAGCTAAAAATTGATTCTTCAATAAAACTAAGACTACCTACTTTTTTAGTTAGCTTTTTCCTTTTTAATTAGTTGACTCTATTGTTTTTTATTCAATGGACCTTTTAACTTTTCTTAATATTTTTTGGCATATATTCGATAATGTTGAAGGCGACTTAAAGGCGTTATTTTGATTTTAATAATCTTTTTAAAAGTGAGAAAAGAGTTTCATGGCAGATAAGAATAGGAAAAGCCATATAATTTACGTTTCCAAAAGAGCAGTTTTAGGTCATGGGGTCAATTACCAAACTCTAACTGAGCTTGTAAAAGGTGATCAGGAAAGGGTTAACGTTGTCCAGTGGAATGCTCAGGAAGCAAACTGGATTGATGAAGTCCTAAGAATGGGCAGAAGTACAATTAATACAATTATGATCCCTTCTTTTTGGCTTCTTAAATTACCAGAAGAAATTCCAGATAGGTTTTTAAAGTTGATTCAATCAGGTCAAGTGAGAATAGCTTATTTTGGAAAGAAAACAGATGAAGCCAACTACGAGTTTCCTGCTTTTAATATTCCTAGCGATAGAGGAATTGATATCTTAAACTCGATGGCCAAATTTTTAGGGGAAGCTACATTTACAGGAATTCACTGCTTTTTTCCTCCTGGAACAAAAATTGTCTCAACAAGACCTGCAACAAGCTTACCTGACATGAAAGAACCTTTAGATAAAGTTTTTTCTTATTATGGCTCGAGGGCCCCTCAGGTTGGTGAGCATAAGATAAAAGTCAATATTGCGATGAGGGCGATTGTTAAATTTGCTTTTGAAGAAAATCCTGCTCCACCTGATGTAAAGATAAAAGTTGGTTTTAGTAATGATCTTTTTGCCTTTTCTATAAAGTGGAAGACAAATATTTTAGATTATAAAGAATGGGTCAAAAAAAGTCCTCAGTGGGATAATATCACTCCTACTTGTTCAGGTCTTTGGTTTAATTTACTCCCTTTAACAGGGGAAGTAGAGGCAACCGGCATGTATTTTCTAGGGGAAAGTATGGCCGAAACTTTACCTCAAATTACAAATGCTTATCCTCTTGGTGTTAATATTTTTGGAAAAAATAGAATTGATCCCGATTTTCAATTAGATCCAGATCCTTCTGCTTTTGATGATGCTGTTTTTAGTATTGCGGAGAAAACACTTCCTAAGTCGGAGTCATTACTAGACGCTCCTGTTGTAGATCGGTATGAAAAAGATGATATTTTGGGTGTTGTGAAGGTTGAAGGGTTAAATGATGATTGCGTTTTGGGGATCGTAAAAGCCGATGAGTTTCCCGATAGTGACATCTTAGGAACAGTGACAGCAGATCAAATTCAAGGCGACGATATTTTGGCCCGTTATAAAGTCGAACAAATTGAAGGTAACGATGTCCTGGGCGTTGTAAAGATAAACCCAATCGAGGGTGATGATATCCTTGGATCGGTTAAAGTTGATCAAATAGATGGAGAAGATATCCTAGGTGCTGTTCAAGTCGAAAAGGAAGCTCAAGACGAAATCTTGGCCCGTTATAAAGTTGATCAAGCTGAAGGTAATGATGTTATAGGAACAGTAGAAGTTGATAGAAATGTGGGAGATGAAGTTTTAGGAACTGTAAAAGGAAATAAAGAAGCTGAAGATGGTATTTTAGGAACAGTTAAAGAAGATAGAAAAATAGAAGATGGTGTTTTGGGAACGGTTAAAGGTGATGGCCTTTTTGAAGGAGATGATGTTTTAGGGACTGTTCAAGTAGAAAAAGAAGAAAAAGATGAAGTTTTGGCACGTTATAAAGTTGATCAGGTTGAAGGAAATGACGTTGTTGCAACTTTCAAAGGTGATGGATCTGAAAAAGATGAAGTCTTGGCGAATATTAAGGGAGAGGGTGCTGAGAGTGATGATGTTTTAGGGACCGTGAAAGGCGAAGGCCCTGAAAAAGATGGAGTCCTCGGGACTATTAAAGGTGAAAAGCAAGATCAAGATGGTGTTTTGGCCAATATAAAAGGCGATGGACAAATTAAAGATGAGGTTCTAGGAACCGTTTCGATTGAAGGATCAGAGAAAGATGAAGTTTTGGCAAAATATAAAGTCGACCAAGTTGAGGGTAATGATGTTGTAGCAACTTTTAAAGGAGAAGGTCCAGAGGGTGATGAAGTTTTAGGGACAGTTAAAGGAGAAGGCCCTGAAAAAGATGGTATTTTAGGGACTGTTAAAGGAGAAGGACCTGAAAAAGATGAAGTCTTGGCGACCATTAAGGGTGAAAAAGAGGAAGGTGACGGGATTCTTGGAAAAGTTTCATCAGATGGGGAAGACGGTGAAAGTGTTTTAGGAGTTGTGAAGGGGGATGGGCCTCTCGGCAATAAGAAAGAGGTAGTCGCAACATTTAAGGAAAATAGAGTTATTAAAGATGAAGTGCACGTCATTAAAGGAAGTAAAAACGACCGTATTATTGATACCAAACAAGTCGCCCAGATTAAAACTGAAAAGATAAAATCTGATTTTGTTTCAAAACCGAAAGATAATATTAACCTTCTTCTTGTTGGTGACAATCCAGAAAATATTGAAAAGTTAAGTGAAATTTTTCTCAAGCTAAAAATAAAAGTCTTTACTACGACCAGCTCGTCAAAGGCAACTCAATTGCTAAAAAATCAAAAGTTTGGTTGCGTGATAACCTGTATGGAGCTTGAAAAAGGAAATGCTGAATTTGTCGTCAGTAAAGTTAGAAGTGATAGAAATGGAGCAAACTTTAAGGCCCCTATCATTTTAATTATGAATAGTACTGACATGGAAACCTTAAAAAAGATGAAGAAAAATATTAATGGACTTGTCAGTTCTAAAGTTACTTCAAAAGAACTTTACGATAAGTTTAAAAAAACCTGTCCCGATTTATTTAAGACTCTTAAAAGGAAAAAGGCCGGATAAATTTAAAATAGAACCATATTGAGTAAAATAAATTATGAAAGTCTTTTACATTGACCGAGACTTAAGAACATCAAAGATCTACATTGTTCCATTTTCTCAAAAAGAAGATAAGGCCTATGTCATAGAGTGCCCTAATATCTCTTATGCTGAAGACCTCTTGAAAAAGTTGAATTACCTAGGCTTAAGTCCTCCACTAATAAATAATTCAGATTTTGAGCAAATAGATACCTATACTGAAAGCGACCATAAAATGGTCGCTATATACCGATGCAAATTGTAAAAGAAAAGAGACCAAAGTACCAAAGTTAAGACTTTAGAAAGCTTTTTGTCTCTTCAACAAGTTTATTTTCATCTAATCCATGAGCTTTATAGAGATGATCAGCTAAATAAGCTGATTGCCCGAAGCCTCCCTGAGTCGCAAGACATTTTATTTTGAAATCAATATCATTTAAAGATAGTGCATGGGTTAGCTGAGCACCCATACCACCAACTAATTGGTGGTCTTCCAGGGTAATAACTCTACTTCCTGTTTCTTTAAGGCATTCTGAAATTGTTTGAAGGTCTGGCCTATTTACAAAGGCATTATTAATAACTGTTGCTGAAAGTCCTTCTTTTTCCAGCAGTTCACTCGCAGCTAAGGCCTTAGGCAGAAGAGGGCCACATGTAATAAAGGTTATATCTTTTCCCTTTTTCAAAACCTGTGCCTTTCCCCATTCAAAAGTAGCTTTTTCATCAAAGCTAATAGGGTGTTTTTCACGTCCATAGAAGAAAAGAACACTATCGGAATTACCATTTTCTTCTCTTTCTCTTTTTATTTTATGAATAGCTTGTCCCATAAGAGCTTCTGCTTCTGCTTGGCATGAGACGACGACACATTGAACGTGCGGTATTGCTGATGTGGCCGCAAGGTAAGTCGTCGCTTGGTGGCTTGCTCCATCTGCTGCATCTTGAAAGCCAGTATGAGAAAATAGACCAATAATTGGAGCCTGCGAAAGACCACTCATAATTAGAGGAAGATTTCCTTTGGAAATAGCAAACTGTGCGAATGTATCGACAATTCCAATAAGACCTTGTTTTGAAAGGCCAACAGCCGTGCTCACAGCATTGGCTTCAGCAACACCGACATCAATAAAGCGACCGGGAAACTCTTTTTGAAAAGCAGCAATTCCCGTGGATCCTTGAAGGTCTGCTGAAACAGAAAAAACTGGAAGACCTTCTTTTGCTGCTTTAATGGCAGCTTTGGCAAAGCCAGGCTGAACTTTATCCATCGGAGTTGCTTGAGTTTGTCCTTGAGGGGCAGTTGATTCAGAAGGACTAGGTTTTTTAACTAGCTTTTGGATTGTATCTTTTAATTCAGAAGGAACTTCTCCATCAAAAATTTCTTCAATAAAGCTATCTAGTTTATCGCTATAAGCTTTGAGCGGATACCCATGTCCACCCGATGCACTCTCTTCTGTTGACTTGACTCCAAAGCCTTTAACAGTGAGGCAGTGAAGACAGACAGGTTTAAGAGGATTGGCTTTGGCAACTTCGAGTCCCTTTTCTATGGCATTATAGACTTCTTGAAGATTGTTGCCTTCCTTGACCAAAATGACTTCCCAACCAAGTTGAGAAAGTGTAGAAAATGTCGATTCCATACTAAAAGAATCTTTATCGATCCTACCAGAAAGTTTTGTATTGTTGTCTGAGACAACCATGAGGAATGGGTTAAGCATTCCCCTCGAAGCTAAACCAGGGATGGCAGCAAAGGACTCTTTTGCTTCCCCTTCCATACTAGCACCATCTGAAATAGTGCAAACGGTAACTCTTTCGTTTCCGATGGCCTTATCAGCAACAGCAAGTCCTTGAGCTTGTGGAAGTCCGCTCCCAAGAGGGCCATTACTAATATAGACGCCTTCAGGGTTGAGGTGGGCTTCACCATGGCCAGTCAATTTACTGTCTATCGATCTAAACTTAAAAAGGTCCTCAAAGTTTAATCCGTCGAATCCATAATTGGCCCTAAGTGCATAGACACCATTTTCTGTATGGCCTGCATCGTTAACGAAGTTAAAGGATTCAAACCATGGAGATGATTTATTTTCAAACATAAACCAATGAATACATGACATAATTTCTGCAAAAGCAGCGGGGCCACCCCAGTGAGCTGCTGCTCCTCCATGGACGGCATACTGGTTCATAAGAGCTACGAGGGCCCTGGTCATTCGAGGATCGGCTACTTTAATATCATCACCTTTTTGGTTTTTGATGTTAACAGTGAAGCGCGGGTTATTAGGAGGAGTGCCTGCTAACTTTTGCTTAAGGCTAATTGGTTTAAGAGTGTCGAGTTGTTTATGGCTCGGATGTTCCAATCGAATGCTCATGAGGGACTCCTAGAATATGAACTGATAGTAATAGTTAAATAAGAACCTAGATTTTCTGACTGCTAAACTAACTTTGTTCTTCTTTTTTGGCCAGAGAAGTAATGGCCTTTAAATCAAAGAGTTGATTCTTTTCCATTTCAAAGAAAATTTCTCTACTGACCCAAGCATCTAGAGCCGCATAACGTATTTGGGCCTTGCTTAAAAACTTATTCTCCCAATTGGTAAGTTTTGCTTTTTTAGAGAGCCGCATCCCTAGGAAAAGGCCACATAAGCCTCTAAGGCTTAAAACTTCAATTTCGCTATTTTTTGCTAGCGTCTGAAGGTCGATGAAGCTCCTGGCTTTGAATGGAGCAAGTTCTTGAAGGCCCTTTATATCTTGGTTAAGGGCCAAACCTATTTTAAAATGGGTTGGGTCATTTAGGAGCTGTGCCAGTGGTTTTGGCAGTCCAAGAGTTTTTAATCGGAAGAGGAAAACTTTATTGGGCGTAGACAATTGAAGAAGACTTACTTTATAGGATTTATTTTTTGTAAAACTAGGTCTCGTTTCTGTATCAAAACCAATATAAGGCTCTTCTTTAAGCTCATCTATTGCATCTTTACATTCACTTGGTTTACTGACAGTGATTATATCCCCTTGAAATGAGGCTAGTGGCAAGGCGTTAATTTCTTCTTTCGAAATGGTTTTTTTCATAGTCCTGCTTTTGCCATACTCAATAGGTGTTGGAAAGAGAAAGGTTCTTGCTATCTTTGTCGCAACACTGTAAAAAAAAGGTGGTATGCACTAACAAAATAGAAAATAGGAGAGACCTTATGCCTTCCTTTGATCTTGTTTCTAAGCTTGATATGGGTGAGTTGAAAAACGTCATTAACCAAACCATTAGACAAATTGCTGGGCGTTATGACTTTAAAGGTGCAGATGTAAGAGTTGAGTTAAAAGAAGCTTTCGTTGAGTTGTGGGCACCTGACGAATACAAATTAAATGCAGTTCTCGATATTTTGCGGACAAATATGGTGAAAAGAAATATTGGAATGAATGCTTTGGAGCCTGAAGAGCCGATCCCCTCAGGTAGAAATATGCTAAAGCAAATCCTACAGGTCAAACAGGGGATAGATAAGGAAAAAGGGAAGCAGATTAACAAACTCATAAAGACTTCCGGTCATAAGGTGACTTCAGCCTATGTGGATGAAAAGATTAGAATCACTGGTAAAAAGATAGATGAACTTCAGGCCATTTTTTCAATGCTCAAGGATCATAAAGAGGTGAAAATGGAGCTTCAGATGGAAAATATGAAAAGATAATGAGTAATAAGTTATAATTAGTAGGCTATGAATTTAAATAAAAAGGAAGGAGAGGTTGTAATCCGACCTCTTGAGGAATCAGACCTCAAAAATGTTCAGCTATTTACGGATCGCTGGATTGGTCAAGATTATTATAGTTATTCTGAACTGTATGACGTTTTCAAAAAAGGGAATCAAGGATCTTTAAACGCCTCTTTTGTAGCTCTTTCAGGCGGTGATGTCGTAGGTATTAGGCTAACTTATGCTCCAGGAACCTGGATTGAGTCCTCAACTGAAGTATTCAAAAAAGGACTTTCCACAAAAGAGTGGAAAGTTCCTCCTCTTAAAATGGGGTATTTTAAAAGCCTTTTTATTCACGAGGACTTCCAAGGAAATGGACTAGGTAAAGTTCTTTCAAATAAAGCCTTATCAATTTTAAAAGATATGGGGGCGGAAGCTGTTCTTTGCCATTCCTGGATGGAGTCACCTGAGAATAGTTCACAAAGGTACCTGTTAAAAATGGGTTTTCAGAAAATTAAGGAACACCCTAAATTCTGGTACGAGATTGATTATTTTTGTACCCGCTGTGGACCTTCTCGTTGCGTTTGTACCGCTGGTGAAATGATAAAGCTTTTAGATTAATAAAAAAGGGAGTGGAGCTTAATGAGTGTCTCTTATTGGAATGATCGAGTCGTCCAGTCTAAAGAAAAAATAGAAGTTGATGTTGTTATTATTGGTGGTGGTATAGCAGGTCACTCTGCAGCCTATTGGCTCCAAAAAGAAGATCCCAGTTTACGGATTGCTATTGTTGAGAAACATCATCTGGGTGATGGGGCGACGGGAAGGAATGCTGGTTTTATAACTTGTGGCTCAGTAGAACACTTTAACCGTTTAGTAGATACCCATGGAGTGGATAAGGCCAAAGAAATTTGGAGTTTTAGCGAAAGGAACCTTCAACTTTTAAAAGAACATATTATCAAGGGTGACCCTAACTCAATTCATTTTGAGGAAAAGGGAAGCTTTTCTTTAGCAAGTGAAAGAGGAGAGTTTAATGAGCTTCAAAAGACTGCAAACCTTATGAGCTCATTAGGCATTGAAGTTGAATTGATTAATGAGGGGCAAGTTCGTTCCCGTCTGGGGGCTGAAGGTTTTGTTGGAGGAATCAAATATTGTGACGATGCCTCTGTAAACCCAATTAAGCTTCTTCAAAAAATAAGAAGTGAAATGAAAGGGGGAGGAAACGTTTCCTTTTATGAACACAATGAGGTGTATTCTATCGATTCCGCTGGTGATCAAAGAATCGTTAAAACAAACCAGGCCCACTTTCATACTTCCTTGGTCATTCTTGCTACGAATGGATATTCAAAAAACTTAAGCACTTATTTTGAAGATAAAATATTTCCAACACGTGGACAGATCCTTATCACTGAACCAATAGCTCCTTTTATGGAAGGACCTTGTTATGCTAATTTTGTTCTCGATTACTTTAGGCAGCTTCCAACTGGTGAGTTGATTATTGGAGGTTTTCGTCAGCTTCAAAAGGACGTTGAGGTTGGTTTAAGTGATGAAGTCACAGACGTCATACAAGTTGCTTTGGAGGAGTTCCTTCAAAAGCACCTACCTGCTTGTAAAGAAAAAAAGATCACTCATCGATGGTCAGGTGTGATGGGTTTTAGTGCTGACGGGCAACCAATGGTAGGTGCGCTTCCTTCTGATAATCAAACTTATTTTTTAGGTGGTTTCACGGCCCATGGTTTAGGGCTTGCTTTTAATACGGGAAAAACTTTAACTGACCTTATTTATGGACGTGAGGTCCCTGGCTTTATAACCGCAAAAAGGTGGAATTAATAAATTAAAAATTAAAGAATTTCTATCATTGTGCTTCCGTTTAATTTGAACTTTAGGGGAGGTCTAAGTGGATCTTGATAAGTTTTTTAAGAAATCATGGGATGATTATATTGAAATAACTCCTTCAGCGAAAAAAATAAATGACCTCTTAAAAAAAGAGGGAGAGGATATCGTCAACGACCATATTGCTCTTAGGACCTTTTCGGATGACCGCGTAGGTTTAAAGGTCTTTGAGGAATATTTTTGTGAACAGGGGTATGAAAAAAAGGGAGATTATAGCTTTCCAGAAAAAAAGCTTAGGGCCAATCATTTTGAAAATAGAGGAACCCCCTCATTACCAAAGATTTTTATTAGTGAACTGGACTTGGAATCCTTCAGCACTCCTTTTAAGGATATTGTTGAAAAAGTTCTTAAATATGTGCCTATCGGAGCCACTTTTAGAGAGTTATACAACTTAACCCTTCCTTGGAAAGATCAACTGATTTATGAAGATTATCAAGTACTTAGGAAAGAGTCTGAGTATGCAGCCTGGCTCTTGGCCATGGGGTTTCGGGCCAATCACTTTACAGTTTTTATAAACCCACTTAAAAAATTGACGTCAATTCGAAAAATGAATGATTTTCTTAAGGGTCATGGGTTTTCCTTAAATGAGAGCGGGGGGGATGTTAAAGGCTCTCCTGAGGACTTTTTAGAGCAATCCTCTATTATGGCCGATACTCAGGTTGTCAGTTTTAAAGAGGGGGAATTCGATGTAAGTACCTGTTATTATGAGTTCGCTCAACGGTATAAGCTTCCTTCTGGAGAGGTTTTTCAGGGTTTTATCGCCAACTCTGCTAGTAAAATTTTTGAAAGTACTAATTTAAGATAACTTTTTCTCATTTGTTGACAATTTCTCGACTATAAGTGCCTAAGTAGGTAGACTTGCGCTCATGAGACTGGCAAAAGCCATAATAGGCATATTTATTTTATTAGTAGGAATCTATTTTTTAGTCAACGTAAAGGAGATGACTCCTACTCCTTTTATTGTTGAAGAGAGAGAGAAGACTTTTTTTGTTCAAAATGTATCTTCTAAGCTCTCTTCAAAAAGACCAAATCTAGTTAAACCATCTAGAACGAAACAACTTATTAAAGCTGAATTGAATGGTTCGGAGAAGCTTCTTCCTAGCAAATCTGATGTACGTGAAGATGATTATCTAGAAGGTTCTCAGCTTAATGGAGCTCAAACTGATCCAATGGATCCTCTTGAGTCTGAAATAGAAGGACTTGATACAATAACTGATGAAGATATTGATCAGCTAGAAGTTTACTTTGATGGAGTTGAAAAAAATTGGAAAAAGAGAATGTCCGATTTTATGATAAATGAATTAGGTTTAACTGTTGAAAAACAAGAGGAATATGACCGTTTGAGGGATGAATACGAGGAAGAAAAAATTTCTGCAATGGAAGACTTTCACGAGTATATGGAAGACAAATTTGGCGAAGGTTATGTTGTAGAGCCAAATCATGAACAAGAATATTTTCAAAATAAAATTAAAGGCAATTACTTTGAAAAATTAAAAAGTGTTTTTGGTGAAGAAGGTTTCGACCGCTACTTAGAGCACTTAGGTGAATACAATCAAAAAATCTCTGAGGAACAAGATCCTGATCATGGTGTTTTTTTGATTGAAATTTAATCATATTTTTCTTAAAAAAGAATTCTTCACATTTTCTATTATCAAGATTTTAAAAATAAAATAAAAAAGGACGTTTAAGTTGGTTCAAAAGTGGGTAGAGAAAGAATCTCAGCATGTTTTATCTGGTCGCATTTTCCGTTATCACAAAAAGATAAGAAGTTCTCCTGGGGGTGATAAAGAGGGAGGCTTTGATGTTATTGAATGTTTTCCTTGGGTTAATATTTTAGCTTTCGATCAAGCTGGTAATCTTATTTTAGTTGAACAATATCGGCATGGGGTAGATGATTTGACTTTAGAAATCCCAGGAGGTGCAGTTAATTCTGGAGAAGACGTTAAATTGAGTGCCCAAAGGGAACTTCTGGAGGAGACAGGTTACACTAGCGACGAGTGGCATCTTTTGGGAAGTGTCCAGGCCAATCCAGCTTTTATGACAAACGACTGTACAACATATTTGGCCATGAATTGTAAAAAAACTTCCGATCAAAACTTAGACCCAATGGAAGAGATTGATGTTAAATTAACAAGTCTCAGGTCATTTGAAGACAAAATAAAAAGTGGAGAAATTAAGCACTCTCTTGTTCTAGCTGCTTACGCACTCTATTCCCTTTGGAAAAAATCCTAAGTCTTTAAAAATAATTGGGTGCTATCCAAGTTTGTCTTTTAAAACTATTTTTCTTGGTTTCGGGGTTTTGTTTTCTTTTTGGTATAGTGTTTCTTGGGGCTTTTCTTTCCCTTATTGAGTGTAAACCAATCCTTAGATCCAATGGCATGGAAATAGTCGGCTTCTTCTTTAAGAAGTGAAGATGTTGTTTCCTCCACAGCTGCTATTTCAATCCTAACACCTTCACCTTTTAGATGGCGGACAAGCTCAACATAATCAGCATCACCAGAAAGAATGATGATTGTATCAACTTTGCTGGCAAGTTGGGTTGCCTTAATGGATAGAGGAATGTCTGCACTTTTGTGACAAGGAACGACTGAGCCGTGGTAATACTGATGGAGCCTGTCTGAGAGCTTGGAAGAGATATTTTTGCCTTCTCTAAAATAGATGAGCCTATTAAGGCCCCTATTATCAAGCAGTCTGGGGATCAAGGTATCGAAATTAAGCATTGTTTCCTGATTCTTGGTTATAGAGTGAATGCTTCTTTCTATATTATTACCGTCGATCAATACTGCAACGGATTGATTTATTGTGACTTCAACATAGTCTATATTATCGTTCATGGCCCTTATGGTCCTTTTCATTTAGTTTTTCTAAAATGCTCTAAAGAATGCTTAGTATCATACTTCTATGCATTATACAAGGAACAGAGGTCTAGGAAGCCTTTTTAGTTTGCTATTAAAAACCTGAGTCTATGAATACAGTTGTCCTCTTACAAATAAGTGGAAACTATCCAATTGCCAAAGAATAATAATTAACTGTATTTCACTATGAGTCATAGGAAGACCCGTATATTGAATAATGATTCTAACCTTTTTATCTTTTTTCTTTTGGAGATTCCTTTTTGGGGCCTTACCGACCTCAACAGTAAAAAGGGATAAAAACAAGAATAAGGGCGAAGCAGCAAGGGAAGAAAAATAAGAAAATTTAACTGCGCTTTTAAATATTTCAGCTACCCTCT
>MDTD01024937.1_pt1 | contig 13339 bp, 9 predicted proteins | sample 811221 | NCBI WGS metagenome assembly MDTD01 (sample SAMN05326646, study PRJNA326480) | marine metagenome | isolation source: seawater | place: Pacific Ocean: South West | collected 2011
CACAATCACCCTTGGGAACAGACTCAAAAAACCAAGGGTGTCGCAATAGAGAAAAGTGTTAATTGACTGATTTTTTAACCCTGGGATCCGACGCTTCGCCGCTTCCCGCTACGCGATGAGAGTATGCAAAATGACTGCATCCGACGCGAAAAAGAATTTCTATATCAAGGTCAAACGCCAGGATGGTCCGGGCAAAAATCCGTATTACCAGACGTTTGAATTGCCCTACAAACCGAACCTCAACATCATCAGCTGCCTGCAAGCCATCGCATCCAACCCGGTGACCATCGATGGCAAGCAAGTCGCCCCGGTGGTCTGGGACTGTAGCTGCCTCGAAGAAGTCTGTGGTGCCTGCACCATGGTCATGGGTGGCAAGGTCGGCCAAAGCTGTTCGACACTCGTCGACGAGCTGATGGAACGTGATGGCACCGGCTCCAAAGCCAACCCCATCACACTTGAGCCCATGAGCAAGTTCCCCGTGGTCCGCGACCTGTTCGTTGACCGTGCGAGCATGTTCAACAACCTCAAGGACATCAAAGGCTGGGTTCCCATCGACGGCACCCATCACCTCGGTGGTGGTCCCAGAGAATCACAGGAAGAACAGGACCTGCGTTATGCTCTCTCACGATGCATGACCTGTGGCTACTGCCTCGAAGCCTGCCCGCAATTCTCCCTCGAAGGCAACTTCGTCGGTGCCCAGGTCTTCGGTCAGACCCTGTACTTCAACATGCATGAAACCGGTGCAACACTCAAGGACGATCGTCTGAACGTGATGCAACAGGCTGGCGGCATCTCCGACTGCGGTAATGCCCAGAACTGTGTCGAAGTCTGCCCCAAGGAATTACCACTCGTCGAAGCCATCGCCAAGATCGGCCGACAGACCACGGTGCACTCCGTCAAGCAGTTCTTCACCGGCAAGAAATAACCCCCCCGGAAGTTTCCCACGCTATGTCGGGAATTTTCTGGTTGGTTAGACACTGCCTTTTAAACCGCTTGCGGTTTAGCGCTGCCACACTCGCTTAGATCAACCTTGATCGACGCGAAAGATTGACAAACACATCGGACGCGAAAAATATTTCACAACGTCCGTTTATAATAACTGCAACGATGCTATCAATAAGCACGGTTATCGTGGACCATCCGATAACCGTGCTTTTTTTGTGTTGATTTATTTGACTTGACCCGATATACATTAATGTGTCTCACGCACGGGTAGGAAAGCGGTGGAAACTTTCACCATAGCCTCGGGGTTGTAGGAGAGACGTATGCAGCCAAACCCGACCGTAGATGCGCCCGCACTGGCGCAGATCAAACCTGTCGTTCGTTATGTCGATGATGAACAAGCTGTCATCGACACCCATTTCCGTCTCAAGCCACATTTGCCCGAATCGGGAATCCAAAATCCCAAACGTGTGCGCGTGTTGCTTGAAGTCGAAAATGACGACGGCTTTCACGATGAAACCTTTGCCCATGTCGAACTCGACCACCTCTGTGGCATGGTGCGCATGCAGATGGTCCTGCCCGAAATGTGGTGGCCCGCTGGCATGGGTTCGCAGGCGTTGTACAACGTCAATCTCACCCTGCTCAAAGGGCGACGCATTCTCGACAAGGTCAACACCACCGTCGGCCTGACCTCCGTGCGCGTCACCGATTCACATTTCGACACACGCACCTTCATGGTCAACGGCAAGCCCTGTGAGATTCACACCATTGTCCCTGTCGACCATGTTCACGAAGACGCCCTGCTGCCTGCCAGCGGTGATTCGCTCATTGTCGTGCGCGATCACTATGGCTCGGACAGTCTCTTTGCAGCAGCTGACCTCGCAGGCATCCTCATGGTCCAGTGTGTCCCCATCGCAGCCGACGGCAAGCCCGAACGCGAACTGGCGGATCAAATCTCCCGACTCTCATCGCACCCGTCGCTTGCAGGCTGGTGCGTGAGTCCACAAGGCAGGCTCTCCAAACGGATGGCTCAACAACTCAAGGAACTCGACCCCATTCATCCCATCATCGAACACAGCCCCGGCAACTGGGCTGCATGACAACACGTTTAACGACCGTGTCAGATGTGTGGTCTGACACCAGTCAACCCTTTTCAAAAAAGCACCGGCACGCGGAACCCGGTGCTTTTTTCATGCGCGTGATGAGGCTGACCGATAAACACATATCTTCAAACTCAAAGCCGTGTCGCTCCCGCGGCACGGGTTGCCTTGCTTGTAACCAAACACCACCAGTAGCATTTACTCGATCACCCTTCCCCCTGCCAACCTCCGAGTAAATCCGGTACAATCCTGTCCATGCAACCTTCTCTGCTGCAAGGTTGTATCCTCATGTAGACATCACAGACGGGAACACATTGATGCTAAACCGATTCGTATCCATCACCACTGCCTTGATCGCCCTGCTTTGCATGAACTCACTGTTTGCGCAGACACAGCAACCCCAGCCGACAGTCGACAGCCTGCTGGATCAAATTGAGATCAAGGCCCGTGAAATCAAATCCTACGAAGCCTTCATGAGACTGGATCAAATCGAAGGTCTGCTCGGTGATCAGCAAATCTGGTTTGGCAAGCTCTACTACGTCACCGACCCGCAAATCAAATTCGCAGTCGACTTCCAGAAACACGTCGTCAATAACCAACTGCAGGTCAAAAAACGCCAGTGGGTCTACGACGGAGTCTGGCTGGTTGAACGTCTTGATGACAAGAAACAGTTCTTCAAACGGCAAATCCATTCACCCGAAGATTTGAAAAAAGCAGCACACGATAACGTCGATCCCATGGCCATGGAGAACAATCCGTTCCCCATCCCTTTGCGTGCAAAAAAGGCGGAAGTCCTCAAGCGCTTCACCGTTGAGCTGATCACCACCAAGTCCGATCTGGATCCGCAGGATGCTGCGTTTTACCACCTCAAACTCATCCCCAAGCCGTCATCTCAAATCGACTTTACCGAAGTGAACCTTTGGTATGACAAGACGACCCTGCTGCCTTTGAAGTGTCAGACAAATAATGATGACAGTGGCAACGAAAGCATTTTCACACTCACCAAAGCAGTGCTCAACCAACCCATCGCCCCGGAGATGCTCAGCACGCAAGCTCCCACCGACCGCGGCTGGCACGTGGAAATCACCCCCCTGCAGGCAACCCCGCAGCAGTAATCCAATATCACGATCAAGTGGATGCACAGCCAAAAGCCGTGTCACTCCCGTGGCACGGGTTGCCTTGTTGTCTTAAATGTAATGTGTTGACGGATACCTATCGCGCCGTAATCTGTCTCACCAGATCACATCCGTCGAATCGAACACCGGCCCGTCGGTGCAGGTGAGTTTGTACCGCCAGTTGCGGCCACTCTCCAGCGTGCCGTGCGGGTTGTTATCGTCTTCGATTTTGACGATGCAGGATTGACACGTCCCCATCCCGCAGGCCATGGTCTGTTCCAGACACGCCTGACAGGGGATACCGAATTGCCCCGCGAGTTTGGCGACCGCGTGCATCATCACATGCGGGCCACAGGTGTATATGACCGCCTGTTGCTTCTGTTCATCCGTCAGAGATTCAAGGTAGTGAATCAACCCGTCGGTGATGCGCCCCTTTAAACCAGTCGAGCCGTCATCTGTCGTCACCACTGCAGGAAAGTCATACCTGGCAAACTCGTGGACACTCTGAACCGGCTTGCCATCGGCTTGCGGTTTGTCGTCCGCCCAGGTCACTGCCAGTAAGTCCGATGTCATCGCACCGACAAATCCGAGAGCGTCCCAACCGGCTTTGGCCATCGCGCTAGCAAGGTAAAACATCGGCGGTAAACCCACACCACCACCAACAAGCAAACCCAGCTTGCGATCCGCAGGTAATGTAAACGTGTTCCCCAGCGGCCCGATCAAATCGACCTTGTCACCGGCTTGGAGTTCACTAAGCCACTGTGTGCCCGTCCCGACCACGCGCTGGACAATCTGGATGCATGTGCCCTGCTCATCGTCCCATCGCCCTGAGAGCGAAAACGGGCGACGCAGCAATGCCAAACGTTGTGTCATCTCAGGCTGCTGTAAACTCGGCCAAGTCCCTTCGGTGATCTCAAATTCGTCACCTGCAAGGGCGTGCATATCCATACTGTCAACCGGTGGGCGGCAGCCAATCTGAATGAATTGCCCCGGCGCCGTCGGAGCAAAGCCCCCTTTTTCACCAGGCAAAACACGTACCGTCAACTCAAAATGCTCACGGCAAATATTGCGATTGGACACCACCACACCGTCATGTCGCTGACGGCAGGAGACCGATTCATTGGACGTTGAAACTGCACTCATAACCAAGAGTATACCGCCGCCCGACGCATCATTCATCTCTGATTACACTGTATCGGTCCCCGGTAGCTTTGCTGCTACAATATCCCCATGCTCGGCTATCCGATTAAACGCATCTGCACGCAACTTCTGGGCGACATGCACGTCCGGGATTGGTATGCCGCAGAAGATGACGGACGCTACTTGCCGGACACTTGTCGTCCGTATTGCACGCGTTGTGGTGCGAGTATCGGCAGTGAAGCCGTCACGAAAAAAGGCTGCGCTTTCTGCCTCAACCACCCCATCCACTGGCAACGGATCATCCGCGTCGGAGCCTACGAACCGCCATTAAGCCATTGGGTGTTGAACCTGAAATTTCACCACGGATGGCGTTGGGGGCAAATGCTCGGGGAGCTACTCTCCCCGCACATCGCCAAGCTGGATATGGATGTCGATCGCACGGTGCTTTGCCCGGTCCCCATGCACTGGTATCGCCGTTGGGAACGTGGCTACAACCAGGCGCAGCTCATTGCCGATCAGGTCAGCAGGCAGGTACATCTGCCCGTGATGCCCCTGCTCAAACGCAACCGCTACACGCCCGCGCAAACCCGTGTCGTCCCCTCTCAACGAACGGTCAATGTCAGCCAATCTGTTACGCATCGGAACATGGATTTGACCGGTTGGACGGTGATCTTGATTGATGATGTGAAGACCAGCGGTGCGACGATGAATAACTGCTGTCGCCAACTCAAGAAAATGGGATGTAGAAATATCATCGCAGCCGTGCTTGCTGTTGCGGATCCGAAGCATGATGATTTCATGTCAATTGATACCCTCACGGAAACCCGGCCCAAATGACCGGGCTATATAGCCGAGTCATCTTGACTCGGTGTCTTGGGATGCCCAAACAAACTTGAAAACACTCACTGCGAAGCTGCATTTTTCTGATTCAACTTCTCAATGACAATGTCGTAGACGTCATCCCAATTCATCGCCCGTTGGCCGTTGCAATGCTTGTTGGTGGAGTTGTTGAAGATGATATAGTCCTTGTTTTCCTGCTCAAAACGCTCGATGTTGGTGGGCGAATCGTCAATGTACAAATCCGCATTCACCGATGTTTTGTCCTTGAGGAAGCACAAATCCATGTAAGGCACGGCATGGGTCTCAAGCCAGTTGACCGTGTGACTGACCACCAACTCATGCGTCCCGCCGACATACAGACGATGCGTGGCGATGCGGATATGCACCCCCGCGGAACTCAGGCGACGCAGCGTGTAGGCAGCGCCGGGAATCGGTGGCGCGGTTCGGAAAATCTCACGTTGCTTCACCGCATACCGATGCAGATAACTGTAACGCAGCTCGCCTTCGGTCGGCATGCCCCACTCGGCAAAACCGTACGAAAAATCATCCGTCAATTCGTGAATCGGTTTGTTAAGCCACTCGGCAGCAATGGGGCGAATGGCCTTGTAAAAGTCCACGACACAACCATCAAGATCAACAGCAAAGATAAAATTCCGAACAGGTTTGGGCATCACGCAGTTCCACAGGAGTTAACGGTTTTCATTCTGTCATTACAACCGTCAACATCATCGCCGATCTGCGGAGCATGTCAAAATCCGATGCGCCCCACTTACTCATTGACATCCAGAGTCAACCGAACCATCCGTTGGTTTTTCGTATCAAAGACCACGCCGCGTCTGCCGGACACCGCGATGGAAGTCGGGAAATGCAGTTGGTTGATTGCGTTGCCATTGTCATCCAACTGACCGAAGCTGGCCAAGGGCTTGGCAGGATTCACATCAAAAACCAACACGCGATGGCGATTGGTGTCGCTGACCCACAAGCGGTTTTCTGAAGTTGCAATGGTAATGTCACTGCCGAAGGTGTCCGCCTTGGTATCACCCCATTGGGTGAATCGGTTGACTTCCTTCCAATCCTTGCCTGCCTGCTGCTTGAGTGTGATCACCGCACCGTCTGCTGCGAGCAGGAGTGTGTCCTCGTCCACCGCAGCCAATGACGTGCAGTGTTTGATCGGCTTGGATAGGCCCAGCTTCGGCTCACCTTCGTCACCATAAAACTGTCCCCGATCCGAGATACGAAGCATACGCGGCTTACCGGTATCCGAGATCAATAGCAGGACGTGCTTCTTGTCATAGCGGACATAGGCTGCTGCGGGATAGTTCTTTTCCAACGGTGATTGAAGCTGCTTGGTGTTGATGCCACGGACACTGACACGTGTCATGCCGTCCTGAATGTAAGGCCCATAGGAGACGGCAGGTTTGCCATAACGATTGGAATAAAAGACCGCATAACCATTGGGCATGATGACCATCTGGCTGATCGGTTCACCTGCACGATCACCTTCGGGCATCGGCGTGTCGGGAAGACCTTCCCAATCCCATGTCCCACCTGCTGCCCAGATCACGCCCTGTTCATTGATCGCCAATGTCGGGCATTGCGTCAGACTGCCGATGCGTCGGATCAGTTGCATGCGTTGTGCAGCAGCATCGTAATACAGTAAATGAATCACACCATCCATCCCGGCAATCGCATAGGTGTGATCATCCAATCGCAGCATCGCACGACCATTTTCAATCTCGGGATTCTCCGGCAAAAAGCCGATAAAACTCCCTGACGCCCCACCGAGTACCACGCCCGGTGACGGTTTGAGTTCCGCGTCATATCGCTTGATCGTCCCATGCCAGGCATGCCCGTACCAACTGTCTCCGAAAAACTGCAGTCGTTCGGACGTCGCTGCTGCGGGCCATGATTCATTGATGATCTCTTTGCCTGATGCATCAAAGCGATGCACCTTCTTGTTGTAGTCCACAAAGACATCACCCTCAGGGCCGACAATCAATTCCATGCGTCCACTGGGCATCGGGTCAAGCTTCAAGGCTTCAAACTTGCCATCTGTCGGAGCAAGCCAACCGATGCTGTTGTCGGACTTGGAAATGAGTACGCGGTTTGCAAAGCTGTCCGTCGCCATGTTGGTGACATTGCCCAGTAAACGCGTAGGCCTGGTGTCCAACGGTGCATTGATTGGCAAGGTATAAATCCAGCCACGAATGAACATGACAATCAGATCATCCGTTGCTGCGATGCGGTCATTGCCCGTGTAATTTCGCTCGATTTTGTATTGGTTGACCAGGCGTCCATCCAATTCATAGCAATTGAGTATGCCATGTCCTGCACGCGTCCACAGTCGCCCCAGGCGATCCTGCGCCAGTCCATTGCCACTGCGGCGAACCATCTCCCCGAAGGTCACAAGCGTCCGTCCTGCTTCGCCGGAGTTGGCGAGTATGCCGGAGAAGCGCAGCTCGTTGGCATGGGTCGTTGCGAGACTCAGTAACACGGTCAAAACAATAACCAATCCATTACGCATGATCATGGGCGTTCCTCAAAACGAATGCTGCTCCACATGTCGGGATGCTGCATGATTTCACCGGGGACATCATTCACCAACGCGGTCGCCTTGTTGGACCAATACGATCGCAGGCGGGTGACCTGGCCTTGCGCATCACCGTAGTTAATCCCAAAGTCACCACGAATCGTCTGGCCGATTGGAGCCTTGATTCCCAGTGTTTTAAAGGGGATGGCCAGTTCGAGTTGATACCGCGAATTTTCGTTACGCACTGCAATCTGCACCTCGTCAAGCTGCGTGCAACTGTCAACAATCACACTCCGCCAGGGCGATGCGAACTCCACGGCGTTCTCTTTACTGTCCGCCTTGTAGCGATAAAGGACTGCGATGTTCTTGCCATCCATCGGGGCAATGAGCAGTCGCACATCTCCCTTGGCAGAAGTCCGGCGTTTGGGGTCTGCCTGCGGATCGAGTGCCAATTCAATATTGAGTGAATCGCCGGTTTTAAAGAGGTTTGTCCAGTCTTTCCCGCCGTTAATCCAGGGCGAGATATCCGAACGGATGGCTGCATGGACGTAGAGATTTTCCGCATCAAAACCGAGTTTGATTTCGGTCTTGTATTGGCCGGCATTATCCCAACTGATCTGCTCTTTGGACCACTCACGATCCATGCCATCAATCTTGGGCGGTTTGGCCATCCATGCGACGGTAGCCAGATTGTCCTGTTTTTCCTGCTGCATTTTTTCGCGTTGGCGTTGGGCAGCGACTTTGAGTTTTTCGACGGTGACATCCATGCTGCCTGCGATGCGCTGAATGGTATCGACATGCTGAATTTCATAGAGTCGGTAATTGCCTGCATGCAGGTAGTATTTCCCGTTGTCCTCGGCTTTACCGAAGTATCCGCCGAAGGGTTCACCGCCGATGGTTTGGTTATCAAAGACGCGGCTTTGACGGACATCGCGGAAGAGTTCATCGACATAGACACCGTCGGAAGTCATGAGGAAAAAGCGCCCGTGATTGCTGTTGGTCATCAGCAGGTCGGACTTGTTATCCAATGCTGCAGCACCGAGGAAATAGAGATTGCCCTGCATGACACCGACTTCGGGGAGCGGTGCTTTATGGGAACCGTGAACGCCTAACCATGGGTTATCCATTTGCCAAAGTTTGCTGCCATCGGGTGCGATGCCGAGCATATCCGGATCACTGTTGATGATCACACGATCAAAACGATCAATGATGGCGGATTGAAAACCGCGCATGTTTGCAGCAATAGGCGTAAGCCCCTGCTCAATGGCTTGGCCGAGTGTCGGGTAATTGGGTGTGCCTTTGGCATCAAAACCATTGGGTGTGATTCGGAGAATCTGCCAACGGTTATCCTGCTGCACAAAGGCATGGAGTGTGAGGTTGCGTGATGCGGTGCCCCAGTAACCCATGGAGAGTTTTTCAGCTTGCGGATAGAAGCTGTATTCGTCTTCCTGCGTTTGACCATCACCGTTGCGGTCAACCCAGAGAACGCCACCCAGATCGCGCGTGTTGATCGGTGAGTTTCTGCCAACCAATGGTTCGTCTGCGTTCCTGGGTTTAATTTGCGGGAACTGTTTGTAGTACGCATCGACATAACTCTGTGGCGGAGTCCAATGACAGGCGTAGGCAAACATGGTGGTGCTGCTTAATGCTGCAACGTCTTTGAGTGTGCCATCATCAAGCAGTTCACAGACAAAACTTGCCTTGGATGAACCGATGAGGAACGTGCGTCCATTAACGCGAAAATGCCTGAAATACAGGGGTGTTCGGATGCGGCCGTCGATCATGCCCGGGTCTTCCTGGAAGATACTCAGCAGTCGACTGGTCTTGGTTTGAGGATCAACTTCCCAGAGACATTGGTCAGCAATGATGTGCGTATGCTGCTGCGGGTCAAAGCCTGTCCCGGGTCCGCCGTACTTGGGGGAACCGAATTTTTCGATTGCTACCTTCTGAAGTTTGCTGTCCCATGCGAGAACACGTTTGGGATTCCAGCGTGATTCGACGACCCAGAGTTTGCCATCCGGAGCAACGGTGAGACCATTGGGATTGACCATGCGCTGGATATCAAATTTGCCCTTGTATTTCCCGCCGGGATGCCCGATGCGTTTGACGAGTTGACCGTTGGCAGTGAGTACGCGTACCTGATGCGACAGTTGGTCGGAGATGTAAATGCGGCGATCAGGTCCGACGGTGATGTTCTGTACCTGAACGTTAGGCAGTGTGGTCAGGGCTTTGACGTTTTGATCACGATCGATGGTGACGAGTTTGTTGTCATCGACCACCGCGATGAGTTTGCCATCGGGCGCAGCGGCTAATCGACCAACACCGGGAAGGTTGATGCTTCCGAGTTGTTTACCGGTCTTGGTGTCGTGAATGAAGATAGCTTGTTTATGGCGGGTTGCAATGTAGAGCTTGTCACCAATCAAAGCCGTGCCGATGAGATTTAAGCCTTTAAAATCAGGGTTTTTTGATGCAGGGCCGATGTTGACCGTATCGACGGTGATGTAACGATTGTTATGCCCGACATCGCCTGAAGCGTTGGGGAAGTTGACGGGTTTGCCTGAATCGATGTCGTAGCGCACGAGGCTGACGACCTGATCGAATGCCCAATCGCCCTTCTCGGTTTTCTGCCCCCACGCACGTCCGTCCTGAACGACGTAGAGATATTGATCATCAGCAGCGATGAGCGAGCGTTGGATCCCCAGGCCGTGCATGTGTCGATAGCCTTGAAGGAACTTGCCATCGGTATCGAGTTTGACGAGTGATTCGCCGCCTTCGGTGATGGGTGCTGCGAGGAAGATGTTCTTGCCGTTGGTGGTCGCTTCTTCGAAGGTCGAGTGATTGGGTCCCCAGCTATGCCAGGTGTTGTCATCCCCATTTGCAAAGCGCATCAGGTAATGGGCTTTGATGCCTGCATGGGTGATGCCCCGCCAGTGATAGGTTCCGGGTCTGACGAGTTTGCCGTTGTGATCCAGCCCATCCCAGAGCACGCGTTGTGAACCGGCTTTGAAATCATAGCCGGAGACGAGATTGCGGACTGGATTGCCGTTGGCATCTTCGATGAGGATGGAAGCTTTGCCGTCGGTGGGTTGTTCAAAGTCGATGGTGATGAGGCTGTGCTGTTGGTCGATGGCTTTCTGGTATGCCTTGATGTCGAACGTTGCCCAGTCTGTAGGGTTGGTGGACATGGGTGTAAACCGGGCGCGATGGTCAGCATGGTGATAGCGTGTGGTGTGCGTGCGGGCGTTGGTGCCTGTGGTGGTGATTGAAACTTGCAAGCCGAAAGCGAAATGTGACCAATCGTTGGCGTCGGTGATGAGTTTGGTGGTCGGAATCTGGAAGTGATAGATCAGATGGTGACCGGACTGCTTGACTGTGGCGTCATCATCGGTGAGCAGGACATGCGATGTGCCAGCAAGACCCAGTTGGAGATTGATCCGCGCGGTGTCATCAGGCTGTGTCACACGGACACGCACGCCAAGGATGGCTGCGCCTTGATCAAAGGCCATGTCAACCGGGGACTGCAACGGATCGGTCAGCGATACCCAAGTCGGATCAGGCCCCATGAGAAACGTCGGTTGAGCTGAAAGCTTGGGTGTGAGACTCAACAACACAAGCAGCAGACCGCTTGCAATAGCGCGTTGGAACATCAATTCACTCCGTGATTGCAGTGATAACTGCATGGCAGGTATTTAGGTTCAAAAAAGGGTAAAAACAGGTACAAACCGTGGTTCTTCAGTTCATTTGAGCAATTTAAACGCGTGTGTTTGAATTATTGCCCCATCGCTATACCAAAATTACTGCCTTGGGCGGTGTAGCGTCCGAGGATAACGCGGTGGTCACTGTAGCTGGTGCTTAAGGCATACTTGTTGAATGCCAGGAAAATGGCATTGGAGGGGATGGCTAAATGCCCACCGACTGAACCGCCATTGCGAATGAAGGCATTGTTACTGGTGTTGTCTGATTCATAATTGAACCAGATTGCTGACCCATCTGCACGGGCGACATTGCCACCTTCAGGATTGCCGGTGAAGGATGAAGACCAGTCGTTTGTGCCTTGCGGATTCCAGTGATTGGTTTCAGCATAGCCACCATTATTGCCCTGGCTGGTGATTGAAGCATTGCAACGATCTGACCATGTCGCAGGGTTACGGATTTGTTGATAACCGCGATACTGCCCCGCGAGCAAAAGCCGTTCCTGTGTCATCTTGAAATCAGATGTACTTGCAGGCCAAAGTGCATAGCTGTTGCGGTAATAGTTGTATGGACCGGGGTCATTGGGATTGGAGGTTCGGCGGATGTTGTTGGGGCAGATCATCACATCAATGGTGTTAAAGCGCAGGCCGTTGGTGCCATGCGTTTGCCCATCAGGACCGCCGATGTTGGATGTCAGTTGCAGATCACCGCCCAGATAATGACTGTACAGGGTGTAGAAGTCGGGGTTGTAGCTGAAGCTGCCATGAATATTGTAGCCTGAATAGGAGCCACGTAACCAGACATCCTTGTTGTCAGCCAGATAGCTGAAGCTGGCAATGTTCAGTTGCCGGAGATTCGACAGACATTGCACTTTGCGAGCTGAATCACGAGCCTTACCCAGTGCGGGTAACAGGATCGAAATCAGCAATGCGATGATCGAAATCACCACGAGCAGTTCGATAAGTGTAAAAGCCTTTTTGCGTGTGGATGGCGTGGACATGGGTATTCTCCAACCTGTTCGGACATGTGCTAAAACACACATCACCTGCGTGCAACGTTACCGTGCAGCAGCAATCTCTTCTTCAAAAACCGGCGTCAACTCCGTGTGACTCAGTTCATTGCTTTCCCGCAATTGATCCAATTTTTTCAAGGCAATGTCCAAAGCCTGCGGTGCGTCAAAGCCCAATCGGTGAATGGAAATGGGACTGGGCGCAGGCCATGGGAAGTTGCAATGCGCGATGACCTTGACCTGGTCAGTCACGCCTGCAGCAATGAGTCCGGAAGTGGCATGTTCAACCAGGTTGTCGTCCATGATGATCATGCCATCGGGGCGAACAGTCTGGTGTGGGTTAAACAAAAGGTGCGTGATGTTGGCAGCACTGTTGGCTTCTTTCTGCGAGATCAACAAATTCCAGTACGGCTTGATCTCCATGCCCAATGCTTTGGCGCCGTGGATGAGGTGCTGCGTTTCCCGCTCCATCAAGCCACCGACGGTGAGGACCGCGATGCGCTTGCATTGAAGTTTGGCTAAGCGTTCCAGAGCGCGATCCACAAAGCCATGCATGTTCAGCGAGATGGTTGAGTAGTAACCATCCAGACCGCGCTGGGTGCGGAATGCGATCTTGGGAATCTGGCGATCCTCAAGGATACCGGTCTCTGCAAGCTTATGCGGTGATGATGCAAAGATAATGCCCGCAGTCCGACGGGATTCAATCAGACGACTGAGTTGCCCCATGCCTTCGGAGTCGACGTGCCCATCGACGCCATACAAACATTTGAGCCGCTTGGGCCCTTGCGTATCAATACCCGCTGCCGCCTGGACCAACACGGTGTAAAACCGTGGCCAAAGTTCTTCGGAGACATGCGGGTGATTGCCAAAGGCCAACTGATAGTTATAGAGATGCGGGGGGTGTTGGACAACGCGTGTCCCCTGCCCACGCCGTGCTTCGACAAAGCCGTCGTCCTGTAAATCGGTCAAA
>MDTD01153829.1_pt1 | contig 13339 bp, 13 predicted proteins | sample 811221 | NCBI WGS metagenome assembly MDTD01 (sample SAMN05326646, study PRJNA326480) | marine metagenome | isolation source: seawater | place: Pacific Ocean: South West | collected 2011
ATGGTCACATAAATTTTTGCCAATGTTTTTTACATATTTAGGAAATAAATTTTGAATTAAGTTTGGATTACCCAGTCCTCCAGCGCACAGTATCAAACTTTTTTTGATATTTAACTTAGTTTTTTCTTTATTCACATTTAAAATTATCATTGATTTAACAAATTTATTTTTCGAAAAATTTATATGAACTGGAGAACTTTGAGTAAAAACTTTAATATTCTTATTTTTGTAAATTTGAAGAAATTGAAAAACATTTCCAATTTTTTTCACTCGACTTGAAATACTCGAATAGAATTTCCCATAATTTTTTTGGTAATATATCTTTTTATGGCTGATTTTAAATTTTTTTGCTAAATTTTTTGAAAATTTTAAAAGTTCATTATAATGAAATGGCCAACTTCCTGAATTGAATTCCTCTTTCGAAATTAAGTAAATTTTGCAATTCCAAAGAGCACTATTACCACCTAATTGGTTACTAAATATTGGCGAATAATTTTTGTTGCATTTATTGATATATGGAGCAAAAATAAAATTATTTTTATTCGTTGGAAGTTGAACATTTGTAGCTCTATCGATTATGGCAATTTTATAACCTTTTTCGCTCAGTTCAGAAGCCAAAACTGAGCCAGCAGGTCCAGATCCAACTATGACATAATCAAATATATTTTCTTTTTTCATAAAAGTTGTAAAAAATTCTTCATAGAGCTTAAATTGCCAAAATAAGTAATTATGAATTTGATAAGTATTATAATGCCATATTATAAGAAAAAAGAGTATATTAAAAGTGCTCTTAATTCTGTATTACAACAAACATTCAAAAATTTTGAAATAATAATCATTAATGATGATCCTAGTGAAGATATATTATTTATAAGAAATCTAAAAAAAATAGATAAAAGGATAAGTGTTATAAACAATAAAAAATGCATTGGAGCTGGGCTATCAAGAAACAAAGGTATAAAATTTGCAAGAGGTAATTTTTTAGCTTTTTTAGATGCAGATGATTTATGGCGAAAAGATAAATTAAAGAGACAATTAAATTTTATGTTAAAATATAATATAAATTTTTGTTTTACTTCTTATAAAATTGTAGATTCTAATAATAAAGTTATAGGGTCTCGTATTTCAAAAAAGAATCTTGAATATCAAGATTTAATAAAATCCTGTGATATAGGTTTATCGACGGTAATGCTGAAAAGGAAATTATTAAAAAATAAATTATTATTTCCTAAATTAAAAACTAAAGAGGATTATGTTTTATGGCTTAAAATTTCAAAAGAAATTGGAACATTGTATTTTTTAAAAGACACTCTTACTTATTGGAGGAAATTAGATAATTCATTATCTTCAGATACAATTCAAAAATTAATAGATGGATTTAGAGTTTATAATTATTACTTAAAATTTAGTATTTTTAAGTCGATAAAGAGTCTCTTAAATTTATCATTGAATTATCTTTTAAAAAAATGATTAATTTATCAATTACATTAATAATTTCTTTTTTTTTAATTTATATTTGTAATAAATATCAATATTTATCAAATTTTACAGGCTCTACTCATCAAAGTTTTATTAATAAAAAAAATGTTCCACTATTAGGCGGTTTCATAATAATTTTTTTTTCAATTATTACTTTTTCAAATACATTTTTTTTATTAAAGATTTTTTTATTTTTATTTTTTTTAGTTGGCCTCTTGTCTGATTTGAAAATGTTAAATTCTCCAAAACTTCGATTTTTTATTCAAATAATAATAATTATAATTGGTATTTTTATTCTACAAATTTCAATTGTGGAAACTAAGATATTATTTCTTAATGAATTAATTAATAAAAATGAATTGATAAATATTTTATTATTATCATTTTGTTTTTTGATTATTATAAATGGTACTAATTTTATAGATGGAACAAATACAATAGTTATTGGGTACTATTTAATCATATTATTATTATTATTAAATTTAAGTATTATTAAAAGTGGTTTACTTATTGATTTAGAAAATAATTATTTCTTAGTAATTTTAATTTTTTTATTTCTATTAAATTTTTTAAACAAGATTTTTTTAGGTGATAGTGGAGCTTATTTAATTTCTTTTTTATTTTGTTTTTTATTGTTAGAAATACACATGAAAAATCCACAAATTTCCCCTTATTTTATAATCTTATTATTATGGTATCCTGGATTTGAAAATTTATTTTCAATAATTAGAAAACAAAAATTTAAAAGATCAGCCTTAAAACCAGATACAGACCATTTACATCAACTTATTTTTTTTTATTTAAAAAAAAAAAATTTTCTAAAGGAAAAATTTCTTTCAAGTTTTACAGGTTTAATAATAAATATTTATAATCTTATAATTTTTATGATTGCTTGTGTTAACCCTTACAATACTATATTGCAGTTATCATTAATATTTTCTTCAGTATTAATATATATCACTTTATATCTCCTTCTATCGAATTTTAAAATGAATCAAAAAAAATGAATATAAAATAAGACTTATTTTTTTCTTTGATATTCTATATTAAATTGTTGAGTATAAATGATGGTATAGCTTATAATGCTCTTCTAAGTCATAAGACTTTGCTGAAATAAAAACTTTTTTTCGAAAATTTTTTTGATTTTTTTTAAAATGAACAATTTTTTTGAACATAGTTTCAATTTTCATGTCTTTAATTATAATTCCATTTAAATTATTTTTGACTATTTCATTAGCACCTTTTGAGTCAAATGTAATTATTGGTATATTTGATGCGATGGCTTCTATAAATGTAATTCCAAAAGACTCAATTCTAGACAAATTAATATAAAAATCAGAATTTTTATATTCATTTATTATTTTTATATTTGGAAAATATAATTCTTGATTAGAATAAATGTTTTCTAAAATTTTAAAATTTTTTTTATTTTCAAAAACTATCTTTTCATTATATAATTTTGAGGTATCTTTACCAATTATAGTCCATTTAAAATCAATTTTGTTTTTATTAAACAATTTTGTTAATTGAGGAACTAAATCATAGCCTTTCTTTTTGATAGCATATCTTGCGACCGTGATAAGTTTAATTGATTTATCATTTTTTTTTGATTTTTTTTTATTATTCAAAAACTTATTAAGATATATACCGTTTGGTATCATCATAATTCTTTTTTCTTTTATTTTTAGTTTTAGCAAATCATCTCTAATATTTTTTGAAATTGATGTAAATTTATCTATATTATTAATCGTCCTTTTTAAAAGAATATCATATTTCTTATCTAATCTATTTCCATATTGTATATCTTTTTTAATTTGAATATCAGCACCTTGAAAAGTAACAATAATTTTTTGATCTAATTTTTTTAGCACATTTATTATTAAGAGAGATTTGTAATTTAAGAAAATAAAATGCCATACTTTATAATTATTTTTTATAATTATTTTTTTAAAGTAAGCTTTTAATAAAAATGAAATATCTATATTTATATAGTATTTAAAGATATAAACTATGTTAATTAAAAATTTATTAAGATAAAAAATTTTATAATTTTTTTTTTCTAAATTTGTCTTATTTAGAAGTATAAGATCAGTTTTTATTTTTTTTTTATTGAAGATATTTGCAAGATTATGAGCTTGAACTTGAGCACCACCTGGATCTGGAAAAAAAGCACCTGGAATAATTGCTACTTTCATTTATTTGCTTTTATTAAAAAAAAGTTTAATCATATGTATTAATATTAATGTACCGTCTTTAAAAGCATTCACTTTTTTAAAACCAGCAATTCTTGATCTTTCATGAGAAACAGATGAGCCTAATTTATAATTATTTCTTTTTGCTTTAATTGGTAATTCAATACAAAATGTGAAATCTTTTTGTTTTAAATTAAGAGATTGGGCTTTTTTTGTTTTACCTAATACAAATGTATATAAAATATCTGAAATCGGAAGTGAAAAAAAAATTTTACCAATAAATGAAAAAATTTTATTTCCCACAAGAGTTATAATTGTGTCGTCGTCACTTTTAGCATTTTTCAAATATCTAGAAGCAAAAATAAAATCAAAATTTTCCATTCTTACTTTGTTAAGCATATTTTGTATTTCTTTGGGATCAAATGATCCATCAGCATTAAATATGCAAAAAAAATCAGTTTTTGTCTGTTTTATTCCTTGAATTAAGGCATCACCATAACCTTTATTTATTTGGTAAATTATTTCACAATTGAATTCTTTAATAGACTCAATTGTATCAATATCATTTTTCTCTAAAATTACGTTGATATTATAATCATAATTTTTAAGTTCCTTTAACACTTTTGGTAGAGACTCTTTTTCATTTTTAGCTGGTATTATTAGTGTTAAATCTTTCATTATGTGCTTAAAGTATTATTTATAAGATGGGTAAAATATAATAAAATGTAAAAGATATAAATTATTAAAAGAAAATTAAATTTTTTAATCTTTTCAAAATTAATATCTACATCAATCAAAGTAAAAAATAAGATTATTACCAGAGGGTCGTAGTATTTGTGAAAAATGTGGTATTGAGGCGTCATTAACAATAAAATTAGGATTATTACTAAGTTTTTATTAAAATTTATGTCAGATAATCTTAACAACATAAAAATAGAAAAAAAGGCAAATAAATAAAAAATGTAATTATTTCCTAATAAGAAATTTGATAAATGTAAAACAATTCCCCCACCAGAATAAATTAAATTATAATCAAAATTTTGTATAGATAGAGTAAAAAAAATAATGATGGAAGTTACTAATATTAAAATTTTTTTTGACCCGATTATAAAAAGACTCCTAGTGTATAAAAAAAGCGGCAACATATGAAATATAACAATAGAACTTATTATCAAAATTTTATTAAAATAATTTGAGCTTAGCCCCCCGTAGTCTATAAAGAAAACATCCAGAATAAAAACATAGTAATAAGCTGGAAAAGCTAAAATTAAATTGAGTATTATTAGATAAATGATTTTGATTTTGCTTGAATTAAAATAATGGCGAAAAAATTCTAGAAAAAAAAAGAGAGAAAATAAACAAAATGACGGCCTTATATAAGAGGATAAAGCTAAGAAAATGATATTGTAAATGGCATATTTAGTTTGTTTTTTTTTTTGAAATTTTAAATAATAATAAATAGAAATAATAAAAAATAACAAACCTAACATAGCACTCTCAGGCCATATAGCATTTGCTCTAAAGGATGGTGAAATTAAAATTACGCAACTTAAAATGAAAAGTTTATTTTTTGATAAAATAATACCTATTTGCGTTAATTTTAAACATTTATAAAAAAATATTTGATTTAAAAGAATTATGTTTAATAAAACAAATCTAGTCAAATCTACATTATTTAATAATTTATCAAATAAATATATTATTGAAATAAATATAGGTGAAATTCTTGTAGAGTCATCTAATTCATCAAAATTTAAGAAAGAGAATATAAAATTTTTCTTAAATTCCTCTACTTGTTTTAACGCATGATAGAAATCAAATTTAGGTCCTTGGGTTACATTTTCATTTAAAAAAAAACCCATATAAACAGATATTATTAATAATCCCCCTATTAAAATGTGGTAATTTTTTTTTAAAAGATTATTTATCATTATTACTATTTAATTAATTTTTAAAATGAATCAACACAATCAATGTTATTAAAATATTATCAAAAATTAGATGATGCTATATCATATTTATTTTCATCTGTTTGTAATGAAAAAAAATTACTTAAGTCTAATTTGAGCAATAAAATAAATTACGTTGATATTGGGACAAATGAAGGAAATTTTCTTAATTTTATGATGGACAATTTTGAGTTAAAAAATGTATTTTGTTTTGAACCAATAAAAGACTTGTCTGAAAATCTGAAACAAAATTTTAAAGAAAAGAATTTTCATATAAACCAAATTGCTCTATCAAATAAGAAAGGTCTAAAAAAATTTTATGAGTATGAAATTTCTTCTCAATCCAGTCTTCATAAACAGAATGATACTTTTAAATCATTGAAAAAATTAAAAAAAATTTCAAAAGTTAAAACTATGAGTTTTGATGAATTTTTTTCAAAAAATCAAAAAATTGATTTTTGTAAGATAGATGTCCAGGGCGAAGAAGTTAAAGTTTTAGAAGGAATGAAAAATAATCTTAAAAAAAAAAATATTAAGCTTTTAAAGATAGAAATTTCATTTATTGAGCGATATATTGGAATTAAATCTAATTTTAATAAGATTACAAATTTTCTTAATAATTTAAACTATCAATTAATCTCTATATCAAAAATAAAATATAGAAAAAATAAAATTTTGCTTATGGATGCATATTTTGAATTAAAATAATGGGATTAAATTTTTTTTTACTTTTATTTTATTATTTTACAATATTAGCTTCAATTTTAGGTTTTGGTTTTTTTTTTCAAAGACACGTTTTAAAAAATGAAGTCATAAATCTTGGATTTATAGGTTTATATGGTTTTTTCTTTTTAACAATTTACTCATATTTTTCACATTATTTTACAAGTCACAATTTGACACATAATCTAATAGTATTTTTAGTAGGAATATTTTTTTTTATTAGAAATTTAAAAAAAATCCCTAGTAAAAATTTATTTTTGATAATTTTAATCTGTTTAATTTTATTTTTTGGATTATTAATTTTTAAAACGCATGATGATTTTCCATATTACCATTTTCCTTACACTTATTATCTTATAAATTACTCAACATTATTTGGTGTTGGGCAATTTAATCATGGGTTTAGAACACCATCTTCTATATTTTATTTAAATTCCTTATATTATCTTCCTTTTATAAAATATTTTACATTTTATATTCCTACTGTGCTGTTTATGGGATTTTCTAATTATGTTCTCCTAGATGACATTAAAAATTTTATTAAAAGAAAAAATTTTAATTATATTTTTTATTTTTCATTATTCTTTTTTATATTTATAAATATTTTTTTTTATAGATTTCAAGAGCATGGCACTGATAGATCAGCACAAATAATAATTGGTTTACTATTTATTCAAATTTTTAAATTTATTGAGTTTGATAAAAACTTTGAAGTCAGTACAAATCATATTTTAATATTTTTAGGTTTAATCATTTCTCTCAAATCATTTTATATATTATATTTAATTCTAATTTTTCCAATAGTATGGATTTTACATAAAGAAAAAAAAATTAATATATTTTTTAATTTATTTAAAAATAAATTATTTTACTATTTTTTATTTCTAATCTTACTAATCTTATCAATTTACATAATTAATACTGGATGTTTAATCTATCCTATACCTTTTACATGTTTTGAAAATTTTGACTGGTCTATTGGTGTTCAACAAACTAAGGAAATGAATCAGCATTACCAACTTTGGTCAAAGGCTGGAAAAACTCCAAATTTTCAAGTCCCAGATTATGCTTTATATTTAGAGGATTTTAATTGGGTTTCAAATTGGGTAAATCTATATTTTTTTAATAAAGTTTCAGATTTTATTTTAGGATTAACAATACTTATTGGAATAATTTACTTAATGTTCAGGAATAATATCAAAAAAAACCAAATTAAAAGAAATAATACAATTTTAATTTATTTGACTGTAATTATTTTATTTGTTGAATGGTTTTTGAATCACCCAGCCCTAAGATATGGTGGGTATATTTTGATTACACTTTTACTAATTTTACCAATTAGTTTGAAACTTGAAAAATTTAACAATTCTTATAACAATATTTTTAAAAAAACAGTTATTTTGGTTTTAATTACAGTAATTATTTTTTTTGCAAGAAATTCAATTAGAATTAAAAAAGAAATAGATGAATATGGATACAAACCTTTTAAGATTTCTTTTTACAAAGTCGAAGAAAGTTTCTTTAGAGTAGATAATGAATTTAAGAATTTAATAAACAATTATAATAATTGTTTAATTGATATTAGTAACTGTGATTTAGAACAATTTAAAAAAGTTAAAAAAAATAATAATAAATATATATTTGTAAATGATTAAATACTTTACTTTAATAGTGCTAAAATTTTTTGATTTTCTTCATCAAAAAAAAATTATTAATTTTTTAAAAAAAAAAGGCAATCAAAAATTCGAATATCTATTTGACGTTGGTGCCCATAAGGGTGAAACAATAAATTTATTTATCAAAAACTTTAAAGTAGAAAAAATATATTCATTTGAGCCCAGTTTGAAAAGCTTCAATGAATTGAAGACTAATGTTAAAAAGTTATTGATAAAAAACAAATATACAAAAATTTTTTTGGAAAATTCAGCCTTGGGCAATGAAGAAGGAGAAATTAGATTAAAACAAATGCAAGAAAGTTCTTCTTCAACTATCAATGAAATCAATACGAATTCTAAATATTTTAAAAGAAAATCTTTATTACTATATAAGAATGAGAACAAAAATTTTTACTCTGAAATAATTGTTCAACAAAAAAAATTATCAAATTTTATAGAAAAAAATGGTATTCCTAAAATTGATTTTTTAAAGATAGATACAGAGGGTTATGAATTAAATGTTTTATTAGGGCTTGAAAAGCATTTTAAAAAAATATCTTTGATCATGTTTGAACATCATTATCATAATATGTTGATTAAGAAATACAAATTCAGTGATATTCATGAATTATTGACAAAAAATAATTTTTTACAAATTTTTAAGAATAAGATGCCATTTAGAAAAACGTTTGAATATATTTATGAAAGAAAACAAAACTAAGGTTTCAATATTAGTTGTAAATTATAATAATGCTATTTATTTAGATGAATGTTTAGAGTCTATGTTCAAACAATCTTATGAACATAAAGAAGTCATTTTTTTAGATGATAGTTCTAAAGATAATTCACAAGAAATATTAAAGAAATATAAAAATAGTATTAAAATTGTAGAAAAAAATTATCCAAAAAAAAATATTCCTTCTCATGATCAGTTTAAAAGTTATATGGAATGTTTGAGTGCATCAAAAGGAGATATAATTTTTTTGTGTGATAGTGATGATTATTTTTTAGAGAGTAAAGTTAAAAAAATTGTACATAAATTTGAAGATGATAAAAATTGTCAAATACTATTTGACTTACCAATTATTAAGTCTCAAAATAAATTTAAAAAAAAAGGTATAAAAAAAAAGTTAATAGATACTTATTGGCCATATATTCCACCTACGAGCTGTATATCAATAAGAAAAAGTTTTTTTCTTGAAATATCAAATCAGTTAAATTTCACAAATTACACAGATTTATGGTTAGATTTTAGGTTAGGGATTTTTTCTAAATATAAATTAAATAAATTAGAATATTTTGATGAGAACTTAACTGTGTACAGACAAACTGATACAAATATTTCCTCAAAATTTAAGTATTACTCTATAAACTGGTGGAAAAGAAGAATGCAAGCACATGATTACTTAAAATCCTTTCTACTTACAAATAATTATCAATATACTAAAAATTTCGATTATTATTTTACAAAATTAATTAATATATTTTTAAAGTGAAAAAAAAAATTTTATTGATTGGTAAAAATAGTTTTATTTCATCTAATGTTAAAGTCTTTTTAAAAAAAAATTTTCACATTAAAGTTCTTAGTTTGAAAAATTTTCAAAAATTAGATTATAATAATTTAAATAGATATTCGCATATTGTAAATTGCACTATCCATAAAAAATATATTACTAATAAATATGATGCTAATTATGATTTTGATGTACAAATTGTAAAAAAATTAAAAAATTTTTCAAATATTTATATTTTTCTAAGTACTAGAAAAGTTTATAAACTAAAAGATAATATAAGAGAAACTGATGATTTAGATCCAAAATGTAATTATTCAAAAAATAAACTTAAAACAGAAAATGAACTACAAAAAATTCTCAAAAATAAAATTTTAATTCTTAGAATAGCAAATATCATAGGATTGAATCGATCTATAAATAAAAAAAAAAATTCCCATACCACATTTATTGATCATTTCTTTAAAAATGTAAAAAAAAATATTATTTTTAAAAACGGCAAGAATATGTATAAAGATTTCTTATCTATTCAACAATTTTCTAAAATTTTAAAGAAATTAATCTATTCAAATTCTACAGGAATATTTAATGTAGCAATAGGAAAGAGGGTTTACTTAAACAAACTTATTGAGTGGTTAAATTATTATAATAAAAATAGTTGCAATAAAATTAATTTACCGAAAAAATTTAATAAAGACAAATTTTATTTAAGTAATGAAAAATTATTTAGAGAAATTAACTTAAAATTTAACTTAACTGATTTAGAAAAAGAATGTAAAAGGATTAGTAAATCATTTTTTAAAATATGAAAAAAAAAACTGCATTGATATTTGGAATTACTGGTCAAGATGGTTCTTATTTGGCTGAGTTATTATTAAAAAAAAATTATATTGTAAATGGTGTAAAAAGAAGATCTTCAAGCATAAATACATTTAGAGTAGATCATATTTATCAAGACCCTCATGATCGAAATTATAGGTTCAAGTTACATTATGGAGATATTACAGACTCATCCTCAGTATCAAGTTTAATAAAAAAGACTAAGCCAGATGAAATATATAATTTAGCAGCGCAATCTCATGTAGCAGTTTCCTTTGAAGTTCCAGAATACACTGCTAACGCCGATGCTTTAGGTGCATTAAGAATTTTAGAAGCTATTAAATTTCATAAACTAGAAAAAAAAACAAAGTTTTATCAAGCTGGAACCTCTGAGATGTATGGAAAAGTTCAAACTATTCCTCAGAATGAAAAAACTCCTTTTTATCCTTTAAGTCCATATGGAGTTGCAAAATTGTATGCTCATTGGATCACAAAAAATTATAGAGAGGCATATAAAATTTTTGCTTGTAACGGAATTTTATTTAATCATGAGAGTCCAAGAAGGGGGGAGACTTTTGTAACAAAAAAAATAGTTTCTGCATTATGTAAAATAAAACTTGGAAAACAAAAAAAACTATTTTTAGGAAATTTAGATGCTAAAAGAGATTGGGGTCATGCAAGAGATTATTGTTTAGCTATGTGGAAAATACTACAACAAAAAAAACCTGGCGACTTTGTTATTGCTACAGGTAAACAATATTCAATTAGAAAATTTGTAGAAATGACAGCAAAGAAATTAGATATGAAACTTAGTTGGAAAGGCAAAGGAATTAAAGAAAAAGGTATAGATCAAAATGAAAAAGTGATAATTGAATGTGACAAAAATTATTTCAGACCATTAGATGTAAACACACTACTAGGAGACGCAAGAAAAGCTAGGAAAGAACTTAACTGGAAACCAATTGTCGATATAGACTCACTAATTGATGAAATGATAGAGGGTGAATTTAGAGATCTAAATGCCATTAAACAAAAATAGTAAAATATTTGTAGCCGGTCATAATGGAATGGTTGGATCAGCAATTTTAAGACATCTTAAATATAAAAAATACAAAAATATAATTGTAAGAAATAAAAAAAAATTAGATTTACTAGATCAAAAAAAAACACAAGTTTTTTTTAAAAAAAATAAACCAGACTATGTAATTATTGCAGCTGCTAGAGTTGGTGGTATTTACGCAAATGATACTTATAGAGGAAAATTTATTTATGAAAATTTAATGATACAGTCAAATATAATTCATAGCTCATACTTGTCAGGAGTAAAGAAATTAATATTTTTAGGATCTAGCTGTATTTATCCAAAATTTGCTAAACAACCCATTAATGAGAGCGAAATATTAAATGGAAAACTTGAAAAAACTAATGAGTCATATGCAGTTGCGAAAATTGCTGGCTTAAAAATGTGTGAGGCATATAATCAACAATATGGAGTAAATTATATTTGCTTAATGCCGACTAACTTATATGGTCCTAAAGATAATTATAATTTAAAAACATCTCATTTTTTTCCTGCTTTGATTTCAAAAATATATGAAGCAAAAAAAAAATAACAAAAAATCTATTTCATTATGGGGCAATGGAAATGCTAAGAGAGAATTAATGTTTGTGGATGATTTAGCAGAAGCTTGTGAATTTTTTTTAAAAAAAAAAACTAGACATTCATTGATAAATATTGGCAGTGGAATTGAAAATACAATAGTAGGTTTTAGTAAATTTGTAATGAAAAAAATTGATGTTAATTTATCAATTAAGTTTGATAAAAGTAAACCAAATGGAACTCCAAGGAAAAAATTAAATACCAAATTAGCAAAAAAATATGGATGGAAAGCTAAGTTTAATTTAGATAAAGGTTTTAACATTACATTTAGAGATTACTTAAAGGAATATAGAAAATAATTTTAATTCATGAAAAAATATATTGTTGTTACAGGCGGCTGTGGTTTTGTAGGTATGAACTTAATACATAAGCTAATAAGAGAGACGAAAAATGAAATTATAAGTTTGGATGATTATTCTTCTGGAACAAAAAAAAACCAAATCAAAAATTTTAGAGTTAAATATATTAGATCTCATACTAAAGATATTTATAAAGTATTAAATAGATATAAATCCAATATAAATGCAATTTTTCATTTTGGTGAATTTTCAAGAATTTATCAAAGTTTTTTACAAATGAATAAGTGTATTCAATCAAATACGATAGGAACTAATGCTGTATTTGACTTTTGTCTTAAAAATAGAATTAAATTAATTTATTCAGCAACTTCTGCATCTTTAGGAAACAAAGGTGAAGATAAAAATCTTTCTCCCTATGCATTTACAAAAACAAAAAATTTAGAATTATTAGAAAATTTAAAAAAATGGTTTAATTTCAGGTATGAGGTAATTTTTTTTTATAATGTATATGGGCCAGGTCATATAAAAAAAGGAGATATGTCAACTGTTATAGGTATTTTTGAAGACCATTTTTTAAAGCATAGACCATTACCTGTTGTTAAACCCGGAACACAATCAAGAAGATTTACACATATATCAGACACAATAGATATTTGTTTTTTAGCTTGGAAAAAAGATAAATGTAGATTCTATAGTATTTCTAACAGAAAAAGTTATACAATTTTAGAAGTTGCAAAATTATTTAAATCAAAAATAAGATTTTTACCCCCTAGAAAAGGAGAGAGATACGCCTCAGCTTTAACAAACTTAAGTTTATCAAATAAAATTTATAGAAGTTATGGAAAGATAAGATTAAAAAACTATATAGAAGATTTTTTAAAAAAGCATAAAAAATAGAGGATTTTTCAATTAAATGTTAGTTTACAATAAACGATATTTCTGTATAACAGTTCCGCCGGTGATTATTGCGAAAGTGTTATACCCGATCCCATTCCGAACTCGGAAGTCAAGCCTTTCTGCGCCGATGGTACTTTGTCTTAAGATATGGAAGA
>MDTD01031825.1_pt1 | contig 13338 bp, 6 predicted proteins | sample 811221 | NCBI WGS metagenome assembly MDTD01 (sample SAMN05326646, study PRJNA326480) | marine metagenome | isolation source: seawater | place: Pacific Ocean: South West | collected 2011
GACAGGACCTTTGCGCCCTCGGCCGTGACATTCTCCGCGCGGAGCCACCGCTCAAACTTGCGGTAGATGTCGTTCGGCGAGGCCTTGGGGTCGGCCTTGATCTCGACCCAGCCGCCGCTGCCGCGCGGCGCGACGCGCATCTGCGTGATACGGGCGTCCTCGACGCCATCGGTCGCCTCGACGGTCAGCGGGAAGTCCGGGCTGAGCAGGTGGTCGAGCTTGAAGGTCGGCCGCAGAGGGTCCGCCGGGTCCACGTCGCGGCCCAGCACCGCCTTGCAGAACGCCAGCTGCAACGGCTCCCAGACCGGCTTGCCGCCCTGCGCGAACACCTCCATCGACCCGTCATCGGCGTTGTACACGAACACGTTCTCGAAGGCGTAGCGGTCCGACCGCACCACGGGCTCGTCGCTGTCGGCGTCGAACACGATGTGCTTGTCCGGGTAGTCGTCCAGATACGCGAAGAAGTAATCCGCCCCGCCCTGACGGCGGTAGTGGACCACCTTGCAGCAGCGCCCGCGCATCTGCTTGGGCCCGTAGAAGGCGGTGAGCGCCTCGCTGAGCCGCTCGAGCATCTCGGGCGTCACCTCGAGCGGCACCTTCGGCAGGCTGTTCCGCCGCTTCCAGTGCCGGCCGGCGGCGAGGCTGTCGGCCCGCGCGAACATCGCGCCCTCGGTGAACGCCTCCGGCAGATGCAGGTACACCCACATCGCCTTGTCCTGCTTGCTCGCCTGGGCCTTGAAATCCTCGGCCATCGTCGCATCGCGCCAGAGGATCTCCTCGGCCAGGACCGCCATGCCACGGTGGTCCGCCAGCTCGTTGATGTCGCGCAGGATGACCTGCACCTCCTGTCGCTGGCGCTCCGGCAGCGCGTGCCACGCCTCGAACACGGGCTCGATCTTGTGCTCGGTCAGCTCATCCCATGCGATCTCCGTCAGTTCCCCGCGCCGCTCGAAGAAGGCGCGGAGGAGGGGGTTGGCGATCTGCTTGAGCACCTTGCGGGGGTCGAAGGCCTTTGCCATGACTCGTACCTTTCTGTCCCGTGGACAGTAAACACTCCGGGCAAATAGAGAGGGCAACGCACCCCGTCAGAACAGCCCGGGTTCGATCTCCTTCACGAACAGCCCGAGGTTCTCCAGGCGGATCCGCATCGCGTGCGCGGACACCTCGAACCTCTCCGCCAGCGGCTTGCACAGCGCCTCGCGGGCGAGTTCAACATCTCGTTTCCGGTCGCCGGCGAGGGAACGGACATTCAGACCCGCGTCCGGCACGGGCGCATCGGTTCCGCGCCAGGCGTGCCACTCGTTGAAGACCAGCTCACGGGGCATCAGCAGGCTCGCCGCGAAGGCATTCGCCTGCCACTCTTCAGGCACGCTGTCGCCGTCGCGGCACACGAACGCGGGCTTGCTGCCGGACTCGAAGAGCGTCCGCTCGTTGGGGTCGTGGAGCAGCTGCGAACGGTGCAGCCGCCAATGGCCCACCTCGTGCGCAACGGTGAAGTTGTAGCGCCCGCGCAGGTGCGGGTATTCGTGCGGGTCGAGCGAGGCGTCGATGCGGATCGTGCCGTCGTTGAACCAGATGGCGCCCATGACATCGTGCCCGCCGAACTGCGACCGCAGGTCCACGATCTCGAACGGCAACTGCAGGTGGATCTCGACCAGCTCGTCGAGCGGGATCGGCACGGTGATCTTGCGACCCTTCTCCGTCCACTCGTCGAGCAGGAGCTTGGCTTCCCGCTCGATCTGCTTCTCGTGGAGGAACTTCACGCGGTGCTTCTGGTGCGATCCGAGGGCCATCAGTCCTTGGCCCCCTTGCCCTTGCGCTCTGCGTCGGCGATCAGCTTCTTGAGCTGCTCGGGGGTGAGGTTCTTGGCAGCGCGCAGCAGCGCCGGCATCTGCTCCGGATCCTTGAGGATGATGTTCTTGACGTCCTCGGGCATGCGGCCAGCCAACGCGATCCAGTGATCCGGGTCGGCGCCCAGCACCTCGGCCATCTTGCGGACACGCTCGGCAGCGGGGGCGTACTCCGCCTTCCCGGTTTCGACGAGCGACAGGTACGTCGGGCTGATGTCCACCAGCTCGGCGAACTTCCGCAGGCTGAAGCCCTTCTCAAGCCGCCGTTCGCGGAGGACGGAACCGAAATGCTGGAGGGGGTCGCTCATGCGGTCGTGCTCGCCTTGACCCGGACAGGGGGCGATGTTTAGGATATCCTGCACATAACCGGCGGGTCAAGCCCGGACCCATACCCGACGCGATCGGACTCCACCCGATCAGGAATGGGGCTTTGGGTAGTACGCATACCGACGGAACTCCGCACGATGAGGTCAGTCCATGAAGCTCTCCGACATCATTCCTGGCCTCGCCCTCGAAGGCCTAGAACCCGATCGGGTGTGCTCCGTGGTCGCTGCGACTGCGCTTGCCGAGGACGCTGTTCAAGTGTTCTACAAACTGCCAGACGGCACGTTTAAGGAACGGCTCGTCGGCCCGAGCGATCTGGACGCCATCAAAGTAGCCGAGTCCGCCCGCCCGTGGGCCTTCGACGGTAGCCCGGCCACGTTCCAGCTTGCGTGCGAAGCCAAACGGATCGATCTCGCATTTCTCTTCGATCCCATGATGGCGGTGCACACATCAAACGTTGATCCGCTACCTCACCAGATCACCGCCGTGTACGAGTCGCTGCTCCCGAAGCAGCCCTTGCGCTACGTGTTGGCCGACGATCCCGGAGCCGGCAAGACAATCATGGCCGGCCTCTACATTCGTGAGTTGATCATGCGGGCGGATGCGCGCCGAATCTTGATCGTCGCCCCGGGAAGTCTCGTGGAGCAGTGGCGCGATGAGCTCTTCGAGAAATTCGGACTCGAGTTCAAGATCTATACCGCCGCGTTGGAAGATGCATCTTCAAGCGGCAATCCGTTTGAAGATCACCACCAACTGATCGTCCGCCTCGACCAGATGTCGCGAGACGAGGAAGCGACGCCCGGCGACGAGCGCAGGCCGGGCCCCCTCCAGTCAAAGATCCTGGCTGCGGGCTGGGACCTTGTCGTCTTCGACGAGGCGCACAAGCTTGCCGCCCACTACTACGGTCAAAAGCTGGAAAAGACCGGCCGCTTCCGATTCGGCGAGCGCATTGGCCGCGAGACCCGGCACCTGCTCTTGATGACCGCGACTCCCCACAACGGAAAGGAAGAGGACTTTCAGCTCTTCCTGTCGCTGCTCGACTCCGATCGCTTCTACGGCAAATTCCGCGATGGCGTGCACAAGGTCGATGCCTCGGACATCATGCGCCGCATGATCAAGGAAGAGCTCGTCAAGTTCGACGGCACTCCGCTCTTTCCAGAGCGCAGGGCCTATACAGTCAATTACACCCTCTCCGACGACGAGGCGGCGCTCTACGAAGCCGTCACTCAGTATGTCGAAACGGAGATGGGCAAGGCCGATCAATTGGAAGGCCAACGAAAGGGATCCGTCGGCTTCGCGTTGACCGCTTTGCAGCGACGCCTCGCGTCAAGCCCCGAGGCGATCTACCAGTCGCTGAAGCGGCGCCGCGAGAGGCTCGCCGAGCGGGTCCGGGAAGAGAAGCTCGGCCTTCGCGGCCGACAAGTCCTCGCCGAGACCGTTCCCAGCCTACCGGAAGACGACGACGACCTCTCTGCTGAGGAGCAGGAGAATCTCGAGGAGCGGCTTGTTGACCAGGCTTCCGCCGCGAAGACGATCGACGAGTTGGAGGCCGAGATTCTGATCCTGGCCGATCTCGAACAGCGGGCCAAGTTGGTCGTTGCGTCCGGCAAAGACCGCAAGTGGGACGAACTCTCCAAGCTATTGCAGAACACGCCCGAGATGAAAGAGGCCGATGGCAGCCAGCGCAAAATCATCATCTTCAGCGAGCACAAGGACACGCTGAACTACCTGTACGCCAAGATCACCGGCGTTCTCGGGAACCCGGATGCCATCGTCGTGATCCACGGCGGCACTAACCGCGATGAGCGGCGGCGCTCTCAGGCTCTCTTCCGATCCGACAAGGACGTCCGAGTCCTCATCGCCACCGATGCCGCGGGTGAAGGCGTCAACCTCCAGTGCGCCAACCTGATGGTCAACTACGACCTCCCCTGGAACCCCAATCGCCTTGAGCAGCGTTTCGGCCGCATCCACCGCATCGGCCAAACCGAGGTCTGCCACCTTTGGAGTCTGGTCGCCAAAGAGACCCGGGAGGGCTCCGTCTGGCACCGGCTGCTCGAAAAGCTGGAGGTCGAGTGCGAAGCGCTGAAGGGCAAGGTTTTCAACATCCTCGGCGATGTTTTTGAGGAACGCCCGCTCCGCGAACTGATGATCGAAGCCATCCGTTATGGCAACCAGCCCGAGGTTCGTGCCCGCCTCACCCAGAAGATCGACCACGTCTTCGACCACTCCCACCTTGAGAGCCTGCTAAAGCGCAACGCCCTCGCCGAGCAAACGATGTCGCCCGAGCGGTTGTTCAGGGTCAAAGAAGAGATGGAGAAGGCCGAAGCCCGCCGACTCCAACCGCACTTCGTCCGCGCGTTCTTCCAGAAGGCCTTCTCCGAGCTCGGCGGGGTCATGCACCGGCGCGAGTCCGACCGCTTCGAGATCACGCACGTTCCGCTTGAGATCCGCGAGCGCGATCGCCGCATCACGGGCCGAAACCGTCGGGAGCAAGAACCCGTCCTCAAGCGGTATGAGCGTGTCTGCTTCGAACGCCACGCCATCCAGCCAAACGGCGAGCCTGGTCTGTCTCGGGCGGTGCTCATGCACCCCGGCCACCCGCTCATGCTCGCGATGACCGACCTCATCCTGGAGCGCAACGCCAACCTGCTCCGGCAGGGCACCATCCTTGTCGATCCCACCGACCAGTCCGACGAGCCCTGGCTCCTCTTCATGCTCACACACGAGGTCAAGTCCGGTGACGGCACTGTGCTGTCCAAACGCATGCAGTTCACCCGCGTCTCGCCCGCGGGCGAGGCGTCGTTCGCCGGCTGGGCTCCGCACCTCGATCTTGAACCTCTCGATCCTGCTGACGCGCCGCGGGTCGCCGATGTGCTTGACGCCCCCTGGATGCACAACAACCTGGAACAGAAGGCTGTCGCCTTGGCCGCGTCCAAGCTCGTGCCCGAGCACTTCAACGAGGTCGCCACCCGCCGCGTCGAGCATGTAGACAAGACCCTCAAAGCTGTCCATGAGCGGCTCACGAAGGAGATCGCCTTCTGGACCGATCGCGAGATCAAGCTCCGCGATGACAAGGCCGCCGGCAAGGATGTCCGCCTCAACCTTGAGAACGTCACCCGCATCCTGCAAGACCTCCAGTACCGCCTCGAAAGCCGCAAGAAGGAACTGCTCGCGATGAAGCAGGTCCAGAACGGCACGCCGGTCGTCCTGGGGGCCGCCCTCGTGATCCCCGCGGCTCTGCTCGCTCACCGCCGCGGCGAATCGCCCGCCCCCACCAGCGCCGACGCCCAGGCTCGCAGCAAGATCGAGCGTCTGGCGATGCAGGCCGTCTTCGCCGCCGAACAGGCCATGGGCCACACCTGCGTCGATGTCTCCGCCGACAAGTGCGGCTGGGACATCACCAGTTACCCGCCGCCCAACCCCGACGGCTCACAGCCCATCCCGCGTCACATCGAGGTCAAGGGCCGCGCTGCCGGAGCGGACACGATCACCGTCACCCGCAACGAGATCATCTACGCCGTCAACCAGGGCGAGAAGTTCCACCTCGCCGTCGTCTTCGTCAACCCCGACGACACGACCGATGGCCCGCATTACGTCACCAACCCGTTCACGCGCGAGCCCGACTGGGGCGCGGCCAGCGTGAACTACACCATCAGCGAGCTTCTCGCCCGCGCCGGGAGCCCCGCATGACCATGACCGACCACCCTGTCATCTCCCCCAAGAAGCTCATCGAGGTTGCCCTTCCGCTCGACGCGATCAACACCGCGTGCGCCCGTGAGAAGTCCATTCGGCACGGGCACCCTTCCACGCTGCATCTCTGGTGGGCCAGGCGTCCGCTCGCCGCGGCCCGGGCGGTCATCTTCGGGCAACTCGTCCATGATCCCGAGGACCTCTGGCGCACCCAGAACCCCGGCGTCGAGCCCAAGCCGCAGAACAAGTCCGCCTGGACCCGTGAGCGGGCCCGGCTCTTCAAGATCATCGAGGACCTCGTGCTGTGGAAGAACACCACGAACGAGGTCGTGCTCGAAGCCGCCCGCGCCGAGATCCGCCGCTCGTGGAAGATCACCTGCGAACTCAACAAGGACCACCCGCAGGCCGCCGAGCTGTTCAACCCCGACAAGATGCCCGGGCTCCACGACCCCTTCGCGGGCGGCGGGGCGATCCCGCTCGAGGCCCAGCGACTTGGGCTGGAGGCGCACGCCAGCGACCTGAACCCCGTCGCCGTGCTGATCAACAAGGCAATGATCGAGATCCCGCCGAAGTTCGCGGGGCAACCGCCGGTGCATCCAGAAGCACGCAAGAACAACCAGCATCAACTCCGGGAGTGGAAGGGCGCCGAGGGGCTCGCCGAGGATGTTCGCCGCTATGGCCAATGGATGCGCAATGAGGCTGAGAAACGCATCGGGCACCTGTACCCAAAGGTCACGATCACGCCGGAGATGACGGAGGACCGCCCGGACCTGATGAACTGTGTCGGGCAGGAACTGACCGTGATCGCGTGGATCTGGGCGCGGACGGTCAAGAGCCCGAACCCGGCGTTTGCGGATATAGATGTTCCGCTTGCCACAACTTTTATGCTCTCGACCAAAGCGGGTAAGGAAGCGTATGTCGAGCCAGTGCTCAGAGATCGAGGGTACGAGTTCCTGGTCCGATCTGGTGCACCAGAAGATTTATCGAAAACAAAATCCGGGACAAAGACAGATGGGCGCGGAGCGAACTTCCACTGCCTGATGTCCCAAACACCTATTTCTGGCGATTACATCAAAGCCGAGGGCATGGCCGGCCGTATGGGCTCTCGATTGATGGCCATCGTTGCCGATAGTGGCCGTGGCCGTGTCTATCTTGATCCGACGATCGAACACGAGGCGGCGTCTAAGTGCACACTGGATGTTTACCAGCCCGCTCTGGAACTCCCAAAGGAGGGTAAGGGGCGGACCGCATTTTGGTGCAAGCTGTATGGGCTCACAGACTACGGAAAGTTGTTTACTACACGCCAGCTTGCTGCACTTACAACTTTCTCTGACTTAATTAATGATGCGAGGCGGGACATCCAGGCCGATGCACTCGCCGCTGGATTCCCGGACGACGCATCGCCATCGTATAAATGCGGAGCCGGAGCAGCAGGCTATGCGGAGGCATTGGCAGTCTACTTGGCGTTTGCCGTAGACAAGGCAGCCGACTACTGGTCCTCAATTTGCACCTGGCACCAGAGCAAAGAGTTGATCCGAAATACTTTTGGTCGACAGGCGATACCCATGTCGTGGGACTACGCCGAAACAAATGTTTTTTCTGACTCAACGGGAAATGTATCAAGCGGCATAGACTGGGCTGTCAAAGTGCTAAAGATACTTCCTCTAAAGCAGCAAGGCCATGCAGCACAGGCGGATGCGCAAACACAATCCATAAGTCATCGGAAGGTAATTTCGACAGATCCTCCATATTATGATAATATCGGATACGCTGACCTTTCGGATTATTTTTACGTATGGCTTCGTCGCTCTCTGCGTTCAGCATTTCCGGATTTGTTTGCCACGCTTGCGGTACCAAAGGCCGAAGAGTTGGTCGCCATACCCTTCCGACATGGCGGAAGGAAGCAAGCCGAGGCGTTCTTTCTAGACGGCATGATGAAGGCGATGCAACTCCTAGTTAAGCAATCGCATCCGGGATTTCCGGTCACGATCTACTATGCGTTCAAGCAAGCGGAGACCAAGGGCACCGAAGGCACCTCAAGCACAGGCTGGGTGACCTTCCTCGAAGCTGTAATTCACGCTGGTTTTGGTATCAGCGGAACATGGCCGATGCGTACCGAACTTGGCAATCGGATGATCGGCTCGGGCAGTAACGCGCTCGCCTCTAGCATCGTTCTGGTTTGTCGCCCGCGTTCTGGCGTCTACGGCACGATCTCCCGCCGCCAGTTCGTACGCATGTTGAACGAGACGCTCCCGCTCGCCCTCGACGCGATGACCCGCGAGAGCGAGGGCCTGCACTCCCCCGTCGCGCCGGTTGACCTCTCTCAGGCCATCATCGGCCCGGGCATGGCGATCTTCAGCCGCTACGAGGCGGTGCTCGAGGCCGACGGCACGCCGATGAGCGTGAAGACCGCCCTCCAGCTCATCAACCGCTTCCTCGCCGAGGACGACTTCGACGCGGACACGCAGTTCTGCCTGCACTGGTTCGAGCAGCACGGCTGGGACGCGGGCAAGTTCGGCGAGGCCGACACCCTCGCCCGCGCCAAGGGCACGAGCGTGGACGGCGTGAAGCACGCCGGCGTCGTCGAGGCCGGCGGCGGCAGCGTCCGCCTGCTGCGTTGGAAGGAATACCCGACCGACTGGGACCCGCGGGCCGACAATCGCCTGCCCGTGTGGGAAGCCCTGCACCACATGATCCGCGTCTACCAGACCGAGGGCGACAGCGGGGCCGCGACCGTCCTGGCCGCCGTCGCCCGGATGGCCGAGCCCGCACGCCAGCTCGCATACCGCCTCTACACGCTCTGCGAACGCAAGGGCTGGGCGGAAGACGCCCGCGCGTACAACGCCGTGGTCGCGGGTTGGGGCGCCATCGAGCAGGCCGCGGCCAAGGTCGCCAAGCCCGCGGAACGCTCGCTGTTTGAGATCGAGGAGGTCGAGTCATGAAGCCGTGGAGAGAAGTCGCCATCCCCCACAAGGATGTGCGCGAGAGCAACTTCCAGCAGGCCGAGTTCGCGGCCGACATCACGGCGGTGCACTCGGGAAAGGCCTCGAAGGAGTACCAGGACGCGGTCGCGTTCTTCGAACGCACCTACATCACCGAGGGCATGCGCCTCCTGCTTACCCAAGTGATCCAGCGCTTGAGCGGCAAGGGCGGCGAGCCAGTCATCCAGCTCCAAACCGCCTTCGGCGGCGGCAAGACCCACACCATGCTCGCGGTGCTGCACCTCGCCCAGCGGGAGTGCTCGCTCGACGATCTGCCGGGCATCCCGACCTTGGTCGAGCAGGCCGGGCTGATGGATGTGCCCAAGGCCAAGGTCGCCGTCATCGACGGTACAGCGGTCTCGCCTGGTCAGCCGTGGAAGCACGGGAAGACGACCATCAACACCCTCTGGGGCGAACTCGCCTGGCAGCTCGGCGGCTCAGAGGGGCTTGCCATGGTGAAGGAGGCCGACGCGAACGGCACCTCGCCGGGCAAGCAGGTTCTGCGCGACCTCCTCGAGGCGTACGCGCCGTGCGTCATCCTGATGGATGAGCTGGTGGCCTACATCCGGCAGTTCAAGGAAGGCCAGTCGCTCACGGGCGGCACCTACGGAAGCAACGTCAGCTTCCTGCAGTCGCTGACCGAAGCCGTCAAGCAGGTGCCGAGCGCGGTGGTGCTCGCGAGCTTGCCCGAGTCCGAGGTCGAGGCGGGCGGCGACCGCGGCGAGGCGGCGCTCAAGGCTCTGGAGAAGACCTTTGGGCGCGTCCAGGCCCTATGGAAGCCGGTGGCGACGGAGGAGGCGTTCGAGATCGTCCGCCGCCGGCTGTTCGAGCAGATCGACGACGGCAAGACCCGCGATGCCGTCTGCCGCGCGTTTGCGGACGCGTACGTCGCCGAGGGCGCGAAGCTCCCCAGTGAGACACAAGAAGGCCGGTACTTCGACCGGCTTTGTCAGGCGTACCCGATCCACCCCGAGGTGTTCGACCGGCTGTACGAGGACTGGTCCACCATCGACGGCTTCCAGCGCACCCGCGGCGTGCTGAAGCTGATGGCAAAGGTGATCAGCAAGCTCTGGAAGGACGGCAACAAGGACCTGCTCATCATGCCGGGCAGTCTGCCGCTTCTCCACGGTGACGTCCGCAACGAAATGACCTACCTTTTGGCGCCGGGCTGGGACGCCGTCATTGAGCGGGATATCGACGGGCCGCGATCAGAGGCCTCGGCCCTGGAGGATCGTGAGCCGCGGTTCGGGCAAGCGAATGCTGCGGTGCGCGTCACACGAACGCTGTTTCTCGGTACGGCACCCCCCGCTGATCCAAAGAACAAGCAAGGAACCCGTGGCCTCGCGCGTGATCGTGTGCTCCTCGGTTGCCTCCAGCCGGGACAGACGAGTGCGGTCTACTCCGACGCTCTGAACCGCCTCCTCGACCGACTGCACTACTTGAACAGTTCGGGCGAGAAGACAAGTGACTCGACAACATTCTGGTTCGACACGCGGGCGAACCTCCGGCGTGAAATGGAGGATCGGAAGCGTCGGTTTGATGAAAAGACGGATGTCCACAAGCGCATCGAGGAGGTCACGAAGCGGCTCTTCAACGCCGTGAACGTGGTCGATGGCGTCCATGTGTTCGTCCCGCATGGCGACACGCCCGACGACTCGTCCCTCCGACTGGTCGTGCTGCACCCCGAGCAGGCGTACCTGAAGGACGACCCGCGACAGGCGGAACGGGCGGTTCTGGAATACGTTCGGAACCACGGAAGCCAACCGAGGCATCGATCGAACCGATTGCTCTTTGTCGCGGCAGATCAGGGCACGCTCGGCCGACTCCGCGACTCGACCCGCATCGCTCTGGCGTGGCGCAGCATCGTCGATGACGTGACAGATGGCCGGCTGAACATCGACCTCGCCCAGAAGCGACAGGCCGAGAAGGAGGCGAAGGCCGCTGAGGATCATTTGCCCCGGATCGTCCGCGAGTGCTTCCGGTGGCTGCTCTGTCCGTCGCAGGACGACCCCGCTGCATCTACCCCGCGGGTCGAGGCATTCCCCCTGAACACAAGCGGCGGCGCGGTCGGCCCAGAGATCGAGCGGGTTTGCGACGAGAATGAACTCGTCATCGGCACATGGGCCCCGATCCATCTGCGGTCACAACTGAAGTCGTACTACTGGAAGGGGGATCGCCCTACGGTCCCCGCCAAGACCTTCTGGGACGATTCGCAGAAGTATCTGTATTTGCCCAGGCTGCGCTCGCATGATGTGCTGAAGCAGGCGATCCGAGCGGGTGCGTCCTCCGCCGACTTCTTCGGCACGGCGTACGGCATCGACGGTGACAAATACGAGGGATTCCAGCTTGGGTCCGGCGAGGTCTCGGTGGACGACAGTCTGCTGCTGATTGAGCCCACGACCGCGACGGCCTACGCGTCGAAGTTGGCGGCAAGCACGGCAGGGAACGTACCGGCGGAACCCACCGCGATTGGCTCGACTCCATCCGCTACTTCTGGGGCAACAGGGATCAAGGGAACTGGAGCGTCAACAACCTCGGGCCATGCCCCTGGACTCGGGTCTGTCAGTGCGCCCGCACGGGCCTTCCGGGGTGCTGTCAATATCGATGCGGCACTCGCAAAGTCGAAGCTCAACACAATCGCCGAAGAGATCATTGCGATCCTCACGTCGGATCCCACGGCGAATGTGCGGGTCACCCTCGAGATCGATGCCCAGTTCCCTGACGGTGCACCAGATAGCACGCGAAGGGCCATCAGCGAGAATGCGACCAGTTTGGGATTCAAGCTGAAGGATTGGGAGTAGGCACTTGGGTCAGAGCCCGAAGCATGGATGCATTTCAGGCATGGACTAGCACATGGCACAGCAATCTTCAATCGAATGGACTGAGGCTACTTGGAATCCTGTGGTTGGGTGCCGCAAGGTCAGCGCAGGCTGCGCCAACTGCTACGCAGAACCGTCGCGGTCTTGAAGCGATGAAGCAAGCCATGCGAGAAGTTGATGGCTCGGGGATGTTCCAGTTCTCTGACAAGCATGCCGAGTCGTTTGGCTCGCTATTCACCTATGACGAGCGGCAGCTGATAGATGATCTCGTCGAGCAGCTTGACGGATCTGAAATGACCGTGGACGAGTTGTACGAGTACGCGTTGGTTAACACGCCAGCATCAACGATCTATAGCGCTTTTGGCACGATGGAGTCGGAGCGTCAGCTGCGACCTGTCGATGCGCCAGAAGATCGTCGCCGAAAATCATTCAAGCGATACCCTGAGATGCGTGTACAGATCGAACGATGCAGCTGTGATCAGACTGGGACGCTGTGGTCGACCTGATCTGGCTCCAGGAATGCCGCTGTTCGCCCCAGTCAGGGTGGGCAACGACGCTTCGGAGATCTCGCTCCGTCACCGGATCTCGCCCCATCTCGACCGGCTCCATGAACAGGATCTCCTCCTGAATGTCAGGGGCCAGGTGCAGCAGGTTCATGATCTGCGTCATACGCGGCTGCGTGACCTGGGCGAGGTGAGCCAACTCCGACTGGTTCGCCACAACGCCGTCCATGATCAGCTTGTCGAATCGGATGGCCAAAGCCATGAGCTTCGCGACTCGGGGCACCCGTCCCGGGAGTAGGGCCTCCTCGACCGTCGGCCCCGGGCCGTGGACGATCCTCTTTCGGCGGGCCTTGATCTCGAAGTGGATCGCTCTCGTCACCGTGGTCATGCGGCCTCCGTCTTCACGCGATCCATGAACGCCCGGATGCTGGATGGCCGGAAGGTCACCGCGACGCTCGAGTTGGCGGCGTCATAGTGGACGACCTCGATCAGCAGTTTCAACAGCCGCGCCTGCTCTCTTGGGATCAGATTCGACCACACCGCGTCGAACCCGGCGAAGACCTCCGCCGCCTCGTCCGGGTCAATCACCTGCCGTTCCAGTTCGACTGAGCGAGCGTTCAGCTCTTGAGTCCGTGCCTCACCCTGTGCGATTCGCTCGTTCAGGTCGGCGACCCGCAGGGCGACGTCGGCGGAGGTGATCCCGCTCTGGGCGAGTCGTCCCAGTTCCGCGTGATGTCGTTCTAAGTCCCGTGCGAGGCCGCTTCGCTCCTTCCGGAGTTCGCCAAGCTCGCCGGCAACGAGGCGCTCTGCGTCCACCAAGACGCGCTTCAGCAGGTCCCGGTCCTCGGCGAGCCTCCTGACCTCCTCGACCACGACTCGCTCGATCTCGAGCGCGGGGAGCGTTTTGGACGGGCAGTGGACCGCTCCGCTCTTAATCGCCTCGATGCAGCGGTAGTAGCGGTGGTACGTCCTCCGACCCTGACCCCTCGCGAACGTGTGGCTCATGGCGTACCCGCACGCCTTGCAGCGCAGCAGGCCGCGGAGCAGGGCGCCGTACTTGTTCCGCACTTCGGCGCCTCCGGTCCGCCCGTTGTACTTCAGGATCTCGTTGACCCGGTCGAACAGCTCCCGCGGCACGATCGCATCATGTTCGCCGTCGTAGATCTCGGCC
>MDTD01166952.1_pt1 | contig 13338 bp, 14 predicted proteins | sample 811221 | NCBI WGS metagenome assembly MDTD01 (sample SAMN05326646, study PRJNA326480) | marine metagenome | isolation source: seawater | place: Pacific Ocean: South West | collected 2011
ATATTTGAGCTATGCCTATGCTGTTGGCCATTGCTACGGCTACTACGTTGCTAAGTTGGGTGTGGTGTCGGGCATGTGCTTCAACTTCATTCAACTCAACCCTAAAACCACCTTTTACCTTCACCTGATAATCAACGCGACCGCAATACATATAATCACCACTTTCATCTTGATATACAATATCGCCTGTACGATAGTATCTTGTATTGTTAAGTTCAAAAAATGCTTCTTGGTTTTTTTGTGGGTTGTGCAGGTAGCCTGGTGTTACTTGTGCACCCGTTACGCACAGTTCTCCCTTTTCGCCTTGTGCTACGGGTTGCTTATCGTCGCCCACTACTTTGGCTTTTACATTTTTCATAGGCTGGCCTATGCACACCATTTCGTTATAGCTTTTTATGGTTTTACCACAGGTGTATGTGAGGCAAAATATGGTAGCCTCAGTGGGGCCATATACGTTTTGTACTTTGCCATTGGGCAGGCAAGCACCCCATTCTTTAGCTATATCAGCATACAATGCTTCGCCACAAAATAGTGAGTGGCGCAAGTGGGGCAGTTCAATATCATCAAAATATGGGCGTAAATAGCTAAGCATTGAGGGCACCATAAGGGTAAAGGTTAGTTTATGGTCTTCTAGCAGGCTATAAATAGCCATGTATTTAATCTCTTCGGGGTTAACGGTATACACACATCCGCCCACTAATAATGGTGCTAAGTACGACATTACAGAAAGGTCGAACGTAAGGTCGAACATTTGCAAAAAGCGGTCTTTAGGGCTTAGCTCATACCCCAAAGCAAAAAACGAATCCATAAAACCCCAAAGGTTTCGGTGGGTTAAGGGCACACCTTTGGGTATTCCTGTACTGCCCGATGTAAAAAGAATATACGCAAAATCGGTTTCACTAATTTTTGGTAGCACGTACTTCCCCTCAAAAGCGGGTATTGAAGCTATTTCTGTAATAACGTCAGTATTGTTTATAGTAGCTTGCAGTTGGGCAGCAGGGTTGGGGCTAAGTATTGTGTGTAGTTTAGCTTGGTCAATAATACTTTGGCTGCGGTCTTTAGGATAATCAGGAAGTATGGGTACATAAGCAGCACCACTTAGTAATATTCCCAAAAGTGCTGCATAGGTATCAATATGGTCATCGGCTATTATGCCGACGGGTTGGCGGTTTGGGTTGTTTTTTTTTAGCCAACTAGCTATTGCGTAAGTTTTTTTGGCTAGTTGATTGTAGGTATAAAATGTACCTTTTATATGAAACGCATTTTGAGCAGCGTGTTGCTCAAAATTTTGTTGTAAATGTGCAAGCATGGTATGTATTAATTAAGCAAAGTTGTGCTTAAAGGCTTCTAATTGTTGTGTAGTGGCTAATACTATTAATTGTTGGTGACGAGTCATTAGTGTATCTTCAGGAGGATTAACGGTATAACCGCCTGTATTATTTTTTAGTCCCACAATACTAATATCAAGCGCGCTGTGTTTGCGTAATTCTCGTATGGGTTTCTCCCAAAGTTTTGTGTATAGCTCAAGGTCTATCTCGTGAAACATATTTTCGGCATCGTGGGTTACAAAATCTATAAATTCTTTTACATCGGGATTAATAATTAAGTAGGCCATGTGCATACCTCCCAAAAAATCGGGTTTTATTACTTCGGTTGCCCCTGCAATTTTCAGTTTTTTCTCTACACTATCGTTACTAGCTCGGCTGATAATGTGCAGTTCCGGGTTCATTTCACGGGCTGATAATACCACATACAAGTTATCGGTATCATCGGGCAGGGCACACATTAGTGCTCGTGCATTCATTATTCCTGCAGATAATAGCACTTCATCCTCAAGCGCGCTTTCTTCAAATACAGGTATGTTTTTTTCGCGCAGTTCCATACACAATTCGTGCTTACGCTCTATAACTATAAATGGAGTTTTGTGCAGGGTAAACATTTCAGAGGCTTTACGCCCATTGCGTCCATAGCCGCATATTATAACATGGTTTTCCATTTTTTTCGCTTGTTTACGTATTCTTCGTTTGCGAAGCAGTACCATAAAATCACCATCTAGCAGGTAAGAGGATATTGAGCCTATGGAATAGGCAAATACCCCCAAAGTGAAGATGAGTAGTAGTATAGTAAATATTCTGCCACCATCAGTAAGCGGATGAACTTCTCCAAAACCTGTGGTAGAGATAGTTATCACCGTCATATAAAAGGCTTCTAAAAAATCAAACTCTTCTATAAGCATATAGCCACCTGTGCCTATAACAAGGGTAGATGTTATAAGAAAAAATAGAAGGTATACTTTTGACTTTAATATATTTCTCATGCCCACATTACTGTAAGTTCATATCAACAATAGCTACAAAAATCTTACTTTTGCAAATCAATTTTCATTTTAAGTTGTTAATCTAAACAAATAAAAAAACAATGTCAGTATTAGTAGGAAAAAAAGCCCCAGTATTTAGTGCAGATGCCGTAGTTAATGGCGAGTTTGCAGAAAATTTTTCACTAACCCAATATCTTGGTAAAAAACACGTAGTGTTTTTCTTTTACCCTCTTGATTTTACTTTTGTGTGCCCAACAGAAATTATAGCTTTCCAAAAACGTATTGCCGATTTTGAAAGCCGTGGTGTACAAGTGGTTGGTTGCTCTGTAGATTCTAAATTTTCACATTGGGCATGGGTAAATACCCCACAAGAAAAAGGTGGTATTGAAGGCGTTCAATATCCGTTAGTAGCCGATTTAGAAAAAACCATATCAATGAATTATGGTGTTTTAGCCGGTCACTACGACTATAATGAAGAAGGCGAAATGGTTTTTGTAAGCGATAAAGGCGATGAGGCTGTTGCTTACCGTGGTCTTTTCCTTATTGATAAAGAAGGTTTGGTACGCCACCAAGTGGTTAATGATATGCCTCTTGGTCGTAACATTGACGAGACTTTGCGTATGATTGATGCCTTGCTTTTCTTTGAAGAAAAAGGCGAAGTTTGCCCAGCAAACTGGGAAAAAGGTCAAGAAGGTATGACTGCTGATGCTGATGGTGTTGCTAAATATTTAACAGCACACAAATAGGCAAAATTTAATAGTTGTTGATACAACGCTTAATTAAAAATCCTTGTCAATACACTTTGACAAGGATTTTTTGTTTATTTTCAAATTTTAAAAACTACTTAAAAAAAACCAATGAAGTACATTTACACTATTATGGTCATGGCATTTGTAAGCATGGCAATTATCTCTATCAACCCGCAAAAAGGGCATTCAAATTCATCAGGTGCACCCGCAGGTAACACAGGTGCAGGCGAAACTACTTGTGCACAAGCAGGGTGCCACGGTGGCACAGCAGGCACGGTTGCCAATGCTATTACTTCTGATGTTCCCGCAGGTGGTTATATTTCAGGCACCACCTATAACATCACCGTTACATCGGCCGAAACAGGTCGCCCTCGTTTTGGTTTCCAATGCCGTACATCGGCAGGAACATTAATTGCATCATCAACAACTCAATTAGTAGGTGGTGGTGCGTACGTTACCCACAGATTGGCAAGCACAGCAGGTACTGATTCAAAATCATGGACTTTTACTTGGACTGCTCCGGCAGCGGGTACAGGTGATGTTACTTTTAATGCAGCTGTTATGGCAGCTAATGGTAACGGTTCATCAGACCCCGGTGATATTGTAAGAACTTCGAGTTTAGTTATTAGCGAGGCAGCTTCTAATAGCGTAAAAAGTTTTGATGCAGCAGGTATGAGCATTTACCCTGTGCCATTTACTAATGAGCTTACTATTGCTAAAGGCACTCAAAGCTTTGAGCAAGCTGATGTAAAAGTATTTACCCTTGATGGTAAAATGGTGTTGAATACTGTGATGACTGGCGATAATTATACCCTAAATACTGAAAACCTAGCTAAAGGTATTTACATAGTTAATGTTAATGCTGGCTCTACTACTATTATGCAAAAAGTAGCTAAGTTTTAATTAGCTTTATACTTAGCAGTTTAAACTGCTTATAATTTAATACGGGGCATAAGGAAATTAAAATCTCCTTATGCCCCGTAGTCTTTTAAAGGAGTAATAGTATGAGTTGGAGGCGGTAGGTTTAAAGCCCGCCGCTTTTGTAATTACATTATGTTTGGGATAAGAAACTAACCCTATTCAGCACAAAAAAACGGGGTAGCGCATTTGTGCGCTACCCCGTTTTCTTATAAGGAGAAGAGATACCAATAGGTATTATCTCAATTCAAACTTTTTAGAACCTATTAAAAAGCCCTCGCAATATATTTCAGCAGTGTACACACCTTCCTCCCACTCAGTAGTACCACGTGCGTAGTAAAAGGTAATAGTTGGCTGTGTATTTTTAAAGTTTATACGTTGGCGTTGGCTATACAAAGCTTCATCACCCATGTATTCAAACTTGCCACCACCTGATGTTGATGTTGATATAGTGGCACCTTCGGGTGAAAGTACGCGCAAATACACCTCTTTATCGCCTGCTTGTGCTGTGGGATTATCACCAATAACAAACTGAACTTTTATTTGGTCAACACGTTTAGCGCGAGTTGTTTCGCGTTCACGTCCGCTACTACGGTTTTGTATTCCAATAACCGATAAATTTTCGGTACGTAAGCGAGAAGCTATATTAAGTTGGTTATCTTTTTTAATATTCTCCATAGTAAGGTCTTCAATTTTGTTTGAAGCCTTATTAAGTTTTGTTTTTGTTTGTTGTAAATCTTGAGCCAAAACTTCATTTTCTTTAGCCAAAGAATCTACTTGGCGCGAATACTTTTGGGTATAGTAGCGCAATACATCCAACTCGTCTTTAGCTTTTAGCAGTTCGGCAGCACTAACTTTATTGCTACGTAGCAATGCTTTTATTTTATCGGCTTGCGCTTGTATCTCAATATTTTTTTCTTGAATAAGAGAATCCAACTCAGCATTTTGTCCTACATACGAGTCTAACTCTGATTTAGTTGATTGTAATAACTCGTCAAGTTCTTTACGGGCATTGTCTGTATTTACCAGTTCTTCCGTTACGTGTACCACCTCTTTGCCTTTGGTAAAGTATAAATAACCAAACACTCCATTGCCTATAAGCAGCAAAATGATGATGATAATGTAAATTGCCCTGCTGTTTTTGTTTTCCATTAGGTGTTTTTTATTCTTTTGTGCAAAAATAGATATTTAAATTTGCCTTGCCTTAAAACTTAACGATTTGGAAGTAACGAATATTTTTATTGATGGCCCTTTAGTGCTACAACCCAAAGTTTTTTATGATGAACGCGGGTATTTTTACGAAAGTTATAATAAAGAAGCCTTTGCAAAGGTTGGTATAACGGTCGATTTTGTGCAAGACAATCAATCACTATCACAAAAAGGTGCAGTGCGTGGTTTACACTTTCAAGCCCCTCCTTTTGAGCAGGGTAAATTGGTGCGTGTAATAAAAGGTGCTGTATACGATGTTATAGTTGATGTGCGTAAAAATTCGCCCACTTATGGTAAACACTATGGCATAGAACTTAGCGAAGAAAATTTTACCATGTTTTGGATTCCCGCAGGATTTGCTCATGGTTTTGCCACCCTTAAAAACGATACCGTTTTCAGTTATAAGTGTACTAATGTATACAACAAACAATCTGAAGGTGGTTTGCTTTGGAACGATGCTAGTATGGCCATAAACTGGGAAGTAGAGCACCCTATTGTTTCAGACAAGGACAAATTGTTGCCAACTTTCGAAAATTTTATTTCACCATTTTAAGGGATTATATTGCGAGCATTATGAAGACCGAGGAGACAATCGAAATAACACCACGTATACACGATTTACTGAACCAACTAGATAAGAAATACGATGCTATGGGGCAAAACATGGAATCGTACCTTGAAGGTTTGTTACATGCTGATTATACTACCTATTGGGATTATATACAAACGGATGCATTGTTGGCTTTGCAAAGTACAAAAACCAGTTTTCCTGATGAATTGGTATTTATAATGTACCATCAGATTACTGAACTGTACTTTAAACTGTGCTTGCACGAGATGGAGCAAATAAGTAATCAACCCGATTTAAATAATGCGTTCTTTTTAGCGCGTTTAAAGCGTATAAATGCTTATTTTGATAATCTTACAGCATCGTTTAAAATAATGATTGACGGTATGGAGCCTGAGCAGTTTCTTAAATTCCGTATGTCATTATTACCAGCCAGTGGTTTTCAATCGGCTCAATACCGAATGATAGAAATTTGCAGTACCAATTTTCATAATTTGGTAAGTAAAGACTATAGAAACCGCTTTACAGGGGATGAAGATATAGAAGCTATGTTTGATTTTATTTACTGGAAATCAGGCGCAACAGAATTAGCTACGGGCAAAAAAACACTTACACTTACTCAGTTCGAGAGAAAGTATACTTCTGAACTAAAAAGAATGGCCAACGAGTACCGCTACAAAAATCTTTGGGAGCGTTTTAATCAATTGGCTGATAAAGATGATGAGTTGGTAAAAGAAATGCGTCATTTTGATTTAAGTGTAAATGTAAGCTGGCCAATGATACACATGCGTTCGGCAGCTCGTTATTTGCAAAAGCCTGAGGGTGAAATTGCTGCAACAGGTGGAACTAACTGGCAAAAATATTTAGCTCCTCGTATACAGCTTCGCATTTTCTTTCCTCAATTATGGACGGATGATGAGAAAGCCAACTGGGGAACATCGACTGTTAATTTTTAATACAGATATTTAATTTTTGAAAGACAGGAGGGGTTTATTACCCCTCTTTTTTGTTTTACTACATTATGATACTACGCAAAGCAACAGCTGCTGATATTAATACCCTTGCCCAACACAATAATATGATGGCGCAAGAAACCGAAAATAAGAGTTTAGACCTGCCTACTGTGCAAAAAGGGGTGAAGGCGGTGATAGACGACCCTATGAAAGGTTTTTACTTATTGGTTGATATTGATGGCCAAATAGCAGCAAACCTAATGATAACCTATGAGTGGAGTGACTGGCGAAATAGTAATATTTGGTGGGTACAAAGCGTGTATGTGCAGCAGCAACACCGTCGCAAAGGCTTGTACAAAATGTTGTATAACGAAATTAAACGATTAGCAAAACAAGAAGGAATAGGGGTAATACGTTTGTATGTTGAGCAAGAAAATACAGTTGCCCAAAAAACATACTCAAACTTGGGAATGCAGCACAGCTACTACCAACTGTACGAAGAAAGCATCTAAATAAAAGAGTTTAAAACTTCTACAACGTGCAACAAAAAAGGGGCTGCCGGCCCCTTTTTTTAATAATACATAAGTGTTTTACTTCTTATGCTTATTCTAACCTATACTTAACCTAACTTTAACCTTCGTCTTCAGTTTCGCTGTCGTTGTCGCCTTTTTTGTGTTTGCCTTTATTTTGGCGACGCTCTTTAGCTTTTTCTTTCATTTTAGTGTACTCAGCCTTTTGCTCTTCGGTAAGCACTTCCATTATTTTGCTATCTCGGTCAGTTTCAATATTGTTAACTTGTGTACGCATTTGTTTGCGTTCGTCTTTCCCTTTTGCTTTCAGTTCTTCTTTCTTTTTAGCAGCATCAAGGTTAATAGCTTTTATTTTGGCTACTTGCTCGTCGCTAAGGTTTAGCTTTTCTTTCATTCTGTTAGTAACCTTGTCGGCGCGTTCTTCAGGAGTACCTTTTTGTTTGTTTTGTGCATATGCGCTTACTGTAAAAAGAGCGGCAAGGGCTAATACAAATAACTTTTTCATAGTGTTAAAAATTTATGGTGAATACTTTAATTACTTACTCTGTTTGCATATTTGATATTGTAAAACAGAAAAGGTTTAAGCCTTAAGTAAAAAAAATTAGTGACACAACGTTGCATTTAATAAATTTGCCCCAATGGGCGAGTGGTTTAAAGAGTGGTTTAATACTAAGTATTACCATATTTTATATAAGAATAGAGACGATAGTGAGGCATCGGGGTTTATTGATAGATTGACCGAATACCTTGCGCCACTTGCCGAAAGCCATTTTTTGGATGTTGCCTGCGGAAAAGGCCGACATAGTATTTACCTAAACAGTAAAGGCTATAATGTTACAGGTATTGATATTAGCCCCAAAAGTATTGAGGTAGCAAAACAGTATCAAAATGAAACCTTGCATTTTGAGGTAGCCGATATGCGCCAACCTTTTGCTAGAGATAATTTTGATATAGCTTTAAATTTGTTTACCAGCTTTGGCTATTTTGAATGCGATAAAGACAACTTGCTTGCATTGCAAAATATTTGCACGGCAATGAAAATAGGGGGGCGTTTTGTATTGGATTTTTTTAATGCTGAAAAAATATTAAAGCAGATAAAACCCTTTGAAACAAAAACTATTGATGGTATAGCCTTTACAATAATCAAAAAAATTGAAGGTAATAGGGTGATAAAAACCATAAGCTTTGAGGCTGAAGGCAACCCGTATACCTACACCGAAAAAGTAGAGGCAATAAGCAAAAGCCAGTTTGAAACATTGTTTGCACAAACCGATTTTGAAATTGTAGAGGTGTTTGGCGATTACCAGCTAGCCCCCTATAATGACCAAGAATCCGACCGTATTATATTTGTTTTACAAAAAGTTGCTGCCAAGTGTTAGAACAACTATTGCAATGGGATACCAATTTTTTCTTGCTGATAAACAAGCAAGGAAGTAATGCCTTTTTTGATGTGCTTATGCCCATTTTAAGAAACAAATTTACCTGGATTCCGCTTTATGTATTGGTGCTTATAGCTTTTTATAAAATGTATAGCCTAAAAGGCACGCTATACATAGCTCTTTTTACAGCAATAATGATAGTAGCAGGCAATAGCCTTATTACTGATAATGTAAAAGATGGAGTTAAGCGACTGCGTCCTTGCCAAGAGCAAGCCTTAAAAAATAAAATGGTTGAACGTGTAGGGTGCGGAGGTATGTACGGCTATTTTTCTGCCCACGCTACCAACCATTTTGCACTGGCTTTGCTTTTTAGCCTGCTGTTAAAAAAGCGTTTTCGTTGGGCTACATTCGCGCTGCTTTTTTGGGCAGCAGCTATTTCATACGCCCAAGTATACGTGGGCAAACACTATCCCCTTGATGTAATAACGGGGGCAATAGTTGGTAGTTTATTAGGTATACTAACATATAGGTTATTGCTAAAAAGTGTGAAGGGTATATATACATGAGTTTTTTTTGGTACGCAGTTTTATTTTTAGCACCCTTTGTAGGTGGGGTACTAGGCTTTTTTCTAAACAAAGGAAAAGAGTCGTTTACCAAACTTTTATTAGCTTTTAGCGGCTCATTCCTACTTTCATTATCCATATTGGTGCTAATGCCCCATGTGTTTAGCGAGCACGACAACCAGTATGCAGGTATGTTTGTATTGGGTGGCTTTTTACTACAAGTATTTCTTGATTTTTATACAAAAGGTGCCGATCATGGCCATTTTCATGGCGATGGTAAAAAGCAGCCGCACCGCATACCTATTTCACTAATTGCAGCACTTAGTTTGCATAGCTTTATAGAAGGTATACCCGTAGGAACAGGTGCTTACGACAGTGCAGGTTTTGGCACAGCCATGATAACAGGTATAGCCTTGCACGAAGTGCCTGCTGCGTTTGTTCTTGTTAGTATATTACGAGCTAATCATCTAAAAAATAAAACGGTAATACCATTAATGTTGCTATATGCCTCAATGTCGCTTTTAGGGGCATTGTTTAGCCATTATGTAAACCAATACAATACCATAAGCGAAGTAGCACTAAACAATATACTAGCCATAGTAATAGGCTCATTTTTACATATTTCTACCACTATATTGTTTGAAACCAGTGAAAACCACCGTTTCAACCGTATGAAGCTAACCGCCATAATGATTGGTATTGTAGTAGGCGTATTAAACCTATTGCTTCACCATTAGTTAGTTTTTGGTTTTCTGTTTACAGTTTTAAGAAGTTATAATTGCAAGGAGTTTTTTATTTAAAGACAACCATCAACCAATACCAACCATGAACGAGTTTATAATAGTAGAGCCTCAGTATCAGCCATACATAGCCCTTATACGTCTTAATCGCCCAAAAGAGTTAAACGCACTAAACCTGCAATTGATGCTAGAGGTGCGCGACGCTTTAAAGGCTTTGGACGAGGACGATAACGTGCGGGTGATAATTATTACAGGAAACGAACGTGCCTTTGCCGCAGGTGCTGATATAAAGCAAATGAGCGGCAAAAACGCCATTGATATGCTAAAGATAGACCAGTTTAGCACTTGGGATCAGATTAAACGCACTAAAAAGCCAATAATAGCGGCCGTATCAGGCTTTGCATTAGGTGGCGGTTGCGAGTTGGTGATGCACTGCGATATGGTAATAGCATCAGAAACCGCACAGTTTGGTCAACCCGAAATTAAAATAGGCGTTATGCCCGGTGCAGGTGGTACACAGCGTTTACCCCGCGCCGTAGGTAAAGCATTGGCTATGGAAATGGTGCTTACCGGTAATTTTATTAGTGCCGAGCAGGCTTTGCAAGCAGGCCTTATAAACCGTGTAGTGCCCGTAGAAGTATATTTGCAAGAAGCAGTGAAATTGGCCAAAGATATTGCCGAACGTTCGCCCATAGCAGTACAAATGGCTAAAGAAAGTGTTTTAAAATCGTTTGAAAGTAACCTTACCGAAGGTTTATACTTTGAGCGTAAAAACTTTTATATGCTGTTTGCTACTGAAGACCAAAAAGAGGGTATGGCGGCTTTTGTAGAAAAACGTAAGCCTGAGTTTAAAGGGCAATAGTTTTTCTCATTTAACAGTAAACACTTGTTTATTTAATATAGTTACAGCCCAAAAGAGGATTTAATTTCTTTTTTAGGGCTTCTAAAAATGTAAAAACCCTTGCACTGCAAGGGTTTTTATTTATATATGTGGTTGATTTTAGGCGCAGTTAGAGTTTAAAGAGCTCAGGTATTCTTCAATACACCGTAAGCAAATTATTTTCTCGTTCTAATCTCTTTCTTGTTCCTCTGCCAATAGCAGTTGTTTATTGTAAGTTTCAATTCTGGCGTTGGCATTATTATCTACAAATAAAATAACCACCATCATAGCAATTGTTGTTATGCTTATTGCTCGCCAAATAGGCTTGTCAATAAAAATAATTAACAATGCTGCAACTATAATAATAAGAGGTATGATTTTAAAAACAATGGTTTTGTATTCTCCTATTGATTTTTCAGTACGGATTATTTCCGATTTAACAAAAGCTGAAGAATCACTATTGTAAGCAGTGGTAAAGCTTGTAATTCTTGATTTATTAGTGAAAAATATTCCAAGCCCTATTGCCAAAAGTAAAGTTCCCGCTACCAACGCTGGAAATATGAATGCCTTTGCAACATCAGTTTTTCCTAATTGCCAAAACCCTATACATGCCAATAGAAACAAGATTCCAAAAAGAACAAAAAATTTTGATGAAAAAACTTCGTCTTTTGCCCACTCAGTGGCTGTTTTTAATATTTCCATATTTTTATTTTTTAAATACTTTAATGCTAATACTATAGCCAAAGGTTTTGTCTTTGGGGGCATTAGTTCCTCTCTAATTCATTTTAAACTTTTCTCTATATTCTGATGGACTTAAACCTTCTTTCTTTTTAAATAGCCTTGAAAAATATTGTGGATATTCAAACCCCAATTCATAAGCTATTTCAGAAATGCTTTTACTCGGTTTCAACAAAATATTCTTAGCTTCATTAATTAAGAATAATTGCAGGTGCTCTGTTGTGGTTTTGCCTGTTTCTTTTTTAAGTGTGTCACTAAGGTAGCGTTGTGATACATACATCTTGTCTGCTAATTGCTCTATACTTGGAACGCCTTTTTCTTGCAGTTGCCCGGTTTCAAAATACTCTTCTAAATGTGTATTAAATTGCTCAAGCAAATCATTTGATACTTCTTCCCTATTTAAAAACTGTCTTTCATAAAAGCGGTTGGCATATTTAAAAAGTGTGCTTAGTTGAGAAATGATAATTTCTTTACTAAATTCATCTTGGTTGTTGTGATATTCTATTTCAATATTTTTAACAATAGATTCTATCTGCTTTTCTTCACTTGGCGAAAGATGTAACGCTTCATTTACCGAGTATGAAAAAAAACCATACTTCTTAATTTGTTGTGCTAGTTCAGTTCCCTTGAGAAAATCTTCATGAAAATTAATCGAAAAGCCTTTTTGCTCAAAAACTACGCTGCTATCCCATTGCAAAACTTGCCTTGGAGCTACAAAAACCAGTGCTCCATTTGTAAAATCATATTTTGTTCGCCCATAGTTTAGTTTTCCCTTAACTATCTTTTTTAAACTAATTGTATAGCAATCATTTGTAATAGGAGGAGAGCTCTCTTTGGGGCAAGGCAGAAAACAATCGTCTATTGCGAATAGAACACTTAGCATTGGGTGTTCTGGTCGGGGCAGTTGCATATAATCAAAATATGCTGATAGCGTTTTGAAATGCTTCATTTTAACTTCTCAGTTTTTCAAATTTGCGTTATTCTCTTTTGAATTAAAAATCCCACTGACAATTGGTCTCCTTTTCTGATAAATCCCATAGTTTACCGGCAATAGCCCTATCCAAAACAAATGGCTCTAATTTGCATTCGCCAACAGGGCCTATCCAGTTCATTCTTCCTGTAGGACCATAATAAGCCTGTTGTTTTAAGTTATCACTTGTAGCACACATTAGCTCAGGATATGCACCTTTTTCGGCTGATTGAACCATGGGAGACATTGCCATAAGAGAAAACATAATTCTTGTCATTAAAGGAGCTTCTTTGTTGATTAATGATGTTTTAGATGCGCCTGGATGGCATACATAGACTTTTACATTTTTGTTTGCTCTTTTTATTCTATTTTGTAATTCATAAGCAAGCATCATTTGCGCCAATTTACTGTGGCAATAGGTACTATTAGGGTGATAGTTTTTATCAAAATTCATATCTTCAAATTGAATTTTTTTCAATCCCATTTTATATCCTTCACTACCAACAACTACAATTCTTCCTTTCGTTTGTTCAACTTTATCAAATAGAAGATTGATTAATAAAAAATGTCCATAATGATTGATACCTAATTGACTTTCAAAACCATCGGGTGTAAACTCTTGATTTGCAATTTGTGCCACAGCAGCATTGCAAATCAATGCGTCAATTTTTGGAACAGCTTTAAGTACTTCATTAGCAGCATTTCGTACAGAAGAAAGCTCAGCCAAATCCATCTCTATAAATGAAGCTTTAGCATTTTTACCAAATTGTTCTTTAAGGTCATCAATGGCTTTATTAGATTTTTTTTTATTTCTATTAAGCATA
>MDTD01017639.1_pt1 | contig 13337 bp, 12 predicted proteins | sample 811221 | NCBI WGS metagenome assembly MDTD01 (sample SAMN05326646, study PRJNA326480) | marine metagenome | isolation source: seawater | place: Pacific Ocean: South West | collected 2011
AGCCGGATGCTCAGGAATGGGCACGTCCGGTTCGGAGGGCGGCCAGCAGAAACCCACCCGGCGCAAGCCAGACAGGGCGCTGCTGGCCGACCCTACACGGAACATGCGACGAGCGCGAGGCCGGGGCGCTAGACCCCGCTGACGCTACGGTGCAATTCGATCAATCGACCGTTCTAGTCAGCCCGTGTCGGCCCCTATAACGGGTGCTCTCGCGGCGCTCGAACTGACCCGTTCATCATGCCCGGCCACCGGCCCTGTGGTAGGGGCCGGCACGAGTAATCCGTACCGGTGATTCGATGTCCATGCGGCGCTACGGCTTCCACACCATGAGGACGACTATTGCGACCAGGCTGATGGTTGCGATGCCCGAGCTCGCCGCAGCGCGGATGTAGCGCTGCTTCGGTTCACGCCGTTCCGGGTGCAGGTAGGTGGGGATGACGATCCCGAGTGTGAGGGCAACGGCGATCACATAAAGGATGAGGGAGCCCAGAACCCACGGGGTGGTGATGGAGAGGTCGTATTTCGGGTCTGCCATGCCCATCACACCGAATCCGGTGACAACCACCAGCACGGACAGGTAGGTGAGGAGGAGGACGCTTTTCGCTGAGGCCGTGGCGCGGGCGGCGTCTCCGGTGCGCAGCGCGCGCAGTCCGGTCATGGGGATGATGGCGATCGGGCCGATGATGAAGACCGCGGTGGCGACGTGCAGGATGCCGAACAGAAGGTCCAAGAAAATTCCTTTGCTGGGGGCGGCGGGTAGTTAGGCGGCGGCAGAGACGGTGTCGACGAGTGTGCCGTCGACGAGGTTGACGACGCCGTGCATCCGGGGAAGGTGGACGAGGTCGTGGGTGACGAGCAGCGTCGAGGTGTTCAGCTCGTCGGTGAGGCGCAGGATGAGTTCGATGATGCTGGCGCCGCGCTCCTGGTCGAGCGCACTGGTGGGTTCGTCGACGAGAAGCGCGCTGGGGTCGTTCATCAGGGCGCGGGCGATGTTCACTCGCTGACGTTGCCCTCCGGAGAGCTGGTGGGGTCGTTTGTCTCGGTGGTCGGCGAGTCCGACCGCGTCTAGAAGCGTCTCGGCTCGTTTGGCCGCCTGGCCACGGTTTCGGCGGGAGTGGCGTGCGCCGAGCTCGTTCATGACGGACAGCTGCTCGAGCGCGGTCAGGGACGGGATGAGGTTGGACTGCTGGAAGACGATGCCGATTTTGTCCCGGCGGGTCTCAGTCGCTTCGCCGGGAGTGAGGCGGGTGGCGTCGATGTCGTCGATGATGACCTGCCCGCTGTCGGGGCGGATGAGGGTCGCCGCCACGGCGAGGAGGCTGGATTTGCCGGAGCCGCTGGGGCCGGTGATGCCGGTGACGGTTCCTGGGTGAGCGGTGAGGCTGACCTGGTTGACGGCGGTGACGCGATTGTCGCCGTCGGGAAAGGTGAGGGTGATGTTGTCGAGGCGGATCATCGGTTGCTCCCGAGGGCGGTGAGGGGGTCGGCGGAGGTCACGGAGCGGAGCGCGAATGCGGCTCCAGCGAGGCCGAGCGTGATCATGATCACGCCGGGCAGCAGTGTCGTGAACGGGTTCAGGAGGAACGGCAGGGCTGTGCCGGCGAGGGTGCCGAAGAGGGTGACCAGACCCAACCCGATCCCTATCCCCAGAAGCAGCACGATCAGCGCCTGACCCAGCGCGTCCCGGACCAGCGAGGAGGTGCTGGCGCCGAGTGCTTTGAGCACGGCGATGTCGCCCTTGCGTTGCATGGTCCAGACGGTGAAGAACGCGCCGATGACCAGACCCGAGATGCCGAACAGCATGGTGACCATCAACAGGAGGGACCCGATCTCGGAGCGGAACGCGCTGAGCGCGGTCAACGACCCCAGGACGGTGTGGGAGACGGTCGAGGTCGCGGTGTCCACGGTCTCCCAGTCCGGGGAACCGGTGACAGCGAGAACCGTCGCGTAAGCATCGGGGTTGCCAGTGGCTGCCGAGTAGGCCTGCCAGTCGGACAGGGTCATCTCCACTACGGGGGTGTGGCTGTACCAGGCATCGCCAGCGATCGTTTCGACCGTGTACGTTGTCCCGGCGATTGTCAGGTCATCTCCGGTAGCGACGGCGAGGTCTTTGGCTGCGGGAGCGGAGAGGCTCACCCGACCGTCCTGGGAGGGGGCGGTGGCGTTGAATCCGGGTTGCACACCGAAGATGGCGATCGCGATGCGGGCGTCGCCGGCCTCTGCCCGGGTCTGGCTGATCCCGATCGGTTCTGCCGAGGTGACGCCGGCCGCTGTGTCCCAGTCGGTGGTCTGCTGTTCGGTGATGGTGGAGTCGGAGAAGCTTGCGTCCGCGCCGTCCGTGGTGGGCGCAGAGAAGACGACCCGATCGGCTGGGATCGACAGGACGGCGGAGATGTTCTGGGTGGCAAGGCCGCCGGTCAGGCCGCTGAGGAACCCGACGAGAACGGTGATGAGGGCAACGACCGAACCGATCAAGACGAATCGGCCGCGGGCGAAGCGTAGGTCGCGGAGCGCGACGAACATGAGATTCCTTTCCGGTCACCCGAGCTGGGGACACGTACCACTTTTCCTTTCTTGACCTGCGATCTCATCGCCCGCCCGCACAGACTTTGCCGACTGAAGGGTGGCTGGAGAAGTCATCCTTTCGGACGATGCCGTCGCCCTATCGATGCGTAGGATTCGGTCCATGCCCCACACAGCTCTCACCCCCGTATTCGTGGGTCTGCGCACCGGGCTGCATGTACTTTTCGCTGCTCTCGCCGTTCTGGTCATCGTCCGCGCGGTGATCTCACCCACGGAGAGCAGCGTCGCCGCGATCGTCCTCACGCTGGTGATGATCGCCACATACGGGGTCGGGGCGGTAAAGACCAGGACCACAGGTCAGAGTGCCCGCGCCCTGCGCCTGCTGTGGTTGGCGGCGCTCACGCTCGAGTGGGTGGTCCTTTTGTGGCTGACACCCGAGGCCGCGTACCTCGTGTTCCCCCTGTTCTTCCTCTACCTCCATCTCCTCGGCCCCTGGTGGGGCGCTGCCGCGATCGTCGTCGCTACCGTGACTGCCATCTGTGCGCTTGGCATCCACAACGGATGGAGTCTCGCGGGAGTCGTCGGGCCACTAATCGGCGCAGGAGTCGCCCTCCTGATCGGTCTCGGCTACCAGGCTCTGGCCCGCGAGGCGCAACAACGCGAGACCCTCATGGGCGAGCTGCTCGCCACCCGAGGACAGCTCGCCGCAACCGAACACGAATCCGGAGTCCTCGCCGAACGCGCCCGGCTGGCCCGCGAAATTCACGACACCGTCGCGCAGGGCCTCTCCAGCATCCAGATGCTCCTCTACGCCGCCGAAAGAGCCGACCCTGATCGCCCTGGCGCCGAACACATCCGCCTCGCCCGAGAGACGGCAGCCGGCAATCTTGCCGATGCACGCCGGTTCATCCGCGAACTCACCCCACCCGACCTTGACGACCGGGGACTCGGCGGGGCACTGCGGAGGCTCGCCGACTCCCAATGGGCAGCGCAAGGACTCCACGTCAACGTGCGTGTATCCGACACGGTCGATCTGCCCATGCAGGTCCAGACGGCGCTCCTGCGAATCGCGCAGGGAGCCATCGCCAACGCCATCCAGCACGCGCATGCCACCACCGCGACCATCACTCTCGCCGCCGATCACGAGCGACTTCAGTTCACCATCGCCGACGACGGTGAAGGCTTCGACCCCCACATCGCGACCATCGGGTCGCGCGGGCGCTCAGATTCGTTCGGGCTCCAAGCGATTCGCGAACGCGCCGAACAACTCGGTGGCAGCCTCACCATCGACACCCACCCCGGCGGAGGAACGCAACTGACCGTCGAGCTCACTTTGGAGAAGTTCGCATGATCCGGCTTCTGATCGCCGATGACCATCCCATCGTCCGCGCCGGACTGGTAGCACTCTTCGCCCTCGAGGGGGACATAGACGTCATCGCGGAAGCTGCCACACCCGACGAAGCGGTTTCCGCCGCAGAACACAGCAACCCTGACGTCGTACTGATGGATCTCCAGTTCGGCGCTCACGCCGCAATGACCGGAGCCGACGCGACACGGCGGATCCGTGCCCTCGACGCAGCCCCCTACGTGCTCGTACTCACCAATTACGACTCCGACGCCGACATCCTGGGAGCCGTCGAAGCCGGCGCCAGCGGCTACCTCCTCAAAGACGCCCCACCCCACGAACTCGCCGCAGCCGTCCGGGCCGCCGCCGCAGGGGAAAGCGCCCTCGCTCCCGTCATCGCCTCAAGGCTTCTGAGCCGCATGCGAGCCCCCGAAGCAAGCCTCAGTAGTCGCGAGATGCAGGTGCTTGAGCTCGTCGCGGCCGGCCACTCCAATACCGACATCGCAACCGAACTCTTCGTCAGCGAGACCACCGTCAAATCCCACCTCGCCCACATCTTCACGAAACTCGCCGTCACCTCACGAACCGCAGCCGTCTCCACAGCCAGACAACGCGGCATCCTGCGCTGAACCTGCGTCACACCGTCATCCCGCGTGGCACCAAATTCGCAGCACGGTCGGGCAGCTGGTCGGCGCACGGATAGCTCGACTGGGTCCGTCCGATAACGGTGGATCTGATCTGGCGGTCATCAGGTGATCCGGCTTTCGAATGCGATCGCGAAGTGGTTCAGTGCCGGCTTCGCCTGACCCCTTGACGCGACAGGGGAAGCGCCCCCGCCTCAAGGCGGAAGCGCTCCCTCTGTCCGACTCGGTGAGACTGGTCAGTACACGACGGTTAGCGTGTTGGAGACCGAAATGATCGTCACGACGGCGGCGTTGATGAAGCCCCCGATATACGGGTTGTTCGTCGCACGGTAAATTTTGCGCGAGATCACGGCCGAGACCGCCAGGATGAGGATGACCGGGAACAGCCAGATGCTGAAGATGCCGCCGAAGCCGGGGATGGTCTCACCGGTGATGAAGAACGTCGCATACTGGGCGATCACGAGTACGATCGGTGCGATCGCGTTTGCCAGGGCGAGCACCAGCGTATTGAGCCATTCCTTGCCGCGCAGCGTGAACCGGTTGAAGCCGTTGATTGCCACCGAGTTCGCGAGGAAGTACACGAGGAAGAACGGCACGTAGAGCAGGCCGATCCACAGCTTGTCCGCTCCGAACGCCTTGACGGCCACGACCCAGAACCGGAAGTCGGTCTTGAAGAAGTAGTCGAGCACGAAGACGATGCCGAATCCGGCCGCGACGACGACCGCTCCGAGGCCGATGCCGTGGAAGAACTTCCTCCAGCCGGGCAGAACCCCAGCGGCCCGCAGGTCGACGCTGTTCTTCTTGCCGAACGCGAAGTAGGAGACCGTCATGATGATCAGCCCCGCGACGCCGTTGATCGCCGCCCAAGTGGCGATGAAGAACACGGCGCCCTGGGTGAAGATCGTCGGCACGGCATTGAAAGCAATGCCCTGCATCACAGGCTGCTGGCTCAGCCAGACGTAGCTCCAGCCCGAGAACAGCGCCGAGACGACCAGGCCGCCCCAGAACCAGGCCAGGCCCTTGCGGCTCGTGGCCGCGAGCGGGGCGGGGTCGGTGACCCGGAGGCCGGCGAAGGCGCGGGTGCCGAGAAGCGCACGCGTGAAGGCAACCAGGAAGATGCCGAAGCCGATGAGACCGAACGCCGTCGCCGTCTCCTTGACCTGCCAGATCTGGGCGCTCGGCTCGATCGCGTTCGGCGCGGGGAAGACCCGCTCCCAGAACTCGACCTGGCTCCCGACCGTCGTCTTCGAGATCGTGCCCCACGGGTGCGTCTCCGCTGGGGTGTAGACGATGCGATCGGCGTCGCCCTCGGTGTAGAACTCACCGGCCGAGCGCGATTCTTCCTCAGCCGGGTCCACGCCGAAGTTCAGGAAGGACTGCGCGTTGGGGGTCGAGATGTACTCACGCGGCGGCGTCAGCGCGACACCCTCCGGGCTGTAGCTGCGGAAGAAGAACTCGTCATACTGGGCGGCGACCAGACCGACATCTCGCGTGCCGTAGATGTTCGTGTACGCGCCGTCGGCATCGGTGTAGACAGGGTCATTGTCGACGAGGAAGACCGCGTCGATGAGCTGCTCGTCCGCCTCATTGTCGAGGGCGACCGAGAAGTTCGCGGCCCGCGCGCCGTTCGAGTGTCCGGACACGCCGATCATCTCCGGGTCGACGTACGGCAGATCGGCGACGAGCTTCACAACGTCGTACATGCCGGTGCCGCCGAGCTCGACCTGGCTGTTCACGAGCGGCGACGAGTTGCCGTGCCCATACATGTCGATCGATACGACGATGTAACCGCGTCGCGCAAGCTCGACATAGTTGGCATCCTGCATCTCGCGGTTGTTCCACCACCCGTGCGACACGATGATGGCGGGGGCCTGAGAATCAGCGGTCGCGGCATCCGGCTTGAACAGCAGGGCGCTGATCATCTGGCCCGACGGCGTCTCCCATCTCATGTCCTTCACTGCTACGGTTCCGGCGTTCGTCTGCACCGCGGATGCGACGATCGCGGACATCAGCATTAGCACCAGTGACAGCGCGAGCCAGAATGGGTTCCTTTTCAGGAAGGTTGCTTTCATGAGATCCCTACTCCTTCGTGTGGGTATCGGTGGGGTTTCGGTCTGAGCGAGTGTCGGGGGTCAGGTGTCCACGTCACCGTCCACCCAACCCATGGTCTTGGTGACCGCTTTCTTCCAGTTGCGGAAGAGCTGCTCGCGCTCGAGCAGCGGCATCGAGGGGTTCCAGCGCTGGGCCTCGCCCCAGTTCTCGGTGACGGAGTCCTGACCGCCCCAAAATCCGACAGCAATGCCGGCGGCGTAGGCCGCACCGAGGGCGGTGGTCTCGAGGATCTCGGGGCGCAGCACATCTACACCGAGCTGATCCGCCTGGAACTGCATGAGCAGCTCGTTGGCCACCATCCCGCCGTCGACGCGAAGCTCGGCCAGCGCGATGCCCGAATCCGCGTTCATCGCCTCGACTACCTCGCGCGTCTGATAAGCGGTGGCCTCCAGGGCCGCATGGGCGATGTGCTGCGTCGTGACGTAGCGGGTGAGCCCGAGCAGAGCACCACGGGCATCCGGCCGCCAGTACGGGGCGAACAGTCCGGAGAACGCCGGCACGAAGTACGCGCCGCCGTTGTCTTCGACCTCACGGGCCAGCGGCTCGATCTCTGACGCGTCCGAGAACATGCCGAGGTTGTCCCGCAGCCATTGCACGAGGGAGCCTGTGACGGCGATCGATCCCTCGAGCGCGTAGACGGCCGGGGCGTCCCCGATCTTGTAGCAGACGGTAGTGAGCAGTCCGTTCTCAGAGTGCACGCGCGTGGGGCCCGTGTTCAGCAGCAGGAAGTTCCCTGTTCCGTAGGTGTTCTTGGCCATGCCCTCGCTGAAGCAGGCCTGACCGAACATCGCTGCCTGCTGGTCCCCCAGAACTCCGGCGATCGGGACTCCGGGGAGCATCCCGTGCTCGCGACCGACACCGTAAACCTCAGACGAGGACCGGATCTGCGGGAGCATCGACATCGGGATACCCATGTCCGCCACGATCTGCTCGTCCCAGGCCAGAGTGTCGAGGTTCATCAGCATCGTGCGGGAGGCGTTGGTGACGTCGGTGACATGGATGCCGCCCTCCACGCCGCCGGTGAGGTTCCAGAGGACCCAGGTGTCCACCGTGCCGAAGAGCAGGTCGCCGTCGTCGGCGGCCTGACGGGCGCCGACGACGTTGTCCAGGATCCACTTCACCTTGGGGCCAGCGAAGTAGGTCGCCAGCGGCAGGCCGACGCTCGCCGTGTACCGATCGACCCCGTGCTCGCGCGAGAGGTCCTCGACGATCCGCTGCGTCCTCGTGTCCTGCCAGACGATGGCCCGGCACACGGGGACTCCGGTGTGGCGGTTCCAGACGATGGTGGTCTCGCGCTGATTCGTGAGTCCGACCGCGGCAATGTCGCCGTGCGTCAGGTTCGCGCGGGTGAGCGCGAGTCCCACGGCCTCGCGCACGTTGTCCCAGATCTCGATGGCGTCGTGCTCGACCCATCCCGCCCGGGGGAAGTGCTGGAGATGCTCGAGCTGTCCACTGGCCACGATCGACGCCGAGTGGTCGAACACGATCGCGCGAGTGCTCGTCGTGCCCTGGTCGATCGACAATACGTATCGTGTCACGGGGTGCTCTCCATCGAAGCGTGTGAGGGGTGGGATGGGGGGATCGGCGATCAGGGACGCGGCGACATGGCGGCGACTCCGGGGGCGGCCGCCCTGGCGCGCGCGGCCGCAGCGTCATCGCTCGTGCGCGCCGCAGCGGCGACCGCGTCGGCCACGGCGGTATACGCCGCGACCTCCTCGTCGCGCCGCGCGTCTGACCAGCCCAATTCGCCGGCGACGATACGGGCGACCTCGGGAAGGGCCGCCAGCGCTTCGTCGGCGTACTCGTAGACCATGCGGGTGCGACGGTGCATCACATCCTCCAGGTGCAGCGCACCCTCATGGCTGACGGCGTACGCGATTTCCGCGCGCAGATAGGCGGGCGCATGCTCAAGCGGGCGGGACATGGTCTCGTCGCGGTCGCAGATCTCGGCGATGTCGCGGATGTCGGAGCCGTACCGGTGCAGCAGGTGATCGACCATCGCCGCGTCCCAGCCGAACTGGCGTGCGAGGGCGCCCGGGGCGCCGTCGGTCGAAGGGCGCCCGCCCACGAGCGGGAGGGTCTGTGTGATCGATGGTCGCGCGGCGGCCGCTTCGGCGCCTAAGGCGAAGTCGACGGCATCCCGCGCCATGATCCGGTACGTGGTGAACTTGCCGCCGGCGATGACGGTCAACCCCGGGACGGGCGAGGCGACCGCGTGCTCGCGCGACACCTTCTCTGATGCGGTGCCGTCCTTGGTGCCCGGCTGCAGCAGCGGGCGCAGCCCGGACCACGTGCCGATGATGTCGTCGTGTGTGAGCGCCTTTTCCAGCACCGCATTCGCCTCGTCGAGCACGTAGTTGATGTCGCGGGCGTGTGCGGCGGGATTGACGAGGTCTTCAGTCCAGGGGGTGTCGGTCGTGCCGATGACCCAGTACCGCGACCACGGGATCACGAAGAGGACGCTCTTCTTCGTCTGCAGGATCAGACCCGCGTCGCCCTCGATCCGGTCGCGGGGGACGACGATGTGTATGCCCTTGGAGGCCAGCACCCGCAGCCCGCCGGTCTCGCCGGCGAGAGCCTGAGACTGCTCGGTCCAGACACCGGTTGAGCTGATGACATGGCGCGCCTTGACGGCGATCACGCGATCCGTCTCGAGGTCGCGCAGCAGCGCCCCGTCGACGACACCGGCGCCGTTCTTGGTCAGCTCCACCACCTGTATGCGCGTGGCCGCCTGTGCCCCGTACCCCGCCGCGGTGCGCACGAGTGTCGTGACGTATCTCGCGTCGTCCACCGTCGCGTCCCAGTACTCGATCACCCCGACGGCCGCCCGCGCGCTGAGGTCCGGGAAGACCCGGTCGAGGTCGGCACGGCTGAGGTGGCGATGCCAGGGGAGGGCGCGCTTTCCCCGTCGGAGGGTCGCGAGCACGTCGTAGAGGGCGATGCCCGCGCCCACGAAGGCACGCTCCCATACCCGGTGGCGCAATGGGTAGAGGAACGGCACGGGGCGCACTAGGTGAGGGGCCACGGTGGTCAGGAGGAGGTCGCGCTCGGCTAATGCCTCGAACACCAGCTTGAAGTCGAGCATCTGCAGGTAGCGGAGACCCCCGTGCACGAGCTTGCTCGAGCGAGACGATGTTCCCGCGCCCCAGTCCTGCGCCTCGACTACCACGGTCTCGAGACCCCTACTCGCCGCATCGAGGGCGATGCCGGCACCGGTGATGCCGCCTCCGATCACCAGGACATCGAGCTCTCGCCCCGGTCGTGAGCTCTCGGATAGACGCGCGAGGGCGCGGTCGCGGGATTCCTTCGTGAGGCGAGTGTCGAGCATGGCGTTCCGTTCTTGAGGACCGGCGGAATCTCCCGCGGACAGCCTGAAGCGTATTAGCCTTGGGACGTATGGTGCCAAATCGCGCATGGATCCTGCACGAATGTGCAGAAGAGTTATGAGTAAGGACGAAATGATCCTGGCGGCGGCCTCGATGTACTACCTCCAGGACATCAAAATGGAGACGATCGCTCAGCGGTTGCACATGTCGAGATCGACCGTGTCACGACTTCTCAAAGAAGCCCGGTCGTCAGGGCTCGTCAGCGTGACGCTGCGCCCGACCCCCTCACATGCCCCGGAGGTTGCCCACCTCATCGCGGAGCAATTCGGCGTCGAGGCCTATGTGGTGCCCGTCAGCGACTCCGCATCGATGCAGAAGCGTCTGGATCAGGTGGCCACCGCCACAGCCAAGATGGTGACCGACTGGTTCGATTCAGACATGATCCTCGGGATCGCGTGGGGAAGAACTCTCGGCGCGGTGTCGCAGCATCTCACGAAGAAGCCGACGCGCGGAAGCGTCATCGTTCAGCTCAACGGGGGTGCGAACAACCGCACGTCGGGCGTCGACTATGTGGACAACCTGATCTCTCGATTCGGTGAGGCGTTCGATGCGCGGGTGCAGTCGTTTCCGGTGCCTGCCTTCTTCGACTATGCCAGCACGCGACACGCGATGTGGCGTGAGCGCTCCATCGCGCGGGTGCTCGAGGTGCAGCGGCAGGCGGACATCGCCCTGTTCTCGATCGGTGCCGTGACTGGCCAGGTGCCTAGCCATGTCTACTCGGCGGGGTACCTCGAACCAGACGACATTCGTGTGCTCGAGTCGGCCGGAGTGGTCGGCGACGTTTGCACGGTGTTCCTCCGAGCCGATGGGACGTACGAAGACCTTGCCTTGAACGAACGTGCAACCGGTCCCACGCCAGCGGAGCTCACGCGCATACCGCGTCGCGTGTGCGCCGTCGCCGGAGAGAACAAGGTCATCCCTCTACTGGCGGCTCTTCGCGCGGGAATAATCACGCAGCTCATCCTTGATGAGCAGACCGCCCGCGAACTGCGACGCCGTATCACCTAGATAATATGAGGTGCGGTCATCGTGAAGATGCCTTTCGAGTGGGTTGTAGGAGATTCCTCGAAGGGACTACACGGTGACCGCGCCCACGTCTACGACGAGCGGACGGGCCACCGCGAACTACACCACGATAAGGGGCACTACTGGCGAGTGGCGCGAAGCACTGAGCCTGGGCGTCAAGCACCAGCGACAGTCTCGAAGAGCGCCTCCCTCAGACGATCGGGTGGGACGGTTTGGCGCCGAGCAGGCTGCGAAGGCGCGCGGATACTCATCATCGAGCTCGTCAGCGCACCCCAGCGGTCCCAGATACCCGACAATAGTTCCCCTTCGCGATAGACGGTCGCTCGCAATCAGCGGAGCACTTCCTAGTCGACGGTACTGTCCGCATTGACCGCGACGTGGACGGTCCATACAGTGCTGGCATCATCGGTAGCCGCGCAGGTGAATGCGGTCCCTGCGGCCGCGCTGGGCGCGGCCGGGCAGTCGACTTGGAATGTCTCACCCATTTGCTCGCCTGCCCGCGCCGCGATCTTTGCTCGACGACATTCTCATCGAGCACAGAGGCGGACACCACCAGCACCGGCCGAACGATTAAGAAGATCACCATCAGCGACGACACAACCCGAGCAAAGATCAACTCTCGCTTCTTCGTGGGTCGACGCACGGCGTGACGAGAACTACGACCGCGAGAACAAGAACAAATGCTGCGAGCACCATGGCGATGTTGACGAATCCGAGCAACTTGGCGAGCCCGGGATGTCGACCGGAGAGGGACCAGACAACGACATGACCGATGCGGGGCCGACGCTCCCTGCGGTGGACACCATGTGGACACAACCCGCGCAGATTCAGACCGAGTCCGCTGATCAGAACCGAACGACACGAGAGTTGATCGCAGCCCGCACCCCTTGATTCTCCGCGGCAGGACGTCCCAACCCCCGCAATTCCGCGCTCCTCCGGCAGCGACCAAATCCGGCCGTCAGCAGTTTCGACTCCCGCCGTCGCGTCGAGGAGTCTCGACTTTCCGGCGAGGGATACGATGGTGAGCCTGTCGACGCTCGTCCTAACCGTGACACTCATCGTCTCAGTGGTTCGCTCCGTGATCGGCCAGGTCACCGTCACGGGGCTCGAAGCGCACTCCCCCGAATAGGGCGCCTGCCCGAGCATCATCGAGTCGGAGAGTTCGACGGTGTAAGGGCCACTGCTGCACTCGAACTCGACAGCGACCGAGCGGGCACCGGCCTCAAGGGGGAAGTCGACCCCGGGAAAGCCCGTCGGGCCGGTGCCGGAGACTCCGGCAGGCGAAGGTGATGCCGAACCGGTCGGCGTGGGCGCGCCCAAAGCCTGCCCCGCGCATCCGGTCAGCGCGATGGATGCCGCAGCGACCGCACCGATCAGCATTCCCCGACGCATCAGTCATCCGTCGTTCATAAGCCCCCGCTTCGATCGAACGCAACAGCGTGGGCGCGGACGTCGTGGGCGCGGATGCGGCGCGAAACCGCCGCCGCGAACGCGACCACCGCCTGCAGCAGGAGCAGCAGCGAGAGGGCGACGATCCCCTCGACGAACGCGACGTCCGAGGTCAGCAGGATCGTCGCGAGCGTCGATCCGAGCGCGACGGTGACGACGAAGTCGAAGGCGTTGAGTTGCGCGAGCTTGCGTTCGCCCAAGATCCGGATCGAGGCGATGAGGAACGCGTAGGACGCGATTCCGACGAGAAGCACTCGGACGATATCTGACCAGCTGTCGAACCACATGTCGCGAGAGTAGGTCGACTCGCGATGCGCCGGAACACCCTTGCGCAGGCCGCCGGATGCCGATCTGAGCGCCGAGCCGCATCCGATGCTTTAGGTCGCCTCCTCCCCAGGAGGCTAAAACAAATCCCTGTCCACAGGCACTTTTCGTGCGCGGGCCGCGGGCTGTCAATGTCGGAGGTTGGTGATGTAGTGAAGACATGAACATCCTCACGGCAATGCGCGAGCGGCTCGATCTGCTCGCTGTGTTCGCCGAGCTGGATGTCGAGCCCACGGGCCTGCCCGCCGGCGCAGCGGCGCTGTCCGACGCCTCCGTGCTGGAGGTGCTGCGTCATGTCACGGCGATCGCCAATGATGCCGAGCGCCTCCAGTCGGTGATCGCCGGCGTCGCCGCGACCAGGTCCCGGCGCGAACAGGGGCATTCGGGACTGGCCGCGGGCCAGGGGCACGCGTCGCCTGCCGCGCTGATCCAGTCGATCACGGGCGGAAGTCGCGCTGACGCGCTGCGGCAGCTGCGCGTCGGGGCCGCCCTGCTCGATGAAGGTGAGACGTCAGGCGCGCCGGCGGA
>MDTD01035811.1_pt1 | contig 13337 bp, 17 predicted proteins | sample 811221 | NCBI WGS metagenome assembly MDTD01 (sample SAMN05326646, study PRJNA326480) | marine metagenome | isolation source: seawater | place: Pacific Ocean: South West | collected 2011
TAATATATATTGAAAGGTTTTTTTTGGTATTGATTGTCTATGATTAATATTTAAGTTTATAATTTTCAATATATATTAGAATAAATGGTACTTTTAAATTCTTCAACATGTAATTTCGATTGGCGGCCTAAAAACTTTAGTTTTGTTAGTTTGCAGGGACATAAATCAACATTATATAATTCTATAGATCTTAACGGTCTTTTGGTAATATTTATTTGTAATCATTGTCCTTATGTCCTAGCTATAGAGGATAAAATTTCAAAAGAAACTAAAAGATTAAAAGAAAAAAAAGTCAACACATTAGCTATAATGACTAATGACCAATCAACTTATAAGGAAGATAGCGATGACAATTTAAAAGAGCAGATTAGAAGAGCAAAATTTAATTTTCCTTATATAGTTGATGGGTCTCAAAACATAGGTAAAAATTTTAATGTAAAATGCACCCCGGAGTTTTATTTCTTTAATAGCAATATAAATTTAAAATATAGGGGTAGACTGGACTCCAATGGCAAAAATTCTCAAATGGGCAAACCAGATTTATATAATGCTGTTGAAGAAATTATAAGCAAAGGATATTGTTCAACACGACAATATCCAAGTATAGGATGCTCAATTAAATGGAAAAATTAAATCTAAATAAAAAAAAAATTATCATTATCAGTATAGTTATTTTCTCTTTGATTGTGATTTCATTTTATCAAATATTTTCAAAAAAAAGTCAAAATGAAAAATATTTTGATATCATATTAGCATCTCTTTATAACAAGGATGTATCAAATTCTGATGAAAAAATTTTATTTTTATCTACATTGAGCCAACCTAATATTTCTTTTTTTGGAGATTTAAAACTTTCTTCTATTGATAACTTAGAAAAATATCAAAAGTTAGATAAAGATTTACTGATTTTAAAAAGATCTATTGTAAGTCAAGATTTTAATAGTCTCAAAACATTATCCAAGGATGATACTTTCATTTTTAGAAATGTTGCTAGAATTTTTTATTTAAATATTGATCTAAGAAATTTTAATGAAATATACTCTGGTAACAATGTCAGTATTGAAAACTTTTTTCTTAAAGCAGTTAAAAGATATCAAAATGAAATTAATTAAAATAATCTGCTTTTTATTTTTACTTTCATCATGTGATAAATACTTAGGCAATGTAGAAGCTGATTATATACCAAAAAATGAGTCTTCTAAAATTTTTTTGGATGAAGTTTATGTTAACTCTCTGACTGAACTAGCTTTACTTAATCCGATACTTTATCCAAAAAAATTAAGTAAAATTAATCAAATTAAATTTTCAAAAGTTAAAAAAATATTATCACTAGACGAAGATACCGTTATAAATTTTAATAATAGGAGTCTTTTTTATACTAAAGAAAATTTTCTTTATAAAATCGATTTAGATAATATCAAAATCAGAAGTAAATACAGTCTAATTTTAGATAAGGATGAGAAAGTAATTAATATTTTTAATTATATAGACCAAATACTTGTCTTAACAAATAAATCAAAATTGTACTTATTCAAAGATGACTCAATCACATTAAAATCTGATAATGGTATTTATATAAAATCAGAATTCATAAAAATTGAGAATAAAATAATACTATTCAGTGTTTTTGGCGAAGTACTCGAAGTTGATTTAGATAATAATGATACCGTTTCAAAAGGTAATTTTAATATAAATCATGGATTATCAATTAACTCTGATAATTATGGGTATTTAAATTTAATTTCACATCTTTTTAATTCAGGAACATTGGTTTTTATCAATAAGATTAATAACGAAATTGAGTCTAATTACTATTTAGAGGATCTTAATCTATTATCAGATATTGGTAATTATAATAATCTTATAGTGTCACCTTTTGAGTATGGTGGTTACCTATATTTTTTAGATAAAAAAGGATTGATAGGTGTATTTGATCCCTTATCCTCAGAAATTTTTTGGGAAATTAATATTAACTCTTCAATCAAAGATTTTATTTTTACTACTGATGGCAAATTAATAATTCTATCAAAAACAGAAGTAATAATATTTGATGTTGATAATTTTCATTCTATGAGAATTAGTCATGAATTAAAACACCCAAAGAAAATATTAATTGATAAAGAAAAGTTATTTATTATTGAAAAAAAAGGTATTTATACATATTTAATTCAAACAGGAGAACAATTTAATTTTATTAAAAATAAATTTGATGGGAATCCTGAAATAATGATATTTGACTCAGATATATATGTAAAAGACTCAAAAAAATTGTTTAAATTAAGTGAATAGTTATTTCATTATTGGAAAAACAAATGAGGGAAAATCTCATTTATTCAATCTTTTTTCAAAAGACCATAAAACAATTTCAAACCCCCAAGAAAACACAACAGTAGATATTATTAGAAAGCGAGTTATAAATTCAAATAGTAATTTTTATTTATATGATACTCCAGGTTTCTATGTATTGAATGACTTCAAAGATCTATACAAAAGAATCCAAGATTTAAATATTAATAAAATAACTTTTATCTATTTATCTGAAATTTTTACCGATGAGGATTTAAAAATATGTAAATTCTTATTTTCATTAAAAAGCCGTATTATATATTTTTCATTTAAAAAAAAATCTTATCAAAATCTCGTTGTAAATTTATTTAAAAATATATTTATTAATTCCAACGATAATACAGAAAATTTAAAAAAATTTTTAAATTCAGAAAATATCAAAAATTATTTTGAAAATACTCATAACCATGTTCCAAAAAATGTAGTTATATTTGGTAAAGAAAATACGGGAAAATCAACCTTATTTAATAAAATTACAAATTTAAATTTATCCAAAATTTCTCCCACTCTTCACACAACTAGAGACTCAGTCAATTGGGAGGTTCGCTACCACAATGAGATTATTAATATTTATGATACTGCTGGATTTATAAGAAATAGATCAAATAGAAAACACAAAGATTTTGAAAAATTTTCAATAAGTCAATCAGAATATTTTATAAAAAACTCCTCTCTAATTATTCTATTATTAGATGCTAAATCTGAGTCTAAACTTGATTTATCATTAATAGGATCTTTATCAAAAAGAAATAAACCTTTTTTAGTTTTAGTAAATAAAATGGATCTTATAAAAGATAAAATAATTTATAAGCAAAAATTTTTAAATTATTTATCCAAAAATCATAATTATTTTAGATCTTTAAATATTAACTTTATATCAGCAAAAAATTTATCAAAATCTAAAACTTTAGATATCATTTTCAATCAATTGCACAATAAATTTTCATTTAAAACCTCTTACCTAAATAAGTTAATTAAACCAATAAATATTGAGTTGAGTAAAATTAAAAAAAATTCAAAAGAATTTAAAATTTATTTTATTACTGCTTTCACAATAAATCAAAAAAACTATTTTAAAATATCATGCAATTTTAATAAAAAAAATATAAAGCCACATATAAAATCTTTTTTATCCAAATTATTAATCAGAGAATTAAATTTAAAAGGAATAAACTTTAATCTTATTTTTTAATATTAATAGAATTAATATTAATTAAATCTTTTTTTAATGATCTTAAGTAGCTTATGATTGATCTATTTAAATTGTTTGTATGGATTTTAAAATGACTTTCTTTCTCAAATAATAAAATAAAATCTATATTTTTGTTAAAACATTTAATCAGCAAATTTAGAAAAAATATTAAATTAGTTAGTGTTAAATAACTATCTTTTATAAAATTATAATCATGTTGATAAGATATCATATTTAGATCGATGTCTTTATTGGATATAATAATTTCATCAATAGGATTAAAATGAATTTTTATGTACTCAATGGCTTTGATGAGCTCATCTACTGATTTAAAATCAGTCTGTAATAAAGTGTGGTCATAATTAATTTTTAGTTCTTTCTCATTTGAAATTATTAATATATTGCTTTTCTTAAAAGGATAATTATCTATGTTTCCATTGATATTTATAAAAAGTTGTCTCATAGTACATTCATATGTTTGATCTAGTGCTAAGAAGCGATAATTGAGTAATTTTATTATCACCAAGTTGATCTACAAGTTTAATTGGATAATCTCCAGTAAAATAATGATCTGTTAATTGGGGTTTTTTCTCATCTCTTTGGTTATATCCTAAAGCTTTATACAAACCTTCAATTGATAAAAACTTTAGACTTTTAGCATTTACGTATGTTCTCATTTCTTCGTTTGTTTTATTAGCAGCAAGCAACTCTTTTTTTGTTGGCATATCAACCCCATAAAAATCAGGAAACTTTATTTCTGGGCATGCTATCCTCAGATGAACGTTTTTAGCTCCAGCATCATATAGCATTTTAACTATTTTGTGTGATGTCGTACCTCTTACAAGTGAGTCGTCAACCAGGATTATACTTTTCCCCTCGATTGCAGTTTTATTTGCATTTAATTTAAGTTTAACTCCTAAACTTCTTATTTGTTGCCCAGGTTCAATAAAAGTTCTGCCAACATAATGATTTCTAATCAAACCTAAATCAAAATTTATTTTTTTTTGTTGGCTATATCCAATTGCTGCAGCGTTCCCAGAGTCAGGTACTGGGACAACTAAATCAGCATTTACTTTGTCCTCTTTAGCTAGCTCTTTACCAAGGTTTTTTCTATACTCGTATGCAGTTTTTCCTCTTAATAAGCTATCAGGTCGTGAAAAATAGATATACTCAAATACACATGGTCTAGGACTATGATCACCAAAAGGTTTTAAACTGTGAAGTTTATCATTTTCAATGTATACAACTTCACCATTTTCTACTTCTCTTAAAAATTCTGCTCCAATTATATCTAAAGCACAGGTTTCAGATGCAAGAACAAATGAATTGCCTAGTTTACCAATTACTAAAGGCCTTATGCCATAGATATCTCTTGCCCCAATTAATATATTTCTATTTAACATGACTAAGGCATATCCTCCTTGAATTTGAGAAATGGCCTCTATGATTTTATCAATATTTTTTTCTTTTTTAGATCTTGCAATTAATTGGACAATAGTTTCGGTATCTGAGGTGGTATAAAAAATAGCACCGTCATCTACAAGTTTTTTTCTTAGAGTTATGGCATTAGTTAAATTGCCATTATGAGATACACCAATCCCGCCAGCATTAGTATCAGCAAAAAAAGGTTGAACGTTTCTTAAAATTTTTCCACCTGTAGTACTGTATCTATTATGACCTATAGCAAAAGAACCTGGGAGTTTTTTTATAGTATCCTGATTGTTAAAATTATCGCCAACTAATCCAAATCTTTTTTCTGAGTAATAATTCTTTCCATCATAAGAAACAATTCCACATCCCTCTTGACCTCTATGTTGCAAAGCATGAAGGCCGAGAGTGGTGAGCGCGGAAGCATCATCAACATTAGATATTCCAAAAACCCCACACTCTTCTCTAATTTTAATAGAGCTTGTTATTATCATTTTCTTTATTTCTTTTTGGATATTTTTTTTGTTTTTGATTTCCTTTATCTATTTCATCTTTATACATAAGGTTTTCATAAATTGATATATTGAATTTAATTAACAAATTTTTTTCATTAACATGATTTTTCAAAAAAGTAATATATATAAAAAAGAAAATTATAGAAAATAAAAATACACCATACATTGCTCCAATAATAATATCTAAAATTTTAAATTCTAATTGAGACGGTGATTTTAAATTTAATGCTTTTTCAAGAATAGTGAAAATAATATAAACAATTATAAAAATTATAATAAAATAAATAATCTCTAAAAAAATTGAATTTTTTTCGTAAATTGAAAATAAATAATTACTATTAAATTTTTCAAGAGAAAATTTTAATATTCTTTTGTAAAATATAAAAGGTATAGAAACAGAAAATATGATTTTCAGACTGTAGCTTATAGATTTAGTAGCTCCTTTAATTCCAAAAAAAACTAAAAAAATTAATAGGAGAAAAAAATATATGTAATCTACATAATTAAAATTTGAAATATCCATATTAATATCTTGAACCAGTTATGAATGCTTTAAATATCTTATTTTTAGTTGAAAGAATTTTTTTACAACTTCCTTGCTCCTGTACGGTGCCATTATCAATAAAATAAAAATTATCACCTGTTTTTATAGCACTTTTGATGTCGTGAGTTATTGTAACAGCTGTGATCTTTCTCTTTTTAATAATTTTAATTATCAAATCATTAATTAAATCACTATTGACAGGATCAAGACCAGTGGTTGGCTCATCTAAAAAAATAAGTTTTGGATTTTTGTATAATGCTCTTGCTAGAGCGACTCTTTTCTTCATACCACCTGATATTTCTGATGGGTATTTGTTGTAATTTGAAATATCAAGACCTATATCACTCATTAAAGACTTAACTTTTTTAAAATAATTTTTATTGTTTGACATTAAGTCAGTAAAAGCAATATTTTCAGATATGCTTAAACTGTCAAATAAAGCACCATATTGAAATAACATGCTAAATTTATCAGTATTTATAGTGCTTTTACCATTATAAGAAATAGTCCCACCATCATAATTTAAAAGTTGGTAAATAATTTTTATTAAAACAGATTTACCACATCCTGATTTGCCTAGGATTATGGTTGATTGATTCTTTTTTATGGTCAGGTTAATACCTGAAAGCACGGTATTATTTTCAAATTTTTTATGAAGATTTTTAATTTCTATTTTCATTAAAAAAATAATTCAGTAAGTAAGTAATTTGAAATTAAAATTAATATCGACGAGACAACGACAGCATTCGTCGTAGCTGAACCTACTCCAAAAGCACCTTTGCCAGAATATAAACCATTATAACAACTTATTATAGAAATTATAAATCCAAATACTGTTGCTTTAATGACCCCAGATAGGTAATCGCTAAGACTCAAAAAATCAATTGTGTTCATTAGGTATAAATTATCATTAAATCCTAATCTATATACAGAAACTAAATACCCACCCATTACTCCAATAAAATCGACAATAGTTACAAAAATTGGCATAGCTAATGTTAAAGTTAAAACTCTTGGTGTTACAAGATAGTTATAATAATTTGTATTCAAGGTTTTAAGCGCATCAATTTGTTCAGTAACTCTCATGGTAGCTATCTCTGCAGCTATAGAGGAACCAACCCTTGCTGAAATCATCAAACCAGTTAAGACAGGCCCTAATTCTCTTGTAAGTGTCAGAACTACTATGTTTGGTATTGCAGACTCAGCTGAAAACCTTGAAAATCCAGTATAAGACTGTAATGCCAAAACCATACCAGAAAAAATACCAGTTAAAGATATGATAGGAATGGAGGATACAAAAATTAAAATAAAATATTTAAGATTTATTCTTACATAAAATTGAGGACGAAATAAATGTTTGAAAAAAAATAAAAAAAATAAGATAAACTTTCCAAATTTTGAGATAATCCTAAAAAAAAATCTACCAATTTTTTCTATGAAATTCATTTTAGAGATTATAAGCCTTGGTTTTTATCCATTCCTATGAACTTTGTATACTTATCATCAAAGTATAGATCAACCTTTCCGGTTGGACCATTTCTTTGTTTTGCAACTATTAATTCTGCTTTATTAAAAACCTCTTCATTTCTGTTCTTCCAGGCATCATGTTTTTTTTGATATGACTCTTGTGTCTCGTCAGAAGATCTGGTTGGTTCATTTCTCTGTAAATAATAACTTTCTCTATAAATAAACATTACAACATCAGCATCTTGCTCTATGCTTCCGGACTCTCTTAAATCAGATAGTAGAGGTCTTTTGTCATCACGATTTTCAACTTGTCTTGAAAGTTGAGACAAAGATACAACAGGCAAGTCAAACTCTTTGGCTAATTGTTTTAGACTTCTGGTAATTTCAGATAATTCATTTACTCTGTTGTCCTTATTGCCCTCAGGTTTTATTAATTGTAGATAATCAATTAACACTAACTTTATTTTAAAATTATTTTTGTATCTTCTTAATTTAGACCTTAGTTCTGACACCGTCAGATTTGGACTATCATCAAAATAAAAATTTAAATTGTGAATTTCTTGATATGTGTTTGACAATTTCAAAGAGTCACTCTCGGAAAGTTCACCTTTTCTTAGTTTGTCACTTGGAATTTTAGATTGTTCAGCCAATATTCTCAGACCTATTTGTTCAGCAGACATTTCTAGCGAAAACATAACTACTGAACTTTTTTCTTCTTCATTGAAGTAGTATCTAGCAGCATTAAAAGCAATGTTTGTGGCTAATGCGGTTTTACCCATTGATGGCCTTCCTGCTAGTATAATTAAATCAGAGTTTTGAAGACCACCGAGCATGTTATCTAAGTCGCTAAATCCAGATATTACGCCTGAGTACTTCCCTTTTTTTTTGAAAGCTCTCTCAACAATTTGAAGAGATTTTTTGGTAACGGTTGAAAAATTTTTTAATTCATAATCATCTTTTTTAAAATTTGATAAGTCAAAAATCTTTTTTTCCAAATCAAGAACAATATCCTTGATACTATTTGATGTTTCAAAAGATGTACTTTCAATATTCTTATTTTGTGTAATTTTAAATAATTCTCGCCTTAAAAAGAGATCATTTAAAGTATCAAGATAATCCTTGAATATATCTGTAGAAAAAACAATTTGATCTATTTGAATTGATAATTCTTTTAATGTCTTAGATTGTAATTCTGGAATATAATTTTTAATAGTTTCAATTGTGATGTTTTTTTGAGATCTATGAAAATCAATTATTACTGTAAATATTTTTAAATTTTCTTTGTTAGCGAATAAGTTTTCTGAAATTAGTTCAAAATGGGTATCTAAAAGCTCTGGATGCCTGATAAGGTATGCAAGGGATATTATTTCAATATCATTATCTTTTAAATTTTCATAATTACTTTGCACCATTACAAATTAGTAATAAAAATTGAAAAAGATAGTCTTAGGAAGAAGTTTTAGGGGATAAAATCTCAATATAAAGTGAACAATTTACCTCAGGATGTAGATCTATTTCTACATTGTAGTCGCCAATTGATTTAATTTTATTACCAAGTTTTACAGATTTTTTCTGAAGATTTACGCCATTATCGTTTAAAAAAGATACGATATCTGAAACATTAATAGAGCCATATAATTCTCCGTTATCTTTGGCGGCAATTTCCTTTATAAACTTAAGTTCACCAATTTTTTTTGCAATAGATTCTGCCTCTATTTTTTGCTCATTATCTTTTTTTAATAAATTTTCTTCAATTAACTTAATATCTTCAATATTCTTATTTGTTGCTATTTTTGCTTTTCCATTAGGAATCAGATAGTTTCTTGCATAACCATCTTTAACAGAAACTACGGATCCAATTTCCCAGTTTTTTTTGAACTTTTCTAAAACTACTACTTTAGCCATAATTCTTTAAATTAAAGATAAAAACCTAGCCTGCTTAATAGCTTTAGTTATTTTAGTGTGGATTGAACGAGATATGTTTGTTACTCTTTGTGGAACAATCTTGCCATTTTCATTCGTAAACTTTTTTAGTAAGTGGGTATGTTTGTAGTCCATTTTCATTAATTCTTCATTAGATATATTTAAATTTTTTTTCATAATTTTAATTATCCTTATTTATTTGAGGTGTGACCTCATTCATTTTATTATTTGATATGGTAATAAGAAATCTTAAACAATCTGTATTAAATTTTAAAAAACTGTCTAGTTTTTTAGGAAATTCTTTAGTTGCCTCAAACCTCATGAACTTGAATGAGCCTTTGGTATATTTATTTATTGTAAATTTCAAGTTTTTAATACCCCAATCCTCTTTGTAGCCAATTGTTACTTTGTTATCAGAAAAAAACTGGTCTATAGAAGAGGTTAAATTTTTCATTTGATCATTTGCTAGATCAGGTTTTACAATAATTGTTGTTTCGTATATGTTAGACATATAAAAAGAGTGTCTATACACATAATTAATTGATGTCAAATAAAAACCTCTCTATTCTATTCACTGGTCAGGGATCTCAATATAAAGAAATGGGTTCAGACTTTGTTAAAGAGTTAGATTGGGTAAAAGATAGGTATGCCATAAGTTCTGATATTCTTGGCTATAATGTTCTTCAAAGTCAAAATAACCCAAATTTGATAAATTTAACAGAATATAGCCAACCGTTAATTTTTATTTTTAGCTCTATAATTATCGATATTTGCAGAGAAAGATTATCACATAAATATGATAATATAATATTAGCTGGACACTCTCTTGGAGAGTATTGTGCACTGTATTTTGCTAATGTACTAAATTTTGAAACCATGTTGAAATTGGTAAAATCAAGAGGTGAATCAATGTCGATAGTTTCAAATCCAAATAAATATGCAATGTATGCTATTTTAAAAAAAGAAGATCAATATATTGATAAAGATTTATTTAAAGATGGCATTTATTTAGCCAACTTAAACTCAGATAAACAAATTGTAATATGTGGTCTTAAAGAAAAACTTGAAACCTTCAAAGATAATAATCCTATCGGTAAATTTATACCTTTAAATGTCTCAGCACCTTTTCATTCGAATTTAATGATTGAAAGCTCAAAATTGTTTCATGATAGAAACACAAACATTCAATTTAAAAAAACAATTTTTGATATAATTTCAAACCATCAATTAAAAAATTATAAAGAATTATCTCATAAAGAATATTTAAATCAATTGACCATTCAAATACATTCACCAGTTATGTGGTCTGATACTATTAAAAAAATAATATCACTAGACATCAATAAATTTATTGAAATTGGTCCAAAAAAAACTTTATTAAACTTTATCCCTAAGGAGTACGAGGGAGAAAAATTTTCTATTTCTAGTTACGAGGATATACAGAACTATGTTTAAAGATAAAAAAATATTTGTTACTGGAGGCACTGGTTCAATAGGTAACTCTATTTGTCATTATTTTAAGGACAATGGCTGTGATAAAGTTTACTCATCAACAACAAATTTAAAAAAAGTAAATTCAAAAGATACATTTATTAACTTCAAAGAATTAGATCTATCAAGAATTAATAAAATAGATTTGGACGATATCATTGATGTCGATATAGATTATTTAGTTTTAAATGCCGGAATTACTAAAGATAATATTTTTTTAAGAATGACAGAAGATGAATGGAATAATGTCATGGATGTAAATTTAAACTCTTCTTTTTACCTTTTAAAACATTTTGTCAAAAAGATGATAAAAAAAAGATTTGGAAGAATTGTTTTCATTTCATCTGTAGTAGCTCATACTGGAAATCCCGGTCAAGTTAATTACACTTCTTCTAAAGCGGCCATATCTGGTATGGTTAAATCTCTAGCTCTAGAGTTATCTTCGAGAAATATCACTGTTAATAGTGTTGCCCCAGGTTTTATTCAGTCAAATATGACTGATAAACTAAACGACTCTCAAAAAAATGCTATTTTGGATAAAATTCCTATGAAAAAATTGGGCAATCCTGAGGATATTGCCAAATCAGTAGGTTTTCTATGCTCAGATAACGCTAGCTATATTACTGGCCAAACCCTTCATGTAAATGGAGGATTAGCATTATTATAATTAATTATTTGAATATTAATAATAATGTGGTACGAACGTAAAAAATTTATTACTACGAGGTTTTGAAATGAGTGATATTGAAGAAAGAGTAAAAAAAATTGTTGTTGAACATTTAGGAGTTGAAGAGTCAAAAATTCAGAGTGACTCAAAATTTATTGATGATTTAGGTGCTGACAGCTTAGATACAGTTGAATTAGTTATGGCTTTTGAAGAAGAATTTGGATGTGAAATTCCAGACGATGCTGCTGAAAAGATTGTTACTTTAAAAGATGCAGTAACTTACCTTTCTGCTAATTCAAATTAACCTATATTTACTAAACTTTGAGGCGAGTAGTAGTTACAGGGTTAGGAACAATAAATCCTCTAGGTGGTTCAGTTAATTCAAGCTGGGAAGCATTAATTGGTTCGAAAAGTAATATAAAAAAAATTAAGTCTTTTGATCCTGAAAATTATCCATGTAAAATTGCGGCAGAGGTTGAAGACTCTTTAATTGATGAAACAATAGTAAGCAAAAGAGATCTAAGAAAAATTGATAGATTTATAGCACTTGGATTGATTGCTGCAGATGAGGCTATAAAAGACTCTGGTTTCATTTCAGATGAAAAAACTGCCTTAACATCAGGAGTTATGGTTGGATCTGGAATTGGTGGTCTTGATACTATTTATAAAAACTCTTCCATACTGGATAACCAAGGTATAAGGAAAATTTCTCCTTTTTTTATTCCTTCAGCATTAATCAATCTTTTATCAGGACATATTTCAATTAGATATAATTTAAAGGGACCCAATAGCTCTCCAGTAACTGCCTGTGCCACTGGAACACACGCGATCGGAGACTCTTTTACATTAATTAAAAATGGAAAAGCTAATTTAATGGTATGTGGTGGAGCTGAAGCAGCTATTTGCCCAATTGGAATAGCAGGATTTTCTGCATCAAGAGCTCTATGTGATTCTTTTAATCACGATCCTAAAAAAGGTTCTAGACCTTGGGACAAAGATAGGTCAGGATTTGTAATGGGAGAGGGAGCTGGGGTCTTAGTTTTGGAAGACTTAGCTCATGCGAAAGCTCGTAATGCTAAAATATATGGTGAGATTAAAGGTTATGGATTGTCAGGAGATGCATTTCACATTACAAAACCCTCTGAAGACGGTAGTGGAGGATACAGGGCTATGGAAATGGCTTTAAAAGAGTCGGGTTTAAATACTGAAGATATTGATTACGTAAATGCTCATGGAACATCAACTCCTGTAGGTGATATGATAGAGTTATCTGCTGTTGAGAAGCTATTAGGCAACAGAAGCAGTCTATATATGAGCTCTAACAAGTCAGCTATTGGACATTTATTAGGTGCAGCTGGTGCTGTTGAAGCCGTATTCTCTCTTAAGTCAATGAATACTAAAATACTCCCTCCCACCTTAAATTTAGATAATCCAGATACATCTACTAAAATTAACCTAATTCCTCATGAGTCAATATCTATGTCAGTGAGTAACATTATATCAAACTCTTTTGGTTTTGGAGGAACTAACGCAAGCCTTATCTTTGGAAATTAAAAGTAAAAATTTTTGTGTTGTTTTATCTTCTCCCTCTGGAGCTGGCAAAACAACTATAGCAAAAAAACTTCTATCAAAAGATAAACTTTTATCTCTCTCTATTTCATGTACTACCAGACCTAAAAGAAAAGGAGAAAAAGATAAAAAAGATTATATATTTCTTGATAAAAATGATTTTGAAAAACTGAATAATAAAAAATCATTTTTAGA
>MDTD01029622.1_pt1 | contig 13336 bp, 11 predicted proteins | sample 811221 | NCBI WGS metagenome assembly MDTD01 (sample SAMN05326646, study PRJNA326480) | marine metagenome | isolation source: seawater | place: Pacific Ocean: South West | collected 2011
AGGGAATCGATACCATTTCAAACTCGCGTGCGAGGCTTCGGTAAATAACAGAAGGCGGACGTCCCGGTCCTCCCATTCCTCCGGGGGCTCCACCGAGGGACATTTCGGTTCCCTCCAAAAGTCCAATTTTGCGTTTGGACTTCCGCGTCACCGCGCTGATCGACCTTGAAAGCTGATACTCCAGCTTTCGCTCAAGGTCGGGATTCAAAAAGGCGATGGTTTCGATTTTTTCCAAACTGCTGACCGACAGACCAAAATAGTATGGTTGGCTGGCGAGGTTGTTGTAGTCGTAGTCGTCGAGGTTGGAGCTTTGGGGCATATCCATCCTGGGATCCCGCAACTGGACTCCATCAAGGTCGGCGGCGTCCTGTTCCTCGGAATTCGGGACCGGGGTGAAGGTCTGGACCGTGATGGCTTCGCCTGAGGCCTTGCTGTATTCCTCCAGAAGATCCTTAACTCTCTTGGAGTAATCGACATACTCCTTGGGAAGCTGAACGTCTTCAGGGTTGCTCATATAGAACCTGATCGTTACAGGACGGCCAGAATTCTTGGCTTTTTCAATGATTGAGCGAGTCCCTTCCGTGAGGGTGTAGACGTTTCCTTCCGTAGTGTCCCAGCGTATCGTTGCTAATCGCTTGACGATCACATTCAAGGAGGCAACGAGGATGCAGAGGAGGGCTACTCCGGCGAGAGTCTTCGAGCTAGTTAATGCTTTCATGACGGAGATAGAGAATCTTTGGTGGTTTTCAGGCTCTCTTGTTCTGGAGAACCGTGTTTGTGATGAACAGGCAGAGGGCAATTACGCTGACAAAGTAGAACAGATAGCGAAGTTCTATGAGTCCCTTCGAGAAGTCCACAAAAGCGGGCATCACACTTATTGAGGCAAGAAGCTCCCCGGTGAACGAGAGAACTCGTACTCCGCTGTCAGCAAAGAAATCTTGGACGGGATCAAAACCTACGATGCAGAGGAGAAGGCAGATCGGAATCGAGACAGCCACGCAGATCACCTGACTGCGGGTAACCGCCGAGACAGCAATGGCGACCGCAATAAAGGTGCCTCCAACGAAAAGGCTCCCGAGGTAGCCCGAGATGATTGGTCCATGATCCGGATCTCCCAGGACGGATACCGTGATCCACACGGAGGTCGTGAAGAACAGTGACGCAAAGAGGACAATAAAGCTGCCAAGGAACTTGCCGCACACCAGCTCGATAGTTCGGACGGGCATGGTCGAAATCAGTTCGATAGTGCCCTGCCTGTGCTCGTCAGCAAGAGTTCGCATGGCTAGAAGCGGCGCATAGAAGGCCAGAATCCATGGATGATAGTAGAAGAAGAAGTCTTTTAGCGCCGCCTGCTCGCTTTCGATGAGCTCTCTCCCCGGCCAGAGAAAGGTGAGGGCGTTGACTGCCACGAGGAAAATGAACATCAGCACATAAGCGAGGGGCGAAGTGAAGAATGAGTTCACCTCCCTGGAGAAAATGGCCCGGATGTTGGAGATGAGAAGAGGTCCCCCAACCAGAGCTGCGGTGAGGAGGAGAATAGCGAAGATACCGATTACGGACATGGCTTGAAAGTGGTTGTGTCTGAATTCAGGCAGCGACGTCAGAGGTGGTTAACTTGCGGAATAGTTCCGTTATCGAGCCGGAGCCTTCATTGCGAAGGCTTTCAGGAGTTCCTTCTGCAACAATTCTTCCCTGGTCGATAATCATGGCCCGGGTGCAGGAAGCTTCTACTTCCTCAAGAATATGAGTGGAAAAGATGATGGTTTTTTTCTTTCCCAGCTCCCTGATCAGTTTTCGAACCTCGTGTTTCTGATTTGGGTCGAGGCCGTCGGTCGGTTCATCGAGAACCAGAACCTCCGGGTCATGAAGAAGTGATTGTGCGAGGCATGTTCGGTGGCGATAGCCTTTTGAGAGGGTGTCAATCGATTGTTGCACAACGGTCTGCAGGAAGCAGGTTTCGATCACGCGATCGACAGCCTCATTTCGTGCCGCTCCTGAGAATCCACGGATGCTCGCGCAAAAACGCAGGAAGCCGACCACGGTCATATCTTCGTAGAGGGGAGCAGATTCAGGTAGATAGCCGATCTTGCGTTTTGCATCTTCAGGCTGTCTGGCGATCGGAATGCCGCAGATTTCCACCTCGCCGGATGTGGCAGGAATGAATCCCGTGATGACCCGCATGGTGGTAGATTTTCCTGCTCCATTTGGTCCGAGAAAACCAAGGACCTCTCCCTGCTCTACGGAAAATGAGAGATCATCCACGGCGGTCTTGCTTCCAAACTGTTTTGTAAGATTTTTAACTTCGATCATGACTTTTGATCGTGAGGTTCTGGGTTAAGTCCGGGTCTGCTGGTTGGGGCAGCGCACCCGGCGGCTAGGTTTGTGCAAAATTTATTCTAGTTGGACTGATTTCAAGGGCAAAGTGACTGATTCGAATTGATGATAGATCGTGAACAGGAAAAAGTCGGGTGTGATTGAGTCCCTCCGCCTTGTTGACTTTCGCTGTTTTGAGGCCTTAACCCTCGAAATTCCGAAAGAAATAGCAGTTTTTTTAGGGGAAAACGCGCAGGGGAAGACGAGTCTTTTGGAAGCGATTTGCGTTCTCGTGAGGCTACAATCTCCGCGGACCCATCGGCTGGGACAGCTCCAGCGGTTCCAGAGTGATGGCTTCGGTGTAGCGGGGGAGTGCTGGGAACAAAGCCGTCGAGTGCAGCGGGTGGGTGCAGAGCTGGAGCTTCTGGTGGATGGAGAAAGGGTCGAATCTCAGGGCGATTATCTCTCGACTGGAGGGCTGCTTGTGTGGATGGGGAATGAGGATCTCGAGCTCGTGAGGGGGCCGGGAGAAGTCAGAAGGAGATTTCTGGATTTTGTGGCGAGCCAGATAAACCCAGACTACCGCAGGCATCTGGTTCGTTACAGGCGTGCACTCAAGAGTCGCAATCTGCTTTTGAAGAACCGCCAGCCGGACGAGGAGCAGGTGTTGGCGTATACGGGGCTTCTGGTGACGCACGGTCAGGAAATCCAGAGAATAAGACAGGATCTTCTGAAAGATCTGGCGCTGCCAGTGGCGCAAGCACAGGAAAGGGTTGGTGGCGCTGGAGATCTTTGTGGGCTCTCCTACAAGGGATCTGGATTTGGTCGATTGGCTGAAGATTTTGCAGAAGTTGCAGCAAAAGAGCGAGCGCAAGGGCGAACTCTTATCGGTCCTCACCGGGATGATTTCATTCTGACCCTTGATGGGAAAAGTGCTGCAGATTTCGGAAGTGAAGGTCAGCAAAGGACGATGGCGCTTGCGCTTAAGTTGGGACAGGGCCGTTTGCTGGAGCAGAAGCGCAATGCTCCGCCTGTGTATCTTATCGACGATGTCTTTGGGGAATTAGACCCATCTAGACGTAACGCCCTGATGGATTATCTCCCTGAGAGCTCCCAGAAATTAATCACGACTACGAGTTTGTCATGGATGGAGGGGAAAACTCCTCCTCTTTTTAAGGTCGTCAAAGGCGCAGTCATTGCCGAATAGAAAGAAACACGTAGAATCGCCCGCGATGAAAGGAAACCAAACGAGTCTGCGAGAAATCCTCCGGAACTGGATCGATGGCGTAAATGAGATGAGACTGGACGAAGTTGCGGCGCTCTACGCGCAAGACGCCGTTCTGATCCCAACGTTTTCGCCAAGCATATACAACTCTGAGACGGAGATTGCCGGATACTTCAGCCGTATCACTGACCAAAGAGAGGTTAGTGTTACGGTGCGTGAGGAAACGGTGGTCGAGCAGACAAATGCCCTAGGCTCTCAGGTCATTGGGGGGATTTATGATTGGCGGATCACCAAGAACGGGGAGGAGAATGTGTTTGGGGCGCGCTTTAGCTTCGTTGTTGCTCTGGGGGAAAAGAGCCCCATTCTGCATCACCACTCTTCGCTCCTGCCGGAAGTCGCTTAGCAGGCTCGTCGATCGGGTTTGTCAGCGTAATCCATGTTTCTCAATCCTGATTCATAAGGTGAAGCTTGAATAATCTAGGTCCGTATCGGTCAATGAGGGAGTGAATGAGCAAGCAGGAGTCTCCGGCAAAGCCTACGCAGTTGTAGGAGGGACTAGTGGCCTGGGGCTCTCGGCAGCCCGCGCCCTCGTCAGACATGGTGCAAGAGTTGCTGTCTGCGGTCGTTCGGAGGCGCGCCTCGCTGAGGCGCTGGAAATGCTCGGTGAAAATGCAGTAGGGAAAAAACTGGATGCTGCTGCTAAGGGTGCGGTGGATCAGTTTCTCGATTTTGCGTGTGGGGAAATCGGGGATCTTGAGGGATTGTATCATGTTGCTGGAGGGAGCGGGCGCTCGGCGGGTGATGGTCCGCTACATGAATTGAGTGACGAGGGATGGAACTACACTATTCAGCAGAACATGACGTCAGTGATGATGTCGAATCGTGCCGCAGTGAGGCGCTTCAGGCTCCAAGGGAGCGGCGGGGTAATTCTCAATATGGGGAGTGTCCTGAGTTTTCTCCCGTCACCGGAATATTTTTCATCCCATGCCTATGCCGCGGCCAAGGCCGGAATTGAGGGGTTTTCCAAATCACTGGCATCTTACTACGCGAAAGAAGGAATCCGGGTAAACGTCATCACCCCTGCGCTGGTGGAGACCTCGATGTCGGAGCGCGCCCGCACTGATGATGAGATCATGGAATACGTGAGCAGAAAACAGCCGCTCGATGGAGGGCGGATCGGTGTTCCGGCTGATCTTGATGGAGCTGCTCTTCTACTTCTTGGAGAAGGAGGGCGCTTCGTGACAGGGCAGATCCTCAGGATTGATGGAGGGTGGAGTGTGTCGGGAACCTAAAGAGGCAGTGATGGGGGGACTCGGAATTGGGATCGATCTTGGCGGGACGCGCATCAAGGGCGCGGCTTTCGAGTTGTCCAGCGGCCGTTTGTTGTGTGAGGAAACAGCTCCCACTCGTGACGGTGAGTTCGTGGAAGGCCTGCCGGCATTTGTTGAGGAAGTGAGGGGAATGGTAGACCGGTTCGAGGAGCGGGACTCAAGGACGTGTGAGGTGATCGGCCTTTCTTCTCCCGGCTTCGCTGACGCTACGGCCAGCAGAATCGTTGCCATGCCTGGTCGTCTCGACGGGTTAGAGGGCCTGCATTGGCCAGACGCTCTGGGTCGTCCCGTGGTAATTTTGAATGACGCCCACGCTGCACTGATGGGCGAAATCTGGCAGGGAGCCGCTGCTGGAGTTCAAAATGTCATTCTTCTCACGCTGGGAACCGGGGTGGGAGGCGCGATCGTAGCAGAAGGCAAGTTGCTCCGAGGGCACTTCGGCAAGGCCGGGCATCTCGGGCATGCCTCTCTCGACCTTGAGGGAAAGCCGGATATCTGCGGTATGCCCGGCACTTTGGAGGATCTGATAGGAAATCATAACGTCAGTGAGCGTACCGGTGGACGTTATGGATCCACAGCAGAGCTCGTCGAGGCAGTGAGATTGGGGGAGGATTCTGCGAAAGAGGCGTGGGGGCGCTCTCTCAAGGCGTTGGGAGTGTCTGTGGCCTCCTTTGTCAACATCCTCGACCCGGAGCTGATCCTGATCGGAGGAGGGATCTCGGAGGCATGGGATCAGATTGAAGAACCGCTTAAGAAGTTAATGGAAGAATTTGAGTGGCGCCCAGGGGGAGGGCAGGTAGAAATTCGGCGTGCCCGGCTGGGGCCGATGGCAGGGGCCTACGGGGCGGCGTATTTTGCCATGCAGCGAAGCGAAAACAAATGAAGGCGAGTGGAGATTACCTGACCAAGTGCGGAGAGGTCCTCACTGCGGTGTTGCAACAGCAAGACAAGATCGATCGAATAGCGGATAGATTTGCGGAGTCTATCCTTCGTGGTCGAATGGTTCACTTATTCGGATCTGGCCACAGCAGAATCATGGTTGAAGAGATGTGGCCACGCTACGGTTCTTTTCCCGGGTGGAATCCCATTGTGGAATTATCACTTACTTTTCACAATCTTGCGACTGGAGCCAACGGGCAACGGCAGGCGATGTTCCTTGAAAACGTCGCGGGTTTCGCGGGAAAGATCCTGCGTAACTTTGACATAGCCAGTGACGACTCGGCGTTAATCATTTCTTCCAGTGGGACCAGTGTCGTTCCCGTAGAGATGGCGGAGGAGTTGCAGGAAAAAGGAGTGACAGTGGTGGGAATGTTGAGTCAGAAGCACTCCGATGCGAGCGAGGCGAAGCGCGAGGACGGCAAGAAGCTCGGGGATTTCTCAGATATGGTTCTTGATACAGGTGCGCCCGTGGGTGACGCGGCAGTGGAGATAAGTGGTCTAACCGAGAAAGTGGCGCCTCTCTCCACACTCGGAGGCGTTGCTCTGGTCAATGCAATCAAGGCAGAGGTTGCAGAGAGATTGGTGAAAGGCGGAGCGTCGCCCAAGGTTCTGGCAGCGGCCTGCACCGCAGGTGCGGATCGCTCGAAAGAGCTCTTCGAGGCAGCCTATGATGAGCACTCGCGTCGGATGGCGAAGTTATACGAAAACCTAGGAACATAATCATGAAGGATCGACCACTACGAACCTCAGTTGTAGGCAGCTACCCGTTCCCAGCATGGCTGGAGTCCTGCTCTGGTCGTTTGGACGAGTTCGGGGCCGCGGATATCAGAGAAATGCAGGATGACGCCACGGCTGTGGCCATCGGTGATCAATTGCGGGCTGGGCTGGACGTGATTACCGATGGAGAGCAGACGCGCTTTGACTTTAATCTCAGTTTCTACGGTCACCTGGAGGGACTGGCAATGGAAGCAGAGTCACCACGAAAATGGGGTCCGCCGGCGCATGATCAGCGCGGCAAGCATGAGGTCGATGGAGTGTTGGATGCTCCGGGAGGCCTCGGGACCGTCGTGGAGTTTGCCCGTCTCAAGAGGCTGGCCCCCGATGGGTATCCTTTGAAGATGAGTGTGCCAGGGCCCTTTACCATGAGTGGGCGGCTACTCCCCGGGGACGTGTATGCGGATCGCTGGGCTCTTACGGAGGCTCTCCTTCCGTTGATTCGCAGAGAGCTCGAAGATCTTGTCGATGCAGGTTGTGAGGAGATCTGTGTCGATGAACCTTCGATGAGCTGTTACGGCTATAAGGAAGATACTTCAAAGTTCGTCGATATTTTCAACAGAACCGTGGAAGGGGTGGTGGGTAAGACGAGGCTTTGCACGCATTTGTGTTTCGGGAACTTCAAAGGCCACCCGGTGGGCTATCGTCGCTACGGCCCCTTGTTTCCAGACTTTCTTGATCTAAAGGTCGACGAATTGCATCTTGAGATGGCAAACAGGGAGTATGCAGAATTAGAAGTGATTGGGGAGGTTGCAAAGAGGATGGATGTAGCGGTCGGGGTGATCGATGTGAAAAGCTATCTGATCGAAACCCCTGCCATGATTGAAAATAAAGTTAAAGCCTGTCTTGAGTTTGCTCCTCCAGAACGACTGGTTTTTGCCCCTGACTGTGGACTGAGTCAGACTGCGCGCTGGGCGGCGCAGCAGAAGCTCTGCAACATGGTCGAAGGAGTCTCTGCGGTGAGGAAAAGGCTGTAGCGAGATGATCAAGCCGTTGCAAAAAGATGATCTCCTTATCGACGACATGGTCGGTGCAGAAGGTGGGGAGGATTGCTTTCACGTCTGGTGGTTGGGGCAAAGTGGTTTTCTTCTGAAATGGGACGGTCATTTTTTGCTCTTTGATCCATATCTTTCTGATTCGCTCTCACTAAAGTATGAGAGCACTGACAAGCCGCACGTGCGCATGTCAGAAATGGTCGTTGTCCCGTCGCAATTGAGCTTCGTCAAAAGTGTGACCTCCAGCCACAATCATACTGACCACCTTGATCGAGATACCCTCTGTGCGATCTCAGAAGCCTCAGGCGGAATTTCGCTGGTTCTGCCGGAGGCGAATATCGAGTTCGCAAAGGAGCGATTAACCGGTGGGATGATCGATTATGTTGGAATCAACGAGACAACGGTTACCAGCATGAAACCTTGGAGCATTGAGGGGATTGCCGCGGCTCATAATGAGGTCGAGCGGGATGCACAGGGGAGGTGCCTGTTTCTTGGTTTCTGCGTTTCATTCGGAGGGTTCCGGGTCTATCACAGTGGGGATACGCTTTGGCATGATGAGCTTGTTGATCAGCTCAGGGGGAGTCCTCTTGATCTCGCGTTGCTCCCAATAAATGGGAATAAACCGGAGAGGAAGGTTGCGGGAAACTTGAACGGGAGAGAGGCCGCAGAGCTGGCACATACAATCGGGGCCGGGGTGGTTATCCCCTGCCACTATGATATGTTTACCTTTAATACGGAGAAGCCAGACGAGTTTGTTGCTTCCTGTGAGAGACTTGGGCAAGCCTACAAGGTGATGGAAGGAGGGGAGCGTATAACGATCCAGAGAAGTAAGGCGATGTGATGAAGGAGCAGGAGATACACCCGGTATTTCGGCAGCTTGGTGGATGCGGTATCGCCTCTGTGGTCACGATCGATTCTCCAGCCCATGCGGTCCCCCTCGCGAAGGCGCTGCTCGCAGGGGGGATCTCGGCCATGGAGCTAACATTGCGAAGTGCGGGAGCGCTCGAGTGCTTGCGGAGGATTGTAGAAGAGGTCCCGGGTATGCTTGCTGGGGCGGGTACTATTCTTTCGGTATCGCAGGTCGAAGAAGTGCTGGCGGCGGGAGCAGCTTTCGGTGTTGCGCCAGGCACCAACATAAATGTCCTGCGGGCCGCCCGGGACGAGGGGCTTCCGTTTGCACCGGGCGTTGCCACGCCGAGTGATATTGAGTTGGCCTTGGATTTTGATTGCAGGGTTCTGAAATTTTTTCCAGCTGAAGCAATAGGAGGCTTGCGGTATCTTAAGAATATCGCGGTGCCCTATCGCCACCTGGGGGTTCGCTATATCCCACTTGGGGGAGTGAGTCCTGAGAATCTTATCACCTATTCTTCTTCTCCCGACGTGCTCGCAGTGGGAGGGTCATGGCTCGCACCCCGTGTTTTGGTGGAGAACGGAGACTGGGCGGCCATTGAACAGCTCGCCCGTCAAGCTGTGGAGCTAGTTAAGGGAACGACGGAATAAGTGGGGTGTAAACCGTTTCTTATGTTCGCCTCGGCGAATGGAAAAGCTATGGTCGAGCCTCTCGTGAATATTTCTAGAAGATGCCTTTTCGAGGATTCCCTGCGGCGGCGAATTCTAACCGATATTCGATTTCAGGTGATTTTCGCAGCCGGCATTCTTGCAGGCGGCATGGGAGATGCCTTTGGTCATGGATCTGTCCTTGATCCAGTAAGCCGGGTCTACCGTATTTTTCAGGAAAACCCAGAGAGTCCGGATCGTGAAGTTTCATCTGATGCAATCGAGATGGCCGGAACACAGGCTTTCTACGATTGGCATGAAGTGAGCCGGGTAGTTCCCGATTACGATCCAGAGAGTATTGCTCCCTACCGAGCGATCATCCCTGACGGTCAGCTCGCGGGAGCAGGGAGAGAGAAGTATGCCGGGCTTAACCTCGAGCGAGGAGACTGGCCCGCTACCTCGGTCAATCCAGGAATCTATCCTGTGATCTTTGATGCATGGGTTCCTCATGATCCCAGTTATTTCCTCGCCTTTGTTACCCGGGATGGCTGGTCCCCGGATCAGCCGCTGAACTGGGACGATCTCGAAGCTCTGCCCGGGGCGGCGCAAGCTGTCAGGGACGATCACTATTACACGTTCTCAGTCGATCTTCCTCAGCGAACAGGTCACCATGTTCTCTATGTGATCTGGCAACGTATCGATCCAGCAGGAGAGGCGTTCTTTTCAGCTAGCGATATCGATTTTGGTGATGGAACCGGAAACGGTAATGGGGGAGGTGGTCCTGCCATCCGGCCCGTGATTCCTCACGAGATCAGGGCCGAGGTAGACTTTGCTGTTCAGAGTGACTGGGGCTCCGGATTTACCGGGGAAGCGAAGATTACTAATCTGGCGAATCACCCAATTAATTCGTGGGAATTGGAATTTATGCTGGAGGAAGAGATCTCTTCCTTCTGGAACGCGGAACTCATTCAGCGTGCTGGCAATCGCTACACGGTAAGAAACCTAGACTGGAACCAGTCTATCGCGCCGGGCGAGTCGGTGGTTTTTGGCTTTTCAGCCTCACCGGGGGGGCTTGCGCAGCTTAGACCTTCAAACCTGTTTCTGAACGGGATTTCATTGCATGTGCATACTGCGCCACCAGGAAATTCTCTCCGGCTGGAAGTGATGGCGGGTCGAGTATCCGCCGAAGGTCTGGCTCAGCTTAAACTGCGATTTCCAGCTATGGTTGGGCGATTATACTCGGTGGAGAGATCTGTTGATCTCGTTCATTGGGATACCCATGAGTCCGATATTGCCGGACAGGGAGGAGTTATTGAGCGCAATTACGCAATGGAGCGAGGGAGGATGCAATTTTTCCGCATTCGGGAAAATCATCCCTGATCGATTTCAGGTCAGAAGCGGCCCGGCATTAGGGATGAGTAGGTCAGACGAGTGGGCCGTAACAGCGACATGAAAGCTAGCCGCCGAGGAAAGGGGCTGGAAAAGGTGCATAGAGGAAACCGTAGAAGGGGCGGTTGTCGTTTCTGGCGGTCTTCTCGCTGATTTCCCTTGCCATCGTGGGTCCTTACACGCAACGTCCCGCGTCTTCAGAGTATTCGGCTCGGTAGCTCAGTTGGTAGAGCAGGGGATTGAAAATCCCTGTGTCGGCGGTTCGATTCCGTCCCGAGCCACCTCTTCATGGGAAGAGGGGTATGCGGATGTAGGGCTACAGCAAATCTGAAAGTTTGAGGCTGCATGAGACCCATTGGGTTTTCGGCATCCTTACTAAAGCCACAGGATCGCGTGCTGAAAGACGTGCCCTTCGATTCACATCCGGAGGCGGCAACCAAGGGTGTCTGGATCTCCGACTCCTTAGACGTGAAGATCTTTTGTGGTGTCTCTACTTTTCCAGCCGGGCAAGGAGGTCGTCTGTTTCAACGGCGTCGCCTTTTTGAGCGAGGATTTCGGTGACCGTTCCGTTTGAACTGGCGGAAATCGTAGTAAGCATTTTCATCGCCTCGAGGGTGATGATAGGATCTCCCTCTTCGACTTTAGTTCCTACCTCAGCATTAACTTCAGAGACCATGCCGGGCATTGGAGCGACTGCCTGAAGAGGATCGTTCGGATCTCCCTTCAGGCGTGTCACAGCATCTTTCGGGGCTAGGGCACGGTCGACTACGGTGCACTCACGAGGCATTCCATTAAGCTCGTAGAAGACATTGCGTTGTCCTTCGGCATTGGGTTCGCTGATGCCGATAAGTTTGATGAAAAGGACCTTTCCTGGTCCGATCTCAACCGAGATTTCTTCGCTGACCGAGAGGCCGTAGAAGAAGGCGGTGGTAGGTAGTCCCTGTAATTTGCCGTAGGTTTTGATGAATTCGTCGAATTCGGCAAAGACCGAGGGATACATGAGGTGGCTGTAAAGGTCGTCGTCATTGGCGGAACGGCCAAGTGTGTCTGAGAGTTCGCGGCGAGTAGTCTCGAGATTGATCGGTTCGGCAAGATCGCCGGGGCGACTGGTCGTAGGTTGTCTGTCTCCAAGCACGGCTCTCTGGACATCCGTGGGCCAGCCTCCATCGGGCTGCCCAAGACCGCCCCACAGCATGTCAATCACCGACTCAGGAAAGTCGATAGAGCCCGGGGCAATGCTCGTCACGGCTTCAGGCTTGATGCCTCGTGTGATGAGGAACATGCACATATCTCCAACGACCTTGGAGCTTGGAGTGACCTTGATAATATCACCGAAAAGCTGGTTTACTTCCGCATACGTACGCGCGATTTCCGGCCAGCGGTGACCGAGACCCATGGCGTTGGCTTGTTCCTTGAGATTGGTGAATTGGCCACCTGGCATCTCATGAATATAGACCTCTGCGGATCCAGCACGTGGAGCTGTGTTGAACGGTGTGTAAAACTCGAGCACCTCCTCCCAATAGTCGGACATGGCATTCAGGGCGTCGGGGCTGAGGCCGGGGTCGCGCTCGAGTCCGCTCAGGGCTGTAGCAACGGAATTCAGGTTGGGTTGGCTCGTTGATCCTGACATGGATGCCAGTGCGAGGTCTACGATGTCAGCCCCCGCATCGGAGGCTGCAAGTACTGACGCTGCGTTGATGCCGGAGCTATCGTGGGTGTGGAAATGTATGGGGATGCCGATTTCCTCGCGTAAACTACTGAACAGTTTCGTCGCTGCAGCAGGTCGACAGAGGCCGGCCATATCCTTGATCGCAAGGATATGGGCGCCCATTTTTTCAAGCTCCTTCGCTTTTTTGATATAGTATTTCAGCGAATATTTGTCCCTTTTCGGGTCGTCGATGTCCCCCGTGTAGCAGACAGCCGCTTCACAAACCGAACTGGTATGTTCCCGCACAGCTTCCATGGCCACCTGCATGTTGGGCAGGTAATTGAGGGAGTCGAAGATCCGGAAGATGTCCATTCCGGCCGCCGCAGAGTGCTTGATGAATCCTTCAACCACATTGTCCGGGTAGTTGGAGTAGCCAACAGCATTGGAGCCTCGGAAGAGCATCTGGAAGCAGATGTTGGGAATGCGTTCGCGTAGTTCGCGAAGGCGATCCCATGGGCTCTCCTTCAGAAATCGCATCGCGGTGTCGAACGTGGCGCCACCCCACATTTCGAGGCTGAAGAGATTGGGTGTTTTCTGGGCTACGTAGCTCGCGATGTTGAGCATATCGACCGACCGCATCCTAGTTGCAATGAGCGATTGATGGGCATCGCGCATGGTGGTGTCGGTAATTAGCAGTGGCTTGTAGTTGCGAATCCACTTGGCGAAGCCATCTGGCCCGAGTTCGAGAAGTTTATCCCGGGAGCCCGGTTGAATTTGCGCGCGTAGATCACATGTTGGTATGCGCGGGCTCGGCAGGGCGGCGCTGAGCTTGTGTCCCTTGGCTGTATCGTTGCCGTTAACCGTTATGTCGCTAAGGTAGTTCAGCAGCTTGGTGGCTCGATCCCGGCGTGGCCGGAAATTGAAAAGGTCAGAGTTGGTGTCGATCAGGCGTGTGGTTGCTCTGCCAGAACGAAACGTCTCGTTGAGGATGACGTTTTCGATAAAGGGTATATTGGTTTTCACGCCGCGGATCCGAAATTCCCGGAGCGCGCGATCCATTCGCTGGAGAGCGATTTCGAATCGCGGACCGAAAGCGGTCAATTTAACCAGCATTGAATCGTAGAAAGGCGTAATGACCGCACCAGCGTCTCCGGTGCCGGCATCCAGACGAATGCCAAAGCCAGCTGCAGAGCGGTAGTTGAGAATTCTGCCGTAGTCGGGAGAG
>MDTD01197387.1_pt1 | contig 13336 bp, 15 predicted proteins | sample 811221 | NCBI WGS metagenome assembly MDTD01 (sample SAMN05326646, study PRJNA326480) | marine metagenome | isolation source: seawater | place: Pacific Ocean: South West | collected 2011
AATAAGACATATTTGTGATAAATCAAATTTAAAATTGGAAGAATAATTGAAAAAAAACCTAGTATTAACTGGAATGATGGGTGTTGGTAAATCAACCGTAGGAAAAGCGGTGGCTGACAAACTCTCAATGAATTTTGTGGATATTGATAAAATCATAGAAATAAAAGAAAATCTTACAGTAAGTGATATTTTTAAAAAAAGGGGAGAAGCTCATTTCAGAAATTTAGAGGAAAAAATAACTATTGAAGAAATTAAAAAAACTAACATAGTAGTTTCCTTGGGTGGAGGAGCATTCATTAACTCCAACATAAGAAGTAAAATTTTAAAAGAATGTGTAAGTTTTTGGTTAGATCTGCGGCCTGAATTAATTGAAAAAAGAGTAAAAAACTCAAAAAGAAGACCCTTATTAGAGAAAACTAACTTAAAAGAAACGCTTATTAAAATTTATAATGAAAGAAAAGAAACATATAATCTTGCTAATTTTAAAATTGATTGCAATAAAATTGAATTAAACCTGATTGTAAGTAAAATAACTAATCTTTATGCAAATTTCAAAAATTAAGGTTAAGAATCAAAGTGCAAGTTATTCAATTTTAGTTGGAAACAATATTTTAAATAAGTTGCCAAAAGAAATTAAAATAATTTCTCCTAATGCGAAAAAAATTGCATTGGTTGTAGATAAGAAAATTCCTAATAAATTCAAAATTAAAATAAAAAAATATTTAAAAAGATATGATATTTATGTTTTCGAGTACACTGTAAACGAAAAATTTAAATCTTTTGTAGAGGTAAATAAGTTAGTTGAAAAATGTCTTTCAAGAAACTTTAATAGAAATGATTTTTTAATTTGTCTTGGTGGAGGAATTTTGGGTGATTTTTCAAGTTTCACTGCAAGCATTCTTAAAAGAGGAATAAATTTTATAAATATTCCCTCAACTCTTCTGGCTCAAGTTGACTCCTCTATTGGTGGAAAAACTGGAGTAAATTCTGCACTAGGAAAAAATTTAATCGGAACATTTTACCAACCAAAGCTTGTCATTTCTGATGTGTCTCTTTTAAAAAGTCTTCCAAAAAGAGAAATAGTTTGCGGATATGCAGAAATTTTAAAACATTCAATTATTTTAAAAAATAATTTTTTTAAGTGGCTTGAAAAATATTCAAATGAAATAATGATGAATAAAAACTCAAGTTTGGTTCAGAATGCAATTGTTCGAAGTTGTAAAGTTAAACTATTTTATGTCAATAAAGATACTAATGAAAAAAATTTAAGAATGATATTAAATTTTGGGCATACGTTTGCACATGCAATAGAAGTGCAAAACAAATATTCTAAACGTATAAATCATGGGGAGGCTGTTATAATGGGTATGATGATGGCAACTAAACTTTCTTATCATAAAAAATTATGTTCATTACAAACTTTAAATAAAATTAAAAAAATTTTTGTCAAAAATAATCTTAAATTTTCAATAAATAAATTTTTTAAAAAGAAGGACCATAACAAACTTATTAAGCATATGGTGATGGACAAAAAGAATAATGACAAAAAAATAAACTTTATTTTATTAAAAAAAATTGGAGTAACCACACAGCCGAATAAATATAAAATGTCTACAAACGAATTAAAAAAAATATTTAATAAAATTATTTAATTTTTATCTCCAAAGCATGAATTTTTTCTTTAAGTTCCTTGTCCAAAATTTTCATAATTTGTCTTTGAGCACTTACTTTGCTGATTGAATTAAGATAGTTTGAATGAATTTCTAAAGTTAAGTGATACTTATTCGAGTCAAAAAATTTATGTTTTTTATGTTTGCTAGAGTTATCTACTATTAAAATTTTTTCAATTTTAATATTTTTTTTTACTTTTTCCTCTATGTGCTTTAAAAATTCGTTCATAATTTATAAATTTAATATATAACTATTTTTTTATTATGAAAATAATTTGTGACTGGGAAAATTGTAAGCAAATAGGAAGCTATAAAGCACCTTTAGAAAAAGATAATAGCAAAAAGTATAGATTGCTTTGTTTAGAACATATTAAAGTTTTTAATAAAAAGTGGAATTATTTTTCTGACATGACTGATCAAGAAATTGAATATTTTGTTAAGTCCGATCTGACATGGCACAAACAAACTAAAAGCTTTGGATCATCTGAAAATTTTTTTAATATTTTGTGGAATAATGCTTTAGAGGACAAATTAAACATATTTAAATCATCAGGATTTAAAGAATTTAAAAAGGCACAATTAAATAGCAAAGATAGGGATGCTTTAGATATAATGGAGCTTAAATATGAGACAAAATGGGAGGATATTCAAAAGCAGTTTAAAACTCTTGTAAAGAAATATCATCCTGATAAAAACCAAGGAAATAAAAAATTTGAGGATAAACTTAAAAAAATAACTTTAGCGTACAGTCAACTAAAAATGACCATGGGGAAAAAATAATGACAAATTTATCAGCTTTAAATAAACCAGATATAAAAATATCAGTAAAACAAACTTTTGGTATAAACACTAAAATGGAAATAGATGCTTTTTCAAAGAAAAATGAATTCGTTCCAAAAATAGATCAGGATTATAAGTTCGACAGAGATACAACTTTAGCAATTCTTTCAGGTTTTGCATTTAATAAAAGAGTTTTAATCCAAGGGTATCACGGTACTGGAAAATCTACTCATATAGAACAGGTAGCAGCTCGTTTAAATTGGCCTTGTGTAAGAGTAAATCTTGATAGTCATGTTAGCAGAATAGACCTTATTGGAAAAGATTCGATTGTGCTTAAGGATGGAAAACAAGTCACAGAATTTAAAGAGGGAATATTACCATGGTCAATACAAAATCCTATCGCTCTCGTCTTTGATGAGTATGATGCTGGAAGACCAGATGTAATGTTTGTTATACAAAGAATATTAGAAAGTGAGGGTAGTTTTACACTTCTTGATAAAAATAAAGTTCTTAAGCAACATGATTTTTTTAGAATGTTTGCGACAACTAACACTGTTGGGCTTGGTGACACAACTGGATTATATCACGGCACTCAACAAATAAACCAAGGCCAAATGGATAGGTGGAATCTAGTTGCCACACTCAATTATTTACCTTTTGAAAAAGAGCTTGAAATAATTCTTGCAAAAAATAAGAGTTTTGACTCGAAGGAAGGCATCGAAAAAATTTCAAATATGATAAAAGTTGCTGACTTGACTAGAAAAGGTTTCATTAATGGAGATATTTCTACTGTGATGAGTCCTAGAACTGTTCTTCACTGGGCAGAGAACTCAAAAATCTTTACTGATCATGGTTACGCATTCAGAGTCACTTTTTTAAACAAATGTGATGAAATTGAAAAAAAAATCATAGCAGAATATTATCAACGTTGTTTTGGTGAAGATCTTCCTGAGTCTTCAATTAATGTTACCATTTCCTAAGATGGAAAAAAAAACAGACACACTTGAAACTTTTAAAACTGCAATAACTTCAACGATTAAATCTATTTCGGGTGAGCAAGAAGTAGAAGTTATATTCGGTAATAAAACTTCTAAAGAAAAAAGGAATATTATCAATCTTCCTGATGTAGTTAATTCAAATAACGAACTTGATTATTTAAAAACAAGAGCTATTGCAGACTCAGAAGCATTAAGGATTAAGTGCTCAAACCCTGAAATTTACAAATCTTTTGAACCAGAGGGAAATATTTCAAAATTGTTATACTCCTTGGCAGAAAAAATTAGATATGAAAAAGTTGGGTCTTTGAATTTTCAGGGTGTCAAAAATAATATAAACAAATTTTACAATTTAAAAAATAAAGAAAAAAGTGAATACAAAGACAAAAATTATGAGTTAGTGGATGCTTTTGAGTATTATTTAAGAAATAAATTAATGGGTATGAATAGAGACGAAAAATTAGATAAAAACTTCAAAAACTATAAAAAAGAACTCGATCAAAATCTTAAAAGTAAACTTAAAACCTTAGATAATTCATTGTTTGATCAAAAAAAATATAACTCAATTATCTCTGATTTAATATCTAACATGAAAATAGATGAGAAATTAGAACCTGATGATGAAAATCACGAAAATCGACAAGAGGATAACAACAGGGAAAGTTCTCTTAATGAAAAAGATGATGAAAAATCAAAAGAAAAAGAAAATGAGGAAATGTCGATTGAGGCAGGTTTACCGGATGTAGAAAATATTTCTAGTGAAAATGAAGAAGACATGGAGATTGAGGAATTCGAGGACTCTTCAAGTCCATCAAGACAAGAAAAGAGGAAAGTAAAAAAACTCGATAATAAAAAATACAAAGCTTATACTAACGAATTTGATGAGGTAATCTCAGCTGAAGATTTAGAAAATGAAGAGGAGCTATTAAGGCTAAGACAAAATTTAGATCAACAGCTTCATAGTCTTAAAAATTTTATATCAAAGTTAGCAAATAAATTGCAAAGAAAGCTTTTGGCAAAACAAAATAGATCTTGGGATTTTGACTTAGAAGAGGGAATACTAGATACCTCAAAACTGACTAGAGTTATCATCGATCCATATAATTCACTCTCTTTCAAAAAAGAAAAAGATGTTGAATTTAAAGATACCTTGGTAACTATATTAATAGATAATTCAGGATCAATGAGAGGTAAACCAATTTCTGTCGCAGCAATTTGTGCAGATATATTGTCGAGAACTTTAGAAAGATGCTCAGTAAAAGTCGAGGTACTTGGGTTTACAACAAAGCACTGGAAAGGTGGTCAAAGTAGGGAAAAATGGATGAGTAATAATAAACCTACTTTTCCAGGAAGGCTAAATGATCTTAGACATATTGTTTATAAATCTGCCGATACTCCTTGGAGACAGGCAAAAAAAAATATTGGACTGATGTTAAAGGAAGGGCTGTTGAAAGAAAATATTGATGGTGAGGCATTAAAATGGGCTTGCAGTAGAATATCAAAAAGAAGAGAGGAAAGGAAAATTTTGATGGTAATTTCTGATGGTGCGCCAGTTGATGATTCTACTTTGTCTGCAAACATTAGTGACTATTTAGAAAGTAATTTGAAATCGACGGTAAAATTTATTGAAAAAAATAGTTCTGTAGAATTGTTAGCAATCGGAATAGGTCATGATGTAACTAGATATTACAATAAAGCAATTAAAATTGTTGATGTTCAAGACCTTGGTGATGCTATGATAAACCAGTTGACTGACTTATTCACTGAAGAAAAAAATAAAACAGTTCATTAAATTAAGCTTTTATTTTTTTATATTCAGAGAAATATCTTATTTTGAAAACTAAAAGTCGGTAAGGAACAAGCATTAATAATGCAATTAAAAATTTTACTGTGAGATCCCCTAGTGCCAACGTGAACCAAGGAACTCCTGTTCCTAAAAAAGATATAGAAAAAAATAAAAATGTATCAATTATTGATCCAAAAAATGATGAGGTAACCGGCGCTACAAACCACTTTCTTTTTCTCAATTTTTGGAATATTTCTACGTCAATTAATTGAGCTATGATGAATGCAGAACCTGATCCTATGGCTATTCGTATTGAAATGATATCATTAAAATTTGTTGATACTAATAATGTTAAAAATACTCCAAAAATAAAACCAACATAAACAACTTTTTTTGCAAATCTTTTTCCAAGACTCCTATTAGCTAAATCTGTTATCAAAAATGTGATCGGATAAGTGAAGGCTCCGTAAGTTAAAATATTTTGAAGATTAAAATGATTTATTGGAAATTGAACTAGATAATTAGAGATGATTATAACCAAGCCCATGAAAATAGACAAAGTTAGAAATAAATTGGTTTCTCTATTTATTTGTTTTGTCACTTATTTAAAACTTTTAACGCAAGATCAAATTTAAGTTTTTTGGCTTTTTGAGATAATTTGTTTTTTTTGACTGATTTTAAATACTGATCTAACCCACCTTTAAAATCAACTGTACGAACTGCTGAACTTGTCACTCGAAGCGTAATATTTTTTTTTAATCTATCACTTTTAAAAGTTACTTTTTTTAAATTTGGCAGAAACCTTCTTTTAGTCTTGTTGTTAGCATGGCTAACATTATGACCTTTCAAAGGTGAAACTCCAGTAAGTTCGCATTTTTTTGTCATGATAATTTCAAAGGTATAATTCTTGTGTTAATTACGGTCAAGTTAATATTTAAGAGTTTATACCTATAGCTTCACCGATATTCTTAATCTTTTCTTTTTTTAATATTTTTATCAATTCTTTTTTAATATCTTTTACTATACCTGGCCCTTTATAAACCATTCCAGTGTACAATTGGACAGCTGACGCTCCTGCTGTTATTTTGTCGAATGCACTTTGACCGCTGTCAATGCCCCCTACTCCAATTATAGGTAACTTGCCTTTATTTGATTTGTAAAAGTTTCTTATAAAATTAGTCGACAAATTTTGAAGTGGAGCACCTGAAAGACCTCCAGACTCAATTTTGTTAGCATCTTCTAATTTATCTCTATTTTTATTAGTGGTGTTGGTTAAAATTAATCCATTTATTTTAAATTTTAAAATAATTTCATTTATTTTACTTATTTCTTGATCATTTATATCTGGAGATAATTTAAGAATTATCGGAGTAAAAATCTTTTCATTTTTTTTTAATTCATTTATCATATCTAATAATTTTGTTAGCATCGTTTGCTCATGAAAGTCTCTTAGACCTTCTGTGTTTGGTGAAGAAATATTAATAGTTATGTATGAGGCAAATTCGTTTAGTTTTTTTATGCATTCCAAAAAATCAAGAGACTTATTTTTAGTGTCCTTGTTGGGTCCAACATTGATGCCTAAAAAACCTTGAGGCTTATTATTTAATAAACGTTTAGCAACTATTTCTGAACCATCGTTATTAAAACCTAACCTATTTATCATTGCTTTATCCTTTTCCAATCTGAAAACTCGAGGTTTTAAATTACCCAATTGCTTTCTTGGTGTTATGGTACCAACTTCAATAAGTCCAAAACCAAGTTTAAATAACGAGTTGTATACTTCTGCACTTTTGTCAAAACCTGCCGCTAAGCCTATTGGATTTTTTAGCTTTGCTCCGAATAAAGTTGTAGAAAGCATATCTTCATCTTTTACATCAAAAAAATTTGAAGGAATAAAATTAAACTTGAGAGATTTTATCGCCAAATCATGTGCTGACTCGGGGTCCAAACTAAAAATATATGGCCTTACAAAAGAAAACATTTATTTTTTTTCATTCAACTTTTTGTTTATTAAATTTATAGTTTCCTTAACTCCAAAAAAGCTTATAAAATATCCCATTCTTGGTCCATCTTTATCTCCAAAAAGAACTTCGTAAATTAATATAAACCAATTTCTTAAATTTTGGTTATATCCATTTTCTTTGCCCACAGAGTAAACTATTGTTTGAATATCTTCAGGTTTAGTTGCTTGATCTACATCTTGAAGTTTTTTAGCTAGTTTAATGAGTGCTTCTTTCTCACTTTTATTAGGTATTTTGAATTTTTTATTAGGTTCAACTTTGTCTTTAAAATAATTGATGGCATATTCAGTAAGATTATCCAAAATTGTAGAATTTTCTGGAGTTATATCTCTATGAAATCTCTGGATAAATTTCCAAAGAACTTCTTTATTTTCTGCATTACTAGATCCAATCAAATTTAACAACATAGAAAAGGGCATTACAATTTTCTCATTTGGTGGTTTTCCATTATGAACATGCCAAACTGGGTTTAGTAATTTTTCTTTCAAACTTTGTTTTGGGTAACTCTCAATTAATGAGAGATATTCGTCAACTGCTTTGGGAACAACATCAGAATAAAGTTTTTTTGCTCGTTTAGGGTTTTGGTACATATAGAGTGACAAACTCTCTGGTGAAGCATACCGCAACCATTGTTCAATTGATATCCCGTTTCCTTTTGACTTTGAAATTTTTTCTCCCTTTTCATCTAAAAACAATTCATATGCAAATCCATTGGGAGGTTTTTTTCCTAAAACTTTACAAATTTTACTTGATAAAATAGCACTTTCACTAAGGTCTTTACCATACATTTCGAAATCAACATCAAAAGTAAACCATCGCATTGCCCAATCAACTTTCCATTGTAATTTACATTTACCATTTAATATATCTGTTTTTAGTTTTTTACCGTCATTATCAAAAACTACTTCTCCATTCTTTTTATTTATTTCAATTAGTGGAATTTCCAAAACCTTTCCAGTATCAGTACAAATTGGTAAAAATGGACAGTATGTTTTCCTTCTTTCACTTCTTAAGGTTGGTAAAATAATTTCCATAATTTCATCATACTTCTCTAATACTCTCATTAATGAATTATTAAAATTTCCACTTTTGTAGTTTTTTGTTGAGCTTTGAAAAGTAAATTTAAATTTAAATGCGTTTAAAAAATTTTTTAGCATTTCATTATTATGAGTTCCAAAGCTCTCATATTTTTTGAATGGATCAGGAATACTTGTTAAAGGTTTCCCAATATTATCATGTAGTATTTTGTCGTTTGGTATATTATCCGGAACCTTTCTTAAACCATCCATATCATCAGAAAATGTAATTAAATCTGTTTCAATTTTTTGAATATGATTTAATGCATTTATCATCATTGTCGTACGTGCAACCTCACCAAACGTACCTATATGAGGCAAACCACTTGGTCCGTAACCAGTCTGAAAAATTATTTTATTTTTTGATTTGATTAAGTCTTTTCTTTCTTTTAAAAGCTTTCTTATTTCTACAAATGGCCAAGATGAAGTTGATTGGATTAGATTATTATCAAGCATAACAATGGTTTATTAAATTTTATAGACAAAATACAGTTATAATTACATGATATTAAGTTGAATTTTATAAACATTTAAATAATCTGGATTTTTATGACGTCAAATAAAACTGTTTTTTTTATTATTGGAATTTTGTTGATCATATTAGGATTATTCATGCTTGTCCCTTATGGCATTCAAAGCCTGCTAGGAGAAGACAGTCATAGTTTTTTAGCCTCGTCCTTTATCACAATATTTGTTGGTGTTTTATTTGTACTTACAAATTTACAAAATGAATATAAGCTTAATCTAAAACAAACCTTTCTGTTCTCAACTTTAGCATGGATATCCATAGCGATTTTTGGTTCAATTCCCTTTATATTTTCAAATTTAAATTTTTCAATAAGTGATGCCTTTTTTGAAAGTATGTCAGGAATTACAACAACTGGCTCAACCATAATAACTAATTTAGATGCAACACCAAAAAGTATTTTGTTATGGAGAGCTATAATGCAGTGGTTAGGAGGTATTGGAATTATTGTTATGGCAATAACTGTTTTCCCTCTCTTAAGAGTAGGAGGAATGCAATTATTTAAAGTTGAGAGTCCTGACAATCCAGAGAAAATTTTACCAAGAACTATTGAGATAGCATCAATTATAATTTCTACATATCTAGTCCTTACAATTTTATGTGCTTTCTTTTACTGGATATCCGGTATGAAAATTTTTGATAGTATTGCCCATTCAATGACAACTATAGCTACAGGCGGTTTTTCAACTCATAACGAGTCTATTGGTTTTTTTAAAAACCCAAATATAGAAATTATTTCTACGATTTTTATTATATTGGGAAGTATACCCTTTATTTCTTATCTAAAATTTGTCAAAGGAAACAAAAAGATCTTTTTTCAAGATGTTCAAATTAAGGGTCTAATATACTTACTTGTAGTGTCAATAATCATCATGTTTTTTTATTTATTTTTTAGCACAGAAGGAAATTTAGTTGTTGAAAGGTTACGAATAGCCTCGTTTAATGTAGTTTCAATTTTATCAGGGACTGGCTACGTAACTGACGACTTTAGCTTATGGGGAAAATTTCCGCTAATATTTTTTCTGTTTTTAATGTTTATTGGTGGGTGTGCGGGGTCGACTGCCTGTGGAATAAAAATATTTAGATTTCAGATGCTTTTTTTATTTTTAAATAATCAAGTTAAAAAATTATTTTATCCAAATAGTATTTTTATTGTAAAATATAATAATCAAAAAATTTCGGATGATTTCATGAAATCAATTGTAATATTTGTGTTTGCTTACTTATTCTTATTTGTCATAATTGCTATGTTGTTGTCTGTGACTGGTTTAGACTTTCTATCTGCAGTTTCAGGTGCAGCAACATCAATCTCAAATGTAGGTCCGGGTTTAGGTGAAATGATAGGTCCTAACGGAAATTTTAAAGAAATTCCCGAAATATCAAAGTGGATACTTTCACTTGGAATGTTATTAGGTAGACTAGAGCTCTTTGCTGTTTTAATATTGTTTTTTCCATCTTTTTGGAAAAATTAAAAATTTTAAATATTATGGAAATACATAAAAAACAAACTTTATCAGAAACCTTCTCAGTATACTTTGATAAGAGAATGATAAGAATTTTGTTATTAGGTGCTATCAGTGGTTTCCCCTGGGTACTTATCGGAAGTAGCTTGAGTCTTTGGTTAAAAGAAGAGGGATTAAGCAGAAGTACCATTGGTTGGGCAGGATTAATATTTGCTGTTTATGCTTTTAATTATCTCTGGGCCCCAATTATTGATCGAATTCGTATTCCGTGGTTAACCAGTAAAATTGGTCATAGACGAGGATGGATTGTAATTATGCAATCAATAATTTTACTTAGTTTAGTATGTTGGAGCATTATCAATCCAACAACAAACCTTGCCTTAGTTATTACAGTTGGTCTAATAATCGCTATTGCTTCTGCTACACAAGATATAACAGTTGACGCATTGAGAATAGAACAAATTGGAGAACACGAGGGAAGTTCGATGCAAGCTGGTGCAGCGGTCGCAGTGGTTGGTTGGTGGACGGGATACAAATTAGGAGGAATGATCGCTCTAAATGTTGCAGAATATTTTCAATTAGCAGGTTTCGAAAATTACTGGCAATTGACATTTTTGATTTTAGGAATTGTGATTATTGCATGCAACATTGGACTTATGTTTGTACATGAGCCACAACCTACTGATCGACAAGTATCTCAAAAGAAAACTGACCAAATGATCGAGGAGAAATTGGGATCCTCAAATTTCGCAACAAAATCTATCGCTTGGGTCACTGGAACAGTTGCTGGTCCAATAATAAGTTTTTTTAAAAAAAATGGCTTTAATATTGCAATTGGAATTCTAGGATTTGTTTTTCTTTTCAAAATTGGTGAAGCTTTTCTTGGAAGAATGTCAATAATATTTTACAAAGAAATAGGTTTCACAAAGTCAGATATTGCTCTTTATTCGAAAGGTTTGGGATGGATTACTACTGTCATTTTTACTTTATTAGGAGGATTATTTGCTATTCGTTCAGGGGTGATAAAAGCAATGTTTGTTTCAGGAATATTAATGGCCTCTACGAACCTTTTATTCTCATTATTGGCATGGTCTGGTAAGTCCGAGTTACTTTTTGCAATAGCTGTAATTTTTGACGATATGGCTGCAGCATTTGCAACAGTAGCATTCGTAGCTTTCATTTCAATGTTAGTAGATAGAACTTATACAGCAACTCAGTACGCTTTGCTCGCATCAATTGGTACCGCTGGAAGAACAACTTTAGCTGCATCCTCTGGTGCTCTTGTAGACTGGTTAAATGGTGATTGGGGTATTTTTTTCGTACTGACTGCCTTAATGGTAATACCTTCATTGATATTTCTTTTTATGATTAAAAAAAAGCTCAATTTGAATGAGTAAATTTTACACGAACAATTATCCAATAATTAATTTACATATAAATAAGTCCTCTAAATCCGAGATTGTAACTCAGTTAATTTATGGAGATAATTTTACAATTATTCAAAAAAGTAACAAATGGTGGAAAATTAAAATTCTAGAAGATCGATATACTGGATTTATAAAAAAGAAAAATTTTATAAAATTAGTAAAACCGACTCATAAAATTTCAAAGCTTTCTGCAAAAATATACAAAAAACCAAATTTTTCTAGACCTTCTGGAAAACTTTCGTTTGGATCAAAAATTAAATTTGAGAGAAAAAAATCAAAATTTGTTAAATTTCAAAATAATTGGATAGAGTCAAAAGATTTGAAGCCTATAAAATATAAAAATAAAGATATTTTCTCAAATATACAAATTTTTAAAAATACTAAATATAAATGGGGAGGTAAAACTTATAAAGGACTAGACTGTTCAGCTTTGGTACAACTTTTTTTGAATTTTAATAATAAGTATTGTCCTAGAGATGCAAAAGATCAGGTTAGATATTTTAAAAAAAATATAAATTTAAAAAAAATAAAAAAAAATGATATTATTTATTGGAAGGGTCATGTCGCTGTAGCGATTTCCAAAAATAAATTAATCCATGCCTATGGCCCTAAGAAAAAAACTGTCGTTATGGATATTTTGAAAACTATTAAATTAATTAAAAAAACCGCAAAACTCAAAATTTTATCAATTAAAAGAGTTAAATAATTATTTTAATAATTTTCTATACGTAAATATAACAGCAAAAACTATTATCAATGCTGCAACCCCTTGATCTCCTAAGCTGTTAAGTAAAGAAATTAAATTTTTTGTTACCTGGGAGCCAAAAAAAGCAACATCAGGCCCGAATATTATTTCTGCTAATACAGATACTGCTAATAAAAGAACTCCTAGTTCAATAAACTTGTTTAAATATTCTGAGAATTTTGAAATCCAAACTTTCATAAATAAAAACTCCTTTTTTTTACTCGCTACCCTAAACTTTAAACATAGTTTAGGGTAACAAGTTTTGATTATTTTATGCTCTTTAGAAAATTATAAGTCTAAATTTACTTATATAATCCAAGGATAACGATAGCGGCTACTAAACCAACTATTCCTGCATCCCCTAGAGCTTGTACTAGTCCAATAATGTTCTCTGCGATTCCGCCAACAAAAGGAACATTACCTCCTAGTAACGAAACAACGATACCTAATCCAAGCAATGATATTACTACGCTTGTTAAGGAATTTACCGTTGAATTAAGTCCTGATAACATTTTCATAGTTACCTCTCTTTTTTTGGTTACAAAAAACAAAACGAACTGATTCGTTTTGCACTACACTGTTTTACCACTAATTGAATCTATCTTCTCTCAAATAATAAAATTATTATCGTTTAAAATGACTCTCTTTTGCTCATTTTTTTAGTTTTTTGATTCGTTTTGCGTTTTAATGTTCATTTTGAGTCTGGTGAACTGAGTAAGAATTAAATTAATTGTGAAATGTTTTTTTTAATGGCGGAGAGAGAGGGATTCGAACCCTCGAAACGGTTTCCCGTTTACACGCTTTCCAAGCGTGCGCCTTCAACCACTCGGCCACCTCTCCTTTTAAA
>MDTD01061027.1_pt1 | contig 13335 bp, 7 predicted proteins | sample 811221 | NCBI WGS metagenome assembly MDTD01 (sample SAMN05326646, study PRJNA326480) | marine metagenome | isolation source: seawater | place: Pacific Ocean: South West | collected 2011
CTTGCTTCAGGCCGATAAAGTGAATTTAGTGATCCATACCGGCAACAAAAGTAATATTTATCATTTGTTGGAGAACGATGTAGCGGAGCTTGCCATTACCGCCTCTGAGCCAACTGACGCGATGTATGAATATCAGAAGTTGGATAAAGAGCGTTTAATCTTAGTGATGAACCGGGTGCAGGGAAAGTTGCTGGGAGAAAGAGAAATATCGGCAGCGCTACTCAACCAACATAAAGTAGTGACGTATGATGAACAGTTACCGCTTGTTCGGCGATACTTTTCGGAGGTATTTAATGCCGCGTGTGAGTCGCCTGTCGCGGCTGTTTGCCCCGATATAAGAGCAATAAGTAGTATTATCAAAGCGGGAATTGGTTATTCCGTTTTGCCTGACTACTTATGTAAAGAAGGTATTGCAAAAGGCGAATTGGTCGCGCTGGGCAAGCCAGGCCCAGAAAATGATGTTTATTTAGTGTGGAAAAAGGGAGCGCTTCGTCATCCTAGGGTCGACTTCGCCAAAGATGTCATAATGGCTTTTGCAAACATTAACTATCTTTCGACACTTCCTGATTGAAGCTAGACGCCTAAAAAGGGCGACGCATTTAGACAAGGCGTCGCCAATTGTTCCTAGTTTAAATAACCAGGGCTTGTTGGTCTTTGCTGAATATTAAACAACAGCAGGCCCTAAAATGTACCGACAACTTTTACCGTGCCATCAACTTTACCTTCATCCACAAAACCTATGGTATTGGGGTTGGTCGCGACGAGATTTAACATCTCATCCTCAGTTGCTATCATTTCAGGTGGTGTGCCTCTGCCAGTAAACACAAGCTTCGACCAGAATGCAGAGTATTGTGATTCAGATTTTCCAAGCACATTATTATTAAAAGCGTCTCTGATATTATTACCTTGTTCGAAGGTAAGGGGAATTGCGCGACTTCCATCGGGAAATGCTTTTACTTTTCCCAGATATATTTTCTTGACGGTATCGATATCGATCCCAGAATTGTTGTTGGCATTTATTATCACGGCTGTACCGGCATAAATCGGCGCAGACATTAAAAAGCACAGGGCTGCAACTATCTTCATTGATATTACCTTCGTTCTTAACTCGCTAACATCGAGGCAAGCATGCTAGTGGTTTGTACCCAAGGGCGACGCGCCCTCACGAAAGTATAACCGAGATTTACAATTTGTCGCATTTCGACAAAAGGTGAAATTTGAAGGATCCTAAAACATACAAAGAGAAATTATGGCAAAACCTAATGCAAAAGGGCCGGTCAGAACCGTGCAAATTTATTGCTCCAAGTGCAAATTCCAGCTATTTAAATATCGAAAAGGCGGCAAAGGCGCGTTGGTTAAATGCTTTAAAGAGAGAATAGTTGAGGACTTTACTCATGAAGAAGGAATATGTCCTTCTTGTCACGGACAGTTTGCAAGGAATGCCTTAATTCGAGGTGCACCGGCCCTGAAAATTGTTGGCACAAAGGTGACCATGAAGTAGCACTGACTGATAATCGGTTGTTAATTGGACAACTTTTTTAAAATATAAACGTTTGGATAATTTGCTCTTACGTAATTTTTGCCTAAATTAATATAAAGGGATTGCTGCCTCAAGCCGTTGTGCTGTTTGGTAAAAAAATTTAAGGCCGAGGTTAGAAAGCGCAACGGAATGGCTTTGTATTAAACGTCTACATATCGAGATGATAAATGTCCATTCAAAGAAAGTTTCTATTTTCTATTTCTGCTGTTATCGCTTTGTTCGCTTTAATTGTTGCCGTGGCAACGGTTATCACCACTTCCTCAAATGTTTCAACCCTTGTTCAAGAGCAAAAGAAGAACACCGCCGATCGTTTAGTGAATATTCTTACTGTGACTGACTCTATCATGCTTGAACGCGTCAAAAGCAGTATGGCGTTGCTTAAACAACGAGGTGAGGCAATCGGTGAGCCTAATCAAACCGATATTGTTACCGTTAAAAATACGCAGGCTCGGCAGCTAAGGTTGGGCAATGCGGAGCAAGCCAACACATTCGATTTGGTCGATAACCTGACAAGCGTAATGGGAGGCACCGCCACGCTTTTTAGTAAAACAGGAGACGACTATATTCGCGTGAGTACCAATGTCATTAAAAATGGCGAGAGGGCGATTGGCACTAAGTTGGCCCCTGATGGCAAGGCGATCAAAAAGATTAATCAGCAGGAAGCGTATTACGGTGCGGTTGATATTTTGGGTAGCCCTTATTTAACAGGTTACGAGCCAATGTTTAACAGCAGTGGTGACGTTGTGGGCATCTGGTATGTGGGATACTCAGCCGACCTTAACGTATTAGAGCAAGCCATTAAGCAAAGTCACGTGCTAAAAGAAGGCTTTGTTGCCCTTCGTGATGCAAAAGGTAACATTCGCATGCATTCCGCACATGTGAATGATCGGCAGGTGGCCGACGCCCTTCAACCTAATGATGACTGGGTTGTAGAAGTGGTACCGTTTTCGCCTTGGGGGTACGATATTATATTAGTGGCGTCGACGTCAGAAAAATCGGCTATGGTTCGAAGCTCTGTGTTGGTTGTTGTACTTAAAATCGTATTGGCGAGCGTGGGAATTTTGATCACCATTTGGTTGCTCGTTAAGTATATTGTTGGCAAGCCACTTGAAGAATTCATTGGGGTAGTAAACAACTTGTCTTCTGGTGAGGGAGATTTAACGTTCCGTTTTCAGGCATCAAGAAGCGACGAGTTTGGCACCATGGCAAGAGCGTTTAATGGGCTTCTTAGCCAGTTACAAGACACGTTGCAGAGTGTGGACGAAGCCACCGACCACATGCTAGCAAAGTCAGAAAGGTTAAATGCAACAGCGTTGCAATCCAAAGATACCGTTTCACAACTTAGCCGAGAAACGGAGTCAATTAATAACGCCATTTCATTAATGCAGCAGAATGCACAAACTGTGTCGTCAACCATTCGCAGTTCAAGTGAAGCGGCACACGCTGCCGATCAAGATACGCGAAACAGCGTAAGCGTTTTGGCGCAAACCATTAAAGACATCCAGTCTCAGGCAAGCGATGTGGACGCGTCAGTACAGGTTATCACTGAGTTGGCTCAGGCAAGTGAAGAAATTAGCGGTGTAATGGAAGTTATCAGGAATATCGCAGAGCAAACGAATCTACTTGCGCTTAATGCAGCTATTGAAGCGGCTCGCGCTGGTGAGCAGGGACGTGGCTTTGCCGTTGTCGCTGACGAAGTCCGCTCGCTAGCAAGCAGAACGCAGTCTTCCACGGAAGAAATTCGCAATATGATTGAACGCCTTCAGCAAGGTAGCCGCGTGGCTTCTGAAAAAATGCAGCAAAATAAAGAAACCGCCTATAAAACCGTGGACACCACAAAACATGCTGGCGATTCGTTAAAGCAGGCGCTTGACGCTGTTGCACGCATCACAACGTTAAACCAAGACGCTGCCACAATGGCTGAAGGACAAACAGAGGTTGCTAACGATGTGAATAAAGGGGTAAGCAGTATTCAACAGGTGGGCAATGCCAATACTACCTATGCAAAAGAAGTGGTAGATAACTGTGAAGCCTTAGTTCAGCAAGTTAAGCAAATGCAAATGCAGTTGCGACGATACCATTTCTAGAGTTGCTGGCTTATTCAATTGATTTGGCTGTCAGCAGGCAGCGAAGCAGAAACAAGATAAATCGCCAGAGTCAATGTACGCTGAAATGCACAATTCTTGCGGTTGACATGAATAGTAACAATTTGAACCAATGCCAAAAGGGCTTTAGATTGCTAAGGCCCTTTTTGATATTTATTCTTACCCATGGATGAATATAGGGATCTTCCCATAACATGGATAAACCATAATGAAACAACTATCTACACTAGCTGGTGTGGTTGCGAGTGTTTTTGCATTCACATCGCTATCGACAACGGCAGTAGTGGCGCAAGAAGCGCAAACTGCATCTGCAGTCGTATCTCCCGCGAAAAAGACACTTGCTGATGTTGAATACCGCTTACCGTCAACGATCGCTCCCACTTTTCAACGTATTCACTTAAATATAGACCCTGATAACCCTACATATTCTGGAAAAACGAATATTGATGTAACGGTTAAAACCCCAACTAAGAAAGTGGGCTTTTATCAGCAAGATTTGACCGTGACTTCTGCGCGTTTAGTGTCTGGAAGCAGCAGCTTTCCTCTAAATGTTACGATTGGAGAATACGACATCAATTGGGGCGAATCGCAAAATGAGATTGCGCCTGGGAAGTATACGTTAGAGATTACGTTTGAAGGGAAAGTGAACACGTCTTCAGATGGCATGTATCTGTCACGTTTTGAAGAGACCAACTATATATTTACCCAGTTTGAAGATATGCATGCGCGAAAAGCGTTTCCAAGTTTTGATGAGCCAAACTTCAAAATTCCTTATCAAATGACCATCAGTTCTCCTGAACATCAGGAAATTGTGGGTAATACACCTGTTGAAAAGGTGACAGTGGAAAACGGGATTAAAACCGTAGTGTTTGAAAAAACTAAGCCCATGCCGACTTATCTTATTGCCTATACCGTAGGGCCTTTTGATAGTGCTGAAATTTCTGGGCTGTCGGTGCCAGGAAAAATATACGTTCCAAAAGGGTATGCCGATAAAACCAAATTTGTTATCAAACACATCCCAGAAATCCTAGCCTCGCTAGAAGATTTTTTTGGTATCAAGTACCCCTATAAAAAAAAGGATTTTGTTGCCGTACCCAACTTTACCCACGGTGCAATGGAAAACGTAGGTTTAATTACCTATCGCGATAGTTTGTTACTGCTAGAAGATAACCCAAGCGTCACAGAGCGTTCACGACCGCTAAATGTTATTGCGCATGAACTTGCTCACCAATGGTTTGGCAACTTGGTAACAATGGCGTGGTGGGATGACCTATGGCTGAACGAAGCGTTTGCGTCTTGGGCTGCAAGTCATACCATGAAAACCTTGTATCCAGAGTTGAACTACGCCGATCGCATAGTGCAAGAGGGAGCATTTGGTGCAGATGCTAGTCCTACGGTGAAACCTGTTAAAAAGGTAGTGAAAAGTCAGCCAGATGTGATGGATGGGTTGGGCTTGAACTACTCAAAAGGTGAATCAATTTTACAAATGATTGAATCGCTAATTGGTACAGAAAAGTTTCGTGAAGGCGTTCAAAACTACATGAATACCCATGCTTGGGGTAATACCGTAGCAGATGATTTGTGGCGCGCCCTCGATGAAGTGTCCGATTTCAACTTAAGCGCCATGATGAAAGCCTACTTGGAACAGCCGGGCTACCCACTTATTCATATTTCAAAAGATGGCAAATTAACCCAGTCCCGTTTTCACCTTGCAGGCGCGACCGTGGAAGATAAGACATGGGCAGTTCCATTAAAGCTGACTTATCAATCAAACGGAAAAATACTAAACGAAGTGGTTTTTATTGATAAAGAAACCACAGTTTTACCTCAGCTTGCTGAAGCAGACTGGGTATACCCTAATGACAATGCAACAGGTTACTTCCGTTGGTCAATTGAACCAGCTCAGCTAAACGCACTGCTAAACAACATTGATGCGCTAAATAAGCGTGAAAAGAAAAATGTGCTATACAACTACCAGGCGCTGTTAAACGCAGATCAAGTAGGTGTAGACAGCGTGATGAAGGTTCTTAATAGCTTGGCAAAAGATGATGACCCTGCGGTCATTCGTGCGGCTGTTGGGGTGTTAGCTGAGTTTAGTTATTTAGTAAATGAAGACAATAAAGCCGCATATGCAAAGCTTCTAAATCAAAATTATATGCCTTTGTTAAACAAACTTACCTTGTCTCAAAGTGAGCAGGATAACGCAGATGTCATTCGCCTGCGTAACCAGCTATACAGCTTACTGGGTACTCATTCAAACAATGAGCAACTTGTTGAACAAAGCGTTAAAATAGCGAAACAGTACCTTGCAGATACTAGCAGTGTTCCTTCCGGTATTGCCGGTACAGCAATTGAAATTGCTACGCGAAATAGTGAACAAGGCGAGCAGGGCACATGGTTTAATACAATTGTAGAAGCATTTAAAAAAGCACAGTTGCCAAATGTGAAAAGCACGCTGGTGTATTCGATGTACTTTGAAGACAAAGCGACCGTCTTTAAAATGTTAGATTTAGCGCTTACCGATGATATTACGCCTGCAAATACCATGTATATGGTGGTGAGAGTAGCACGTAACTTAGACGATCATACGCTATTGTATGAGTGGCTTAGTAAGAATAAAGACGCGCTACTAGCAAAAATGCCTGATTACCATGTAAGCAGAATGCCGGAATTTGTTTCAACAACCTGTTCGGCTGAAAACTTAGAAATGGCCAATGCGTTCTACGCGCCAATTAGCGAGACCTATCAAGGAATGGCACGCGGTGTCGAAATTATGCAGGACGAGTCTCAACAGTGTATGCGGCTGAAATCTGCATTTCAGGCAGACTTTAACGCCTTCTTAAACGAGCAGTTATAGGCAACAACGAAAAGGCGTTTACCCAGCGCTTTTTGTCCTAAAGTTATGATTGAAAGAGCGTCCACTAGGCGCTCTTTTTTTGTGCATAAAACTGTAACATGCACCACGGCGAGTCACTAAAATATTTCAAAGCTGAAACATTTACGCATTGTGACAAATCAACTTTCCCTGTACCAAAGTTCAGCAGAGTTAATCAATAAGTAAGTTTATTTTAAACGTCTAAGTTTCTGATTTTTAACGTTTGTGACGTTTATATTATTATTTTTATTAAGTGCTTGCTGTATATACGTATGTATAAGAATTTATACCTTCCTTATACAATAAAGCGGAAAGCAAAATGATTCATGAGGGTAACACACAAAAGTATAAGCTGAGGAAATCAGCTAAAGTAGTCAACGCGTTGTTGGCGGGCGCATTGTCGTTAGGCGTTGTTTCTATTAATGCCTCTGCAGATACAGTATGGCAAGAGGACTTCGAAGCAAATGAACTGCAAGGCAAGGGCGCAACTGGCTCAGACCCAGCGGGAGCAATTGTTGATCTTGAAGGTGTTGATCGTTGGTCAGTAGACGTGTCAGCGAGTGAGCTAAGTGCCACTTCAGACTGGTTCCGTGTTGAAAGCGGCGCAATGCAAGCACGTGATACTGACGGTGAAGTAGTCTGGTTGAGCGAGTCTATCGATATATCTGGTGCCGGTGATATCACCATAAATGCCGTGCTTTCTCAAAGTGGAAATTTTGAGTCGACAGACTACATCGATGTATTTTACTCATTAGATGGTGGCGCATTCGAGCTTATTACGCTTTCAGAAGGGGCAACGAATACGGTACAGGAAGACTTTGGTTCTGCAACACTGACCGAAACGATAGGTAGCGGAAGCACTTTAGAACTGAAAGTAGCCATGGCTAACAACTCGGGTACCGAATATCTCAATTTAGACAGTATTTCAGTAAGTGGAAATGGAACTACCGATGGTGGGGATACTGGCGGTAACCCTGACGACGGTGGTGAATCTTCAAATGAACTTCTTTTCTTAAGTGGTACTTGTTTTAACTGCCCTGATTTGGAAGCAGTTAACCTAGCCAGCGACTTTGTTGCATCTGACTATTACGCTGCTCTCGACACAGCTATTGCAAACGGTGAAAGTGCGCAAACGTTAAAAGACACGGCGCATAACATCATTGAAAATGGTCATCGTACGCTTTCTTACTCAGAAGTGTGGACAGCACTCACTTACACTGATGAAGATCCTGCTAACACCGATAACGTTATCTTGTTCTACAAAGGCATATCACAAGGCAAGTTTACCAACGGTAGCGGTAGTCAAAGCACCAACCCAGACAATTGGAATCGCGAACATGTTTGGGCTAAGAGCCATGGTTTTCCTAGCTCAAGCCTAACGGCATACAGCGATATTCTGCACCTGCGTCCTACCGATATTTCTGTAAATAGCTCGCGCGGCAACTTAGATTTTGATTTTAGTGATAGCGCGCTTTCTGAAGCTCCGTTAAACCGAGTTGATGGTGACTCTTTTGAGCCTCGTGACGCAGTAAAAGGTGATGTAGCACGCTCAATGCTATACATGGACGTGCGTTACGATGGCAATACAGCTGGTGATACCGAAGACGACTTAGTGTTAGTAAATCGCCTTACCTCTACTAGCGAAGCCGCGTTTGGTAAGCTTTGCGTATTGCTTCAATGGCATGAAAGTGATCCAGTGGATGATTTCGAACGTCGTCGTAACGAGCGCGTTTATGAATTCCAAGGAAACCGAAATCCGTTTATAGACAAACCTGAACTTGCTTCACTTATCTTCAACGAGAGTTGTGATGGTACAGGTGGTGATACTGGCGGTGACACGGGTGGCGATACTGGCGGTGACACGGGTGGTGATACCGGCGGCGACACAGGTGGTGATACCGGCGGTGACACAACACCTTCTACCAGCAGTATTTACATTTCAGAATACATCGAAGGTGGCGGTTTCAATAAAGGTATAGAGCTTTTCAATAGCTCGACACAACCGGTAAGTCTAGCGGGTTATGAGTTAGTTTTACTCTCCAATGGTGAGACCGCAGATGCTGACCGTAAAGTGTTAGCACTTGAAGGCACAATACCAGCAGGTGGCGTAGCAACATTCGCTCACGGAAGTGCAGATGCACTGTTAACTGCCGGCTCAACGATTAGCAGCTTCGTGATTAATTTCAATGGCGATGACTACATTGAGCTCGTCGCTAACGGTCAGGTTGTTGATGCTCTAGGTACGTACGGCGTTAAAACTAACTGGGGTAAAGACGTTACTTTGGTACGCAAGAGTTCAGTAACAGCAGGCAATCCTAACCGCAACCCAGCGTTTACCCTTGAAGAATGGGATAGCCTACCAAAAGATACGCTTAACAATTTTGGTTCGCACAATGGATCTGTTAGCGAGCCTACGGATCCAACTGACCCGACCGACCCAACTGATCCTACAGACCCAGTTGGTGAAGTAGTCTTAATTAGCGCTATTCAAGGTGAAGGCGATACCTCGCCACTTACAGGCAATGACGTTGTTATTGAGGCAGTAGTGACTAAAGTTGTGCCGGAAATGAACGGATTCTTTATTCAAGAAGAAGCCGCCGACTCTGATGGCAATGCTGCGACGTCTGAAGGTGTATTTGCCTACTCGACAACCTTCACTGAATACCCATCTGTTGGTGATGCTGTGCGTGTTAGCGGTGCAGTGGCTGAATACAATGGCATTACAGAAATTGTACTAAGCGCCAATGCTGAAACGCTAGGTGCAGGTGCTGATATACTAACGACAAGCATTGAAATGCCATTTGACGAGAGTGTTAACCTGGAGTCACTTGAAGGTATGCAGGTTCAATTCCAGCAAACTTTGAACGTGACAGACGTTTACAATCTTGGTCGATATGGGCAATTCAACGTGTCATCAGGCCGCCTGATGATTCCTACAAACCAGTATGCCGCGGGTTCAAGTGAAGCCATTGCCTTGGCTGAAGCGAATGCACGCAACACATTGTTGGTTGATGATGGCTCAAGCGCACAAAATGCTGACGATATTCCTTTCCCAGTTGGAGGTTTATCTCATGCGAATCCTCTGCGTTTAGGCGACAGTGTAGAAGGCCTGGAAGGTGTAATGCACTACGCATTTGGTGCTTATAACTTAATTCCAGTTGGCGCTCTTCAAACTGTACGCACAAACCCAAGGACAGATGTGCCCCAGTTAGACGTACAAGGCGATGTCAAAGTGGCTAGCTTTAACGTGCTTAACTACTTTAATGGTCCGAACTTCCCTACCTCTCGTGGTGCAGACTCAGAAGATGAATTTGCCCGCCAGCAAGCGAAGACAGTAGCAGCCATCGTTGCGATGGACGCAGATGTACTTGGCTTAGTAGAAATCGAAAACGATGGATACGGGAGTGATTCTGCCATTGCTTCTCTTGTAAATAGCGTAAATGCTGAACTTGGTAGTGACGTGTATAGCTATGTAGCACTTGAATCATTACTTGGTGGTGATGAAATTGCGGTAGGTATTATTTATAAGCCTGCAACGGTTACACCACAAGGCGCAGCGGTTACTTCCTCTGAAGCTCCTTTTGACTACGGTAACCGCCAGCCGCTGTTACAAACCTTTAGCGTAAATAGTAACAGCGAAGCGTTTACGCTCGCGGTAAATCATTTCAAATCAAAAGGAAGCTGTGGCAGTGCAACAGGTAATGATGCTGATTTGGGTGATGGACAAGGCTGCTGGAACGAGCTACGTACCCAAGCTGCGTTAGGGCTGACAGCGCTTGTGCAAAACAGTGAAGGTTTGTCTGACCGAGTTATCGTAATGGGTGACCTAAATGCTTATGCGAAAGAAGATCCAATTCTTGCTCTAGAAGACGCCGGTTACAGCAACTTGGTGAACCTCTTCCACGGCGAAAGTGCTTATTCTTATAGCTTCGGCGGCGAAATGGGTTACTTAGACCACGCGCTATCAAGCTCAACTTTGACTGAGTATGTGGCAGACGCAACGGTTTGGCATATCAATGCTGATGAGCCTCGTGTCTTCGACTACAACGTTGAATATAAGTCAGAAACACAGCTTTCTAGCTATTACGGGGCTGATGCTTATCGTTCGTCAGATCACGATCCAGTAATTGTTGTGCTGGATTTCCCTGAAACGAGTGAGCCGGACCCAGTAATTGGTGATTTTGATGGCGATAGTGACATAGACAACACCGATATTGTGGCGTTCTACACCTTGCTTCTGCAACGTCAAGCGACGGTTGAAGAGCACGACTTTAACAATGACGGCAGATTAAATATCTACGATTTATACGCGTTAATGTCTATGTGTACACGTACCGCATGTGCAGTCCAGTAGTTGGAAAGAAAATGAAAAAAATTATTTTAATGGTATTGGCAATTGCTACTTTTAATGCAAATGCCGCAATAATTGAAATCTCTACGGATAAATCAATTTATCAAGTAGGAGAAACTATCACGGCGACGGTAAGCTTTTCTAATGAAGGTGCTTTTTTAGGTATCGTACCGTTTCCTCAACCGTTTGATGTATATAACACGACAATTGGTTTTAACGATTCGCTCTTGAGTTTTATTGGCGCTTCTACGTTAAATCCTTTTGGCTCAGTTAGCAGCTTGGGGAACCCAGTGTTAGAGATGTTTCTACCTCCTTTTCTACCGGGGGGAATTTTAGAGATAGGTTCACTAGCTTACTTGGAACAAATTGATTTGTTCTATCAACTGCAGACACCAGTGATTGGTTTATACACCGTGCAATTTATCGCACAGTCTGTTGGTGACATTACAATTGATGGGTTGTCAGGTTCTTACATTTTTCAAGGCACTCAAGGGGGGCAGCTGACGCCTATACAGGTGAGTAGCGCAAGTTTCAGTATTGCAGAAGTACCTGCACCAGGTACCTTCGCGCTATCGCTTCTGGCTTTAGGTGGTATGTTTTTCGCCCGCAAACGTGTGAAGTCATAAACCTTAATGGCTAAAAGTTTAAGCCCAGCCGCGTGCTGGGCTTTTTTATTTCTATTGCTATTTACATACGGCTTTAAATAAACCACCCTGAATAAAAATACAATAAGTGCGCACCATGTTAGAAACCATTTCTTTTTCTCAACGCCAACGACTGGCGTATATCGATTTCTGCCTTTTGTTTAAGGGGGCTATTCATCGCCAAGACTTAATAAATCGCTTTGAAGTGGGACTATCGGCTGGTTCTCGTGACTTTACACTATACAAAGAGCTCGCCCCTGATAACTTGGTCTACGATCCAAGGGAAAAACGTTACTTTCAAACAGAAAGCTTTATTTCGGTTTTTGAACACGATGCAAAGCGAACCCTTGTGAAGCTTGCCAACGACATATCAGATGGATTTGATGCGATCGGTGACATACATTTCCCTGTTGAAAGTGCATCTTCACTTAATATTCCTGATATTTTTGTGGTGGCGAAAGTGGTACAAGCCATCGTGAACAAAAAGGCGATGAGCGTAATCTATACGTCGCTTTCAAGCGGCAGTGGTGCAAGAGAGTTAGTGCCTCATAGTATTGTTGATAATGGTCAACGCTGGCATGTTCGCGCATTCGACAGGAAATCACAAAGTTTTAGAGATTTTGTGCTAACTCGAATTAGTAAGGTAACGGTTAAAGCAGAACCTGAAACCCATGAATGCATAGATTGTGATGAAGAGTGGGGGCGACTTATCTCACTTGAAATTGTGCCGCATCCTAAGAATATAAAATATGCCACCGCAATAGAGCTTGATTACGCCATGGAAGAAGGCGTGCTTACATTGGAAGTACGGGCTGCCATGGCGGGATACCTGCTTAGACGTTGGAATGTTGATTGTACAAAACATGCAAGCTTACGTACCGGAGAGTATCAACTTTGGCTTAGGAATCAGCAGAGCCTTGCGAATACCGACAATTTAGCCATCGCGCCAGGGTACGTTGCAGAGCAAGAACCCTATACCGTATAAAATGTGGAAGTGGCCTGCCAAACAGCTCCTTGTTGAGTGTTAGTACATGCAGCTAACCGATATATTTCTTGATACAAACCAGTAGCGTGTCTTTGTCTAAAGGCTTGGCTAAAAAGTCAGTCATGCCGGCAGCCAAGCACTCTTCTTTGTCTTCTGCGAAAGCGTTTGCAGTGAGCGCAACAATTGGTGTATCAACCTCCAGTGCTTTGCGTAATATTGTTGATGCCTCAATTCCTCCCATGACGGGCATATTGCAGTCCATCAAAATAAGGTCGAATTGATGTCGCTTGCCCACGTCTACGGCATCTTTTCCGTTCTTAACATGTAGGAACTTATAGCCTTCTGACTGCAATATAGTCTTCACGATTTCGGCATTGATTTCGTTGTCTTCAGCTAGCAGTATGCGTTTCTTCTTATTGCCTTCTTTAACATCATTATGAGATACGGGTTTTGTCTCAATTAACCTTCCTAAATCATGCTCAAGTTCTCGACGATTAATGGGCTTAGCATGCGTGCGCCAGATAAGTTCAGACACATCATTTTCATCTTCTAGTCGTTCCAGTTCAGCAGAGATAAGAATGATTTTAGGAAATATATCTGGGTTCATCGCCTTCAACTGTTCTAGCAAATCGACCCCGCTCATCTCTGGCATAGACAAATCAAGAATAATAACGTCGAAAGCCAGTGGGCTGTCTGATAGGTAGGCTTTTGCACTATCATAACTTTGGGGCACAATCGACATGGAGGTAACGACATGCTCAAAATATTCGCGGCTGGTTTGTAAGTCATCAACTATCGCACAGCGCAAATTAGCACTGGGTTCAACGTTAATGTC
>MDTD01152510.1_pt1 | contig 13335 bp, 13 predicted proteins | sample 811221 | NCBI WGS metagenome assembly MDTD01 (sample SAMN05326646, study PRJNA326480) | marine metagenome | isolation source: seawater | place: Pacific Ocean: South West | collected 2011
CGAATAGTGTGCATCTAAAAAAAATGTTACTCCCTCTTCAATTTCAGAACATAATTCAGGTAGCTTTACTGATGAGTCCCCTTCTATAATTTGAATATTATTTTTATCCTCAAACTTTTCTTCATTATATTCAACCCATTTTTTTTCAATTTCAATGGTGTATATTTGTTTATACTCCTCAACAACCTCTTCAAGGTTGAGTCCATAATATGTTCCTGTTTCAATATATGTATTTGTTTTACTTAATCCTGTGAGCCTATAAAAATTAGGCTTTAATTTTGACATTATTAATTATTGTAGTTGATTGATAATAAAATAACTTTCTTAGTAATTATCAAAAATATTTTTCGGATTCAGTAAATTTATGAAATAACAATAAATAAGATTATATAATTTTAATATGAATTTAATTTATGGAATAGCATTTTATGTTTTACAAATTTTATTCTTAAGAGGCCTGTTAATTTCGTATAAAAAGTTAAAAAAAATAAAATTTGATGTTGACAGTTTCTCAATTTTTGGTTTGAGTATATATATATTTTCACCAATTATTGGTTTTTTTATATTGGGAAATTTGACTCTATTTTTAAACTTTTTTTATAGTTTAAATACACTGCAACCCTATTTCTTTATTTTATTTATATCTACGGTTTTAATGAATTTTTACGAAAAAATTAATCTCGATATAAATAAAATAGATTTGAGCATTTTATATTTTTTTATTCCATTAATTTTATTTATTAGTTCTTATGGGATGAGATTACACTTTGATGCAACAGACTATCATTTAATTTCACAGAATTGGGTTCGAAATAGTAAAATAGTTTTTGGCCTATCAAATGTTTATGCCGGCTATGGATGGTCAACTATTTATGAATACATACAAGCAAATTTTTGGTTTAATAAAAATTTCATATATTTACATTACATAAACGTAAGTTTTTTTATTTCTTTTTATCAATTTATATATAGTTGTATTTTTTCATCCAAAAATAATTTTTTACGCATTGCTTCAATAAACCTTTTACTATTTGGTTTTCTTGATAATTTTGGTTTTGGAGGAGGAGGGAATACATTTTTACTCTTCCAAACTATTGGTAAGCCAGACCTAACAAGTGGAATAATATTTACAATTACAGGTCTTATTTTATTCAAGTTTCTTTTATTCAATGAAAAGATTAATAGCGTGGATTTTTTCTTTGTGTCTTTATTTGCTCTATTTGCTTTTCAATTAAAAATTCTTAATTCAATCCTAATTTTTCTTTTAATACCATTTGTTTTCATTTACGTTAAGCAAAATAACTTGTCTTTCTTTTCTACTTTAAAAAGTAATTTCATGATTTTGGTAGTTTTTGTTTTTTATTTAATAAAAAACATCATAATCACTGGTTGTGTCATATTTCCAATTTCTTATACATGCTTAACTAGTGTTTCATGGTCAAATAAAGATTACATCAAAAACTATGCTGAGGGTGTTCGTCTTGGAAACTTTGGAATTCCAAACTTATCTTCTTTTAGCTTTAATGAGTGGTATTCACCATGGATAAATAATGCTTATAACTTCAATACTTACAGAAACTTTTTATTATCTTTAATAATAATAATATTGATAAATCAATTTTTAACTTCTTTTAATGAGGTAAAAATTCAAAAAATCTTTTTTCTAAGATTATTTCAAGTATTTTCAATTCTTTTCTTTTTGTATTCTGGTCCAACAGTTCGATATGGATTAGGAATCACTAATCTTTTAATCGGCACTTTAAGTTTAAAAAAATTAATTAAAAATAAAGGCTTAAACTATATGATATTATTAATTTTTTGTTTAACACTTTTAGGAACTCCGAGGCTTTATTCATACAAATACTTTATTGATTCTCCCACAACCCCATTTGTTGTTGAATCAAAAATTGGAACTTATGAAAAAAATCCTAATGGATGGGGAGTCGTTACTCTCGATCCAGATTTTCAGTGTTATACAAGAATAGACTGTTTAAATTCCCCCTATGAAATCAATCCACTTAAATTAAAAAATTATATGCTTTTTAAACCAGTAAATAGGTAGGTTAAAAATCTCCAATAAATTGATCTATTATGTAGCTTGGCCTATTTAATACTTGATTGTTTATATTAGCTATATACATTCCAATTATTGAAAGACTTAAAAATTGTAAGCTTCCTATTAATAAAATAAGAGATGTTACACCATTTAAATTACTGAATATATTTGTAAAAATATTTATTACAAACAAAATGAAAAATGAGATAAAAAACAAAAAACTTAAAGCTAATGGCTTAGAGGAAAAAGATATCAAGCCAGTTATGCCAAAAGAGATACTGCCAAAGAATTTGTTATATTTTGCAACACCATCGCTTCTATCTGGTCTTGTAAATTCAACACTTGTCTGTGTAAAGCCAACATAACTTACCATTCCTCTTAAAAAAGGGCTTTGCTCATTGAATCTTAATAGTTCATTTACAACCCTTTTATCCATCAGCCTGTACTCTCCTACATTTCTAGGAATATCAATATAAGATAATTTTGAAATTAAATATAAACCAATTTTGGCTGATAATTTATTAATTATATTTAATCCCTCTCTCTTTGTCCTTCTTGCATAAACAACTTCATATCCTTCTTGCCATTTTTCTATCATATTAGGTAATAAGCTAACCGGATCCTGACCATCTATATCCATAACGACTACAGCATCGCCAAGTGAATGATTAAGTCCAGCTATTATGCAAGCGTGTTGTCCAAATCTTCTACTCATTAATATTGTTTTATATTTTTTAGGATCTACGTTTGAAAGTTCTTTAAGTTTTGGTATTGTTTCATCGGATGAAGGGTCGCAAACAAAAATAACTTCATAATCAATTTTTAAATCAACTAATTCTTTAACAAATCTAGGAATAGATTTTTCTTCATTATAGACAGGGACAACAATAGTTATCATAAAAACACTATAATTCAAAAGTAAAAAATTGAATGATTAACAAAAAAATATTTGTTTAATACTAAAGTAAATTAGTCAAAAGTTAAGCTAATCGTTTTTTCTATAGCTTCTGCAGAAGAGTATTTTGGATTCCATCCAAGTTTTTTTTGTAAATCTGTATTATATGAATACTTAACAACATCTCCACTCCAGCCCTCTTCTTGAGGTTCATAATTAACCAAAATTTCTCTCTTAATTTTTTTTAATGTCATTTCAACAATCTCTTCAACTGACACCCCATCATCAAGAGGTGATACGTTTATTAAAAGATTTTTATAGTTTTCACTGTAATATTTCATAGCATCAATAAGGTCATCTAGAAAAATATATGGCTTTTTCTGTTTACCATTTCCTAAAACATCAAGCACATTTGGAGTTTGGTCTAGTTTTTTCTTAAAATCATAAATTACTCCGTGTGTTAAATTTGGGCCAACAACATTTGGAAATCTGAGAATAATATAACTTTCTAAAAAGTATGATATTGAAGAAGATATATAACCTTCAGAAGCTAATTTCATAGCACCATAATAAGAAATTGGAAGTGAAGGTCCAAAGCTTTCAGAGATGGGTTTTTCTGTATTTCCAATAACAGCAGACGATGAAGCAAAAATTATATTTTTTATTCCTAATATTTCCATTAATTTACAAATATTGACTGTAGTTAAAAAGGTATTATTTAAATCAATATTTGGCCCGTTAACAAACCCTCTAATGTCTGAATTAGCTGCTAAATGCCAAACCCGATCAATTTTTATGTCAGCCAAAGAATTAATTAGTTCTTCTATAGATTCATTTAATGATAAATCTTTTTCAAAAAATTTGAAGTTCTCAAATTGTTCAAGTTTTTCAATATTTTCCTTTGTACCCAAAGTAAAGTTGTCAATCCCAAAAACATCTTCTCCATTAATTAGTAAATCTTCAGCTAAAGAAGAACCTATAAAACCTGCTACTCCTGTAATGAGATTGATTTTTTTATTTGCAATAATAAGTAATTTTATCTTAAAAATTTGCAAAGCGAGATATTATTATAATTTTATGAATCAATGTGTCATTATTGCTGGTGGGCAGGGTAGAAGAATGAATAATGTTCTCAAAGACACTCCAAAACTCTTAATGGAAATTGCTGATAAAAAGTTACTAGATTATCAAATGGAAATCATTAAAAAAAACAATATTGGTAGTGTTCATTTTTGTTTGGGTTTATATCATCAACAAATAATCGAATATTTAGAAAAATATTATTGTGATTTTAATTTCTCATATTCTATAGAAGAAAAGCCTTTAGGTACCTATGGTGCTTTAATCAATGCGCATGATTACCTTCAGGAAAATTTTATGGTTATGTATGGTGATATATTAACTTCTATTAATGTGAATAATTATTTTGAAAAATTTAAAAAATCAAGAGTTGATATTTTATTAGTTTCGAGATATACAGACCACCCGAGTGATAGCGATATTATTTTGGAAAAAAACAACAAAGTTGTTGGTATAAAAAAGGGAAATTTATTATCAGATAATTATATGCCTATAGGAAATACTGGAATTATGTTTATCAATAAAAAAACTATTGATAAAACAATTGATGTCTTTCCCACAGACATAACAAAGGATTATTTAATTCCAAATATTAAAAGATACAAAATCATTCATGAATTATCAATTGATTTCATAAAAGATGTAGGTACACCGGAAAGACTAGCTAAAGTTGAAAATATAGTTGAAAAAATTAATGACTATAAAATTATCTTTATAGATCGGGATGATACATTAATAGAAAATTTGGGAGATAACAATAACTGGCAAAACCTAAACTTTATAAATGGAGCTATAGATTTTGTAAAGTTTGCCCAAAAAAAACTATATAAATTTGTATTAATAACTAACCAGCCGGGTATTTCTAAAAATTTTTTTTCAGAAGACGATCTCTATAAAACGCACTCTGTACTTCAACAAAATCTAATCCGCAACAAATGTTCCCCTTTGGTCTCTATTCATTATTGTCCTCATCATCCTGAAAAAGGTCATAAAAATGAAATTGAAGAATTGAAAATTAATTGCAAATGTAGAAAGCCTAAAATTGGATTATATGATGAATTCATTAAAAAATATAATCCAGATCTAAAAGACTATTTTTACATTGGTAATAGTGAATCAGATTTAGAATTCGGTAACAACATAAAAGCCAAAACTTTTATTGTAAATAATAAATACATTAAAGAATCTACTACATTTGAAAAAATAAAAAATTATTTATAAGTCAACTGATATTACAAATAGAAAGGTAAGCTAATGAAATCTTTGAAGTTCTTATTCTTTGGTAAAATTCTTTATGTAGAGAACAATCAGGAGTTAGTTCTGTAAAATTAAAGTAACAAGAGTCTTCGTTAAACCTTGGCCTATGATAAGTAAAAATAAATACTTGTTCTCCAATTATTAAATCATTTATATCAGTTAAAATTATATTTTCATTTAGATAGCTTTCAACTGTATGTTTGGGTTTACAAACTAGAATTCTTTTATCATCAAGTATCTCAAAATAATTTTCGTTTAAATAATTACCTACTTCCTTACCTTTAAATCCCCAGTAGTCAGTTGCCCAATTACCACATCCATCTATATTTTCACTACAGAAATATGCAGCTTTATTAACATTCACTAATTCGTTAAAATAGGTATATTTATAAGGTCCTAAACCAAATTGTGTGAAAAAAGCGTAAAAAATAAATACTGGTATAAGAAATTTAAATCTACTCTTTAAATTTAAGTAATTTAAAACCTCAGTAAATATTATTACAAAATAAGGTAGTAAGAACAAAAAGTGTCTTAAGCCATCGTAAGCAGTGGGTCTTAAAACAGGGAAAAGAATAAAAACTGAGAGTATAAAAACTAAAGAAAAATTTGAATATATTGATAGATCGATTTTTCTTGTTAAAAAAATAAAAATAAAAAATCCAATAATCAAATTCAAAGGAAGGCGAAAAGTAAACCATTCTATTAAATAAGTTGGGGTAACATCTTGAGCTAATACAAATTTTCCATTGACTAAAGTTGACCCTATCCACCCATGGTTAAATTGATGGTTTATACTTTTTAACAAAAATGGGATAGGCCTTAACCACCCTTGTGGAGATAAGATAAATAAAAATATAATCGATAAAAATAAAGATAGAAATACTTCATAAATATATTTAACTATATTCATCTTGGATTTAAAGTTGTATAAAAATATATATGCAAAAGTAAAACCAATAAATAAATATGCATTAATTCTGATTGATGCAGATAGTGATATTAAAAAAGCAGTAATAACAATTCTTCTAGTGTTTATTTCGCTAAATTTAATTTTTGAATATTCATTTAATACATAGATATTAAAAATCATAAGTTGTAATAGATACGGGATGTCTTTTAAATTAAATAAAGCATGACCTGTAAAACTTGGTGTAAGTATCAAAAAAATAATAAAAATATTTGTATTTTTGTTTGTCCAATTTTTCTTTAATAATTTACTTATATAGTAAAGAGCTGTTACTACATAAATATTTAAAAATAAGTGCATTAAAAAATAGATAAAAGAATCATTAGATATAAATATTGTAGAAACAAGTTCATATCCAAAATAATTTATAATATGTGAAAAAATATATATGGGAAATATAAGAACTAAGCCAAAATATTCTGTAGTTGTAAACTCATCAAAAATTGCATTATCAAAATCTAGATTAAGAATAGCAATCAATTTATCATATAGTTTATGACTTCCAAATCTAAGATCTATTGTGTCATAAGTAGACCCACCAATAAAAATTTGATAAATTTGGTGTATAAAAAAGAAGATTAAAATATAGACTAAAGTTCGATCAGAGCTTAAATTAAAATAAAATTGTTTTTTAAGGTTTTTCATTGTTAAAACTGATTGCCATATCTTTTGCCAATTCAATGGCTTTATCAGAATTGATATATTCAAAAGTCCCAAATCTTCCAAGCGGCTCAATGTTAATTGATCTCAGATAATTTAATATTTTATCAGTGTTTTTTCTATGATCTTTATCATAAATTACATAAGCATACTTAAATGTATTGGTAAAAATACTATCTATATCTTTTCTATAAACTAGATTACTTTTTTCTAAATCATTAATTATCGCCTGTTCTAAATCTTTTTTTGAAAGATCTTCTTTTAGTCCTGGTCTAAAAGTTACTTCAACCATCAAATTTGTATAACCTTCTATATGATAATTTTCTCCAAGAAAATTCAATTTTGAAATTCTGTGAAAAATTAAATTTGGATCAGCTATGGTTATAGCAAAATTATCACCTAATACGTCTCCTTTTACTTTTAAACACGTTATATGGATTGAGTTATACTTTAATTTCTTTACAGAATCTCTTATACCCTTAGGCGGCTTTGGATGAATCATTTCAATAATTTCATGAATTGGAATAGTAGAAATTAATTTATTAAAAGAATATTTATTAGAGTTAGTTTCGACAACTAAACTTTTATCTTTTTCAATTTTAATTTTTTCGATCGAATTATTTAAATACAGCTCAGGCTTAACTTCTATTTTTTCATAAAGACCATCAACAATGCTTTGAAACCCTCCCTTTTTAGGGTAATGAAAATAAAGTTGATGAAGATACCCTTCTTTTGATTGCCCTCTAGCACTGTTTATAATATCTTCAGGTGGGGGTTTGGGGATTCTCTCAACCATTTGTTTGTCTAAAAAAGATGGTTCAAATTTCCATATTTTTCTGTTGTATGGCTCTAAAAATAACCTTGTTATTCCTTCTCCAAAAGTTTCGTAAAAAAATTCAAGCATATTAGATGATGGGTAGTTTTCATATGGATTATCAAGAAAAGTGTTGAGACAATAATCTTTATCTGAGTCAGATAACCCATACAAATGATTTTCAAAAGGATACTTTATAAACCTACTGTCGTGAAATATTCTATTCTCTCGTTTTAATTTATTCATTGGTGAAATTGAAATAATAAAATCTAAAATTTCTTGATTTTTTGAAAAAGTTATATGCGGTCCAATATCCCAAGATATCCCATCTTTATCTACAAATGACCTACATAGCCCTCCGAGAGATTCTTCTTTTTCAATAATTGAAACTCTTTCGTTATAAAAATAAGCAAAAGCTAGTGCAGAGATGCCACCTCCAAGAACTCCGATTTTATTCACTGTATTCATTTATTTGTTTTTTTATTCTAAACGAGTTTTTTATTGTAGAAATAATTACATTTGGAATTATTGAAATAGGCATTCCTCTGGAAGGTCCTTTTCTTTGAAAATATTTTATTGGTACCTCTGCATAATTACAATTTTCTGAAATACACTTTATTGTTAATTCTGAGTTTAATAAATGCTTATTTATCAATTCATTTTTCATTATCTTATTTATTAAAGACCTTTTATAAATCCTGAAGCCACTGTCTGGGTCGTTAGAATTTATTCCATAGAATAATAATATATATTTTGAGTATAGATGAGTTAACAATCTTCTATACTTCTGATCATTTCTATGCTTTCTAACTCCAATGACTAAATCATTTTCTGGAATCTTATTAATTAAACTATTGATTTCATCCCAATCAAACTTGCCACCAAGATCAGAAAAAAATATATATTCTGAATTAGAAATGGACAACCCTTTTATCAAAGCATTTGCATACCCCCTTCGCTGTCTAGATTGAGAGAGATTTAAGTTATATACTTCTGAAAGTTCTCTTAATTTTTCACTAGTTCCGTCTGTACTTCCATCTTCTATTACAAAAATTTTATCTACGAGTTCATTTTGACTTGATAATGAGAAAATTAAATTTAAATCTTTTTCAATAGACTCAATTTCATTAAATGCATTGAAAACAAGGTCCACCTTAAAATTATGCATTATTTTATTTAGTCAAGCTCTGAAATATCATTTTTTATCACATGTGCAAAATAATGAAAAATCATCATGTGTAAATCTTCAACGGGGCCATAATATTTTTTTTTCGATTGTACTAAGATTGGATAATCAGAAACGCTTAACGCTTCTCCTCCATCAAAACCTAGCAAAGAAAAATTTGTTATTTTTTCTTTTTTGAAATATTTTATTAAATTTAAAATATTTTCACTGTTTCCTGATGATGAAATAGCAATTAATATGTCTTCTTTTTGAGGCTTATAATTCTTAAGTTGTTCTATAAAAATATTTTTAAATCCGTCATCATTTCCTATTGCTAACAAAGATGGTATATTTGTTGATAACGAAATAGCAGATAAGCAATTGTCATCTATTCTTAATTTATTTAAATCTGTCGTAGCGTGATTTGCGATTGCTGCGCTTCCACCATTCCCTGCTAAAAAAATTCTTGAATTATTGAAAAACGATTTATATAAATTATCAAATAAAATTTCTAGATTTTGATAGTCTATAAATTCTGAAATTGAAGTTAATGTTTTGACATATTTGTAGAAATTATTAAATGAATTCATTATTAAATTATAAACATTTCAAGTTGAAGTATGTATTATGTATATGATATTTAGACTTAAATATTTGTTTAAACTCTAAAATTCACAATTCGTCTTGAGAGCATTAAAAATAAAGAAGAAATAAAAATATAAATAATTAAAAATAATCTTGAGTATCCATATACCCTAAAAACAATATAAATTGTTGATAAAGATAGTAGGTTTATTAGTAAATAAAATAAGTATCTTGAATAATGTAAAAGATATATTTCTATAAAAGGTTTGAAAATTTGAACCAAGAATAATGTCATAATAGAAACTGAAAAACTAATTACCCAATAAGAGATAATTTTTTCGTCCATATTAATTTCGAAAAATAAATTGATATCTTTCAGTAATTGATACGTATTTAAATAAGGACTGTTATAAAAAATTCCAAAATTAAGGCTTACTAAAATAATTATTCTAAATAAAAATAAAAACATAATTCACATTCTAACCAAAGAGTTATCTATTTTAAATTTTTACAGCTTTAAGTTAAAAATACTTAAAAAATTTTAATTTCTTTCTTAAAATGAACTGTGTGAAAAAATATTTAACACTGCTTGCAGGAAATCCTAGAGGTGGAGAGCGCACTTGGCAAACTCTTTACAATTATGTTTTAAATCATCTAAATTCTGATTTAGCAATTTGTACAGGTGATAAGTGGGTTGAAGATAACACTTTATTTAATAAAGCAGATTTTAAGTGGATTTTTGAAGAACCTAATAATTGGTTCAGTTATTATGAGAAAAATTTTTCGAATAACTGGTATGAATTTTTTTCCTTAGGTAAAGAGACAGGCCTTTATAATTCTGGAAACATTCACTTTGCTATAAAAGATATCATATTAAAAAACTATATTGACACCCTGGAAAGTTACGACTTTATTATATACTCTAGGTTTGATCAATTTTATACGGATTACCATATCGATGTACCAAAAAATTCAAACAACATTTGGATCCCGAGTGGTGAAAATTATCATGGTATTGGTGACAGACATGCAGTGGTTCCAGGTAAAGAAGTAAGAAATTTTTTAAATATTTGCGAATATCTAGACTCTCCAGAATCCATTGAAAATCCTCCCAAATATTTAAATTGTGAAACTGCATATAAAAGATTTCTTCAACATGCAAACCTAATTGATAAAGTTAAAAGATATAAAAGAAAACAGTTCACATCATCATTGAAATCTGATAAAACTAATTGGAGGGTTGGGGTGTATAGTTTATATTTTTATAAAGATTTAATGATTAAATATCCTGATGAATTTATTGACTCTGTAGCAAATTCATTGAAAACTAATAAGATTTCTTTTATTTTTAAAGAAACTACATTATTTTTAAACTACTTATATTTAATAACAAGAAGAAAATTTGGTAAAATTAAGAAACTATATCTTTAGCTTTCTTTCTAAGAAATTTTCTAAAATTTTTAAAACTCGAAAACTTACTCTTATGAAATCTTAGATATCTTTTTAATACGTAATATCTATAAAAAATTAACGTATTAAACATATATAATTTATTCAATTTTATTTTATTTGGATATCTTTTTGTAATGCTCATGTTAATTGGAGTTATCCAATCATTTGTTGAAGAACAATGCATTCCAGTTCCATCAAATCCTTCATTTCTAATATGAGATTTATTTGGATATAGTGTAAGACCTTTGTTCATGAAAACTGCTTGATACCAGTAAGCATCCCATGCACTTATTTTGCCTAATTCATTCTTAACTATTATGTCTTCCCAGTCATATAAATTTTCAACATTAAATTTTTTTCTATCATTTTCACTTAATGATGAGATTAAATTTTTCTTATCGTAATCTTCGTTTACAAATATTTCCCACCTATCACTCCATGTTCCCCAACCCCATGGTGAAATATACTTTGAGACACTTGAACCCGATTTAAAATTCAGTTGAGGATAAGAGTATCCATTAATACACCACATTTCCTTCTTGTTAAGGTATTTGTGAAGTGCAGCATTCATATATGATAAAAAATTTGGACCTAAAACCAAATCATCTTCTAGAATTATTAATCTATCGTTTGTCTTAAAAAGTTCTGTAATAGTATTAATAATGTTTGTTCTACAATCTAAGTTTCTCTCCCTTAAAATAAGTTTTGTTGATTTAAAATTCCAATTCTTTTTTGCAACCTCAACTGTTTTTGAATGCATTTCTAAATCAGTGCCATCGGCTGGTCCGTCTATACATATATATACGTCACTATCGATGGATTCATGATTTTTTTCTAGAGATTTTAACATTCTTTCAAGATGCATGGGTCTATCAAATCCAAAACAAAGTATGGTTGAAAACTTCATAACAACTATCATATATATATTTTTTTTAAATGAGACTTGTATAAGTATTTAAACTATTAAAAAATTACATATGGGGTTAATGTGGGGTTGAACTTAGTTATTATTTAAGTAGTTTTTTTTGAAACAGAAAATTGATAAGTCAAAAGGACCAGTATCTGATTTGATCTTAAGTAACCAACTATTGTTATCAGTTACTCCTCCTGTTGATATAAGTAAACATAATTGATTTATCTCTTAAACATAGTTTTCGTACTCAATTGATATATTATTAACTAAGTGAAAAGCAAATTAAAGTGGTTTTTAAAGAAAATATTAATTTTCATTAACTACCCAAACGATTACCCACTATTTTCAAAAGATGAGTCACAAATAGGAATTTTGCATACGATATATGAGAATAAAAGATTAATTAAAAATAATTATTCTAAATTTAAAGAGTTAAATTTAGATAATATCAATAAATTTAATTTTAAAGAAATAACAATAAAATCAATCAATAGCTCAATGCATTTAAAAAAATCTCTAAATAATGATTATTTTGGAAATTTGAATAAATATGGTTATGGCTACAAAGTTATTGAGTATTCGAAATATAAGAATCTAGATATTCTGGATAATTTTCATTTGTATCCTGCAAACATATTTGTGATTAACGAAATAAAGGAGTTAATTAATGATGGTGAAATAGGAGAGGGCTTAATAATAGATTACCCATCCGGAATTGGTAATTTACTAATCTATTTAATGACGTTCTACAAAAAAGAATATTTATACGGTATTGATAATTTTGAACAAATATCAAAAAAAGATGTAGAGAAATATCAAAATTTAGTGGGTGGAAATTTTAATATCATGACATTTAGTGAATTTCAAAATATTGGATTAAAAATAGATACTGATGTTGTAGTTTGTGTTGAACTTAAATTAAATAATATAATACAAAATATTTTGAAACTTAATCCGAAATTTTTGTTTATTGAAACAATGTATATAAGTAGATATAAAGATATTATTATAAAACTCCAGGAAAATTTTTATATTTACAAAATAAATGAATCGATTGTAATTTATAAAAACAAAAAAATCGTAAATTAATTTCTAAAAATTTTTCCTGAAAAGAATAAAAATGTAAGATATACCTACGATATCATACGTTTTTTAACAAAATGTTCTGTTACTGGTCTGTTGAGTTAGTTATCATTTTTTATTTTTAAAATAAACGAAGTAAGTTAAACGAATTCCAATATACGCAAATATCACAGTGAGAATTACTTGAGTTGGAGTGTAGCTATCGCGAAGAGAGCGAAATACTGGCCAAACAATAGCTAAAAGAGCAAACAAACCACCTAATTCTTTTTTGTATTTCTTCATAATTTCATATTAATTATTTTTACAATACTCGCTACTGCTGCCATCATTCCCAGAGGGTGGGATTAGATTAATTGCTGTAACGGTGACAGAATCCTTAAAAGAAGCAAAAGAAAGACATAAATTATC
>MDTD01052052.1_pt1 | contig 13334 bp, 11 predicted proteins | sample 811221 | NCBI WGS metagenome assembly MDTD01 (sample SAMN05326646, study PRJNA326480) | marine metagenome | isolation source: seawater | place: Pacific Ocean: South West | collected 2011
AATGCGATCTTCAAGATCAATCAATGTTTTATGGAATTGATAAATCTAGATTTAAAGAAAACAAAAGATCTGTTCCAGATAAAAACATGGGCCCATTGATTAAAACTCAAATGACAAGATGTATTCATTGTACGAGATGTGTTAGGTTTGCAACAGAGGTAGCTGGTGTTCCTGAGCTAGGTGCTATTGGAAGAGGTGAAGATATGCAAATTACAACATATCTAGAACAATCAGTTCAATCAGAATTATCAGGTAATGTTATTGATTTATGTCCTGTTGGAGCACTGACTTCGAAACCTTATGTTTTTGAAGCAAGACCCTGGGAGCTAAAAAAAACTGAAAGTATAGATGTCATGGATGCAGTTGGATCAAATATTAGGGTAGATACTTATGATTGGGAAGTTAAAAGAGTTCTACCGATTATAAATGAGGATATAAACGAAGAATGGATTTCTGATAAAACCAGATATGCCTGTGATGGATTATTGAATCAAAGACTTGATACACCTTACATTAGATATAATAATAAATTTGAAAAAGCTTCTTGGGATGAAGTTTATAAAATTATTAAATCTAAAATAGAAAATATAAATAAAGATGAAATCTGTGGTTTTGTGGGTGATTTGATAAATATGGAAGCAAGTTTCATTTTTAAAGAATTTTTTGAAAGAACTCTTGACTCAGGATTATATGATTCAAGATCAAAAAAAAATTTTATAGAATCTTCATGTCGAGAAAATTATTTGTTCAACTCAACAATAAGTGGAATAGAAGAGTCTGATCTTATCTTATTAATTGGCACAAACCCTCGATTTGAGGCAACGATGTTGAATGCTAGAATAAGAAAGGCTTATTTAAATAATGATACAAAAATTATTTCGTTAAATAATGTGGGAGACCTTACTTATCCATATAAAACTCTAGATGGAAAAACAAAAACGATTAAAGATATAATAGATAATAAAAATGAAATATCAAAAGAAATTCAACATTCAAAAAAACCAATAATTATTTTAGGTGAGTCTTTTTTGAGTCTAAAATCAGCAAAATATTTATTCTTTGGTCTAAAAGATTTTTTAGTAAAAAATAATAAGTTTACAGATAATTGGAAACCCTTAAATTTACTTTCAGCAGACGCTGCAACTGTAGGAAGTTTAGATTTAGATATAATAGATAATACAAATAGTATATTTCAAAAACTAAATGAACATAAATTTAAGATAATTTATTTGCTTGGAAGAGATAATCTTGATTTTATTAAAAAAGACGAGTTTATAATTTACCAAGGTAGTCATGGAGATAAAGGTGCTGAAATTGCAGACATTATTTTACCTGGCGCTGCTTACACTGAACAATCGGGACATTTTACAAATTTAGAAGGAAGGATGCAAAAGGCTTTTAAGGCATCGTATCCTCCTGGTAATGCTAAAGAAGATTGGCAAATAATAAACGATTTAGCTGAGCTTATGAATAATAGAAAACTTTTTAATGATAAAGAAGAGCTCGAGAGTAGTATGTTTAATTATATAAATCTAAAAAAAGAGAGAGAACAATCAAGTAAGATACAATCATACGATCTAAATAATTTTGAAAATGAAAGTTTAAATATAGATATTAAGGAGTATTATTTTTCGAATGTAATTGCTAGATCATCTAAAACAATGTTGGATTGCAATAATTCAAAACTAGATATTAAACGTACAGGCACTGAGGGATAATAAATGGCATATTTTAATCTTATTTTTCTAGAAGTTTACAAGATTCTTTTTTTACTTGTACCTGTCTTGGTCTCAGTGGCGATGATTGTTTGGTTAGATAGACGAGTTTGGGCATTTGTCCAAAAAAGACAAGGACCAAATGTAGTAGGACCATTTGGATTACTTCAATCATTAGCCGATGCATTAAAATATATTTTCAAAGAAATTATAATTCCCGCAAGTTCGAATAAAATAATTTTTGTTTTAGCTCCTATAATAACTATGACTTTAGCATTAATTGCTTGGGCTGTTATTCCTTTTAGTGAAAATCAAGTTCTAGCGAATATTAATGTTGGTATATTATATATTTTTGCAGTGTCCTCACTTGGGGTTTATGGAATCATAATGGGTGGATGGGCCTCGAATTCAAAGTATCCATTTTTAGGAGCTATTAGATCTGCGGCTCAAATGGTTTCTTACGAAGTTTCAATCGGAATAATAATAATAAATGTTTTATTATGTGTTGGTTCTTTAAATCTAAATGACATTGTAATAGCTCAAAAAGACATGTGGTTTATAATTCCATTATTCCCAATGTTTGTAATATTTTTTATTTCAGCTTTAGCTGAAACTAATAGACCGCCTTTTGATCTTCCAGAAGCAGAAGCTGAATTGGTTGCAGGATATCAAACAGAATACTCAGGAATGATGTATGCAATGTTTTGGTTGGGTGAATACGCAAATATTTTACTTATGTGCGCTTTAGGTTCAATTTTATTCTTAGGAGGATGGTTATCGCCCATAGACTTGTATCCCTTGAATCTAATTCCTGGTGCATTTTGGTTAATTTTAAAAATTTTGTTATTATTTATTTTATTTGCGCTAGTTAAAGCAATAGTTCCAAGATATAGATATGACCAACTTATGAGACTTGGTTGGAAGATATTTCTACCATTTTCTTTAACTTACGTTGTATTGACAGCGAGTTATCTTTTTTATTTTAACCTCCTACCATCAGTATAAATGAAAATTACTAGATTTTTCAAAACCATTTTGATGACTGATTTTATAGGTGGATTACTTATCGCCGTTAAAGAAATTTTTAAATCAAAAAAAACTATAAATTACCCATTTGAAAAAGGAAAGATTAGTCCAAGATATAGAGGAGAGCATGCATTAAGAAGATATCCTAATGGTGAGGAAAGATGCATTGCTTGTAAATTATGTGAAGCAGTATGTCCTGCACAAGCAATAACAATAGAATCTGCTGAAAGGATTGATGGAAGTAGGAAAACTACTCGTTACGATATTGATATGATGAAATGTATTTATTGTGGATTATGTGAGGAGTCATGTCCTGTAGATGCCATTGTTCAAGGACCAAATTTTGAGTTTTCTACTGAAACTAGAGAAGAGCTATATTATACAAAAGAAAAACTACTTGATAATGGAGATCGATGGGAAAATATTTTAGCAGCAAATATCAAAAGCGATAATCCTTATAGATAATTTTATGATAGCGCATGCAATATTTTTTTATATTTTTTCAATAATTGCAATTATTTCAGCTGTGATGGTTACAGCATCAAAAAACACAGTTCATTCAGTTTTTTTTCTAATATTAGATTTTATCAGTATATCATGTTTGTTCATAATGATTGGAGCTGAGTTTTTAGGAATGATAATGTTAATTGTTTATGTTGGAGCTGTAGCAGTATTGTTTCTATTTGTAGTGATGATGTTAAATGTTGCTCAGCAGAAAAATCAATGGTTTCTATCAAAAACAAGCTCAGGACATATACCTGTTGGTTTAATTATTAGCGCAATTATTTTTTTTGAATTGATAATTGTGGTAGGTGGATGGAAATATAAACCAGATTTATTCACATCAAATAATAGATATATAGATGAAATAAGTAATACTCATTCTTTAGGACAAATTTTATATACTGATTATATTCATATTTTTCAAATAAGTGGGATGATACTGTTGATAGCGATGATTGGTGCAATTGTTCTTACATTTAGACAAAGAGAAGGAGTCAAAACACAAAGTTATATAAAACAAATTTCAAGAGAAAGATCAGAAGGTGTTGAATTATTAGAAGTACAATCTAACAAAGGAGTAAAAATAGATGACTGAAATTGGTTTAGGACATTATTTGACTCTTGGTGCAATTATATTCAGCGTTGGAGTAATTGGAATTTTTTTGAACAGAAAAAATATTATCGTAATTTTAATGAGTATTGAGCTAATATTATTAGCAGTAAATATAAATTTAGTTTCTTTTTCGATATATCTAGGTGACCTATCTGGTCAAGTATTTACATTATTTATACTAACAGTTGCTGCTGCTGAAGCTGCTATAGGATTAGCAATTATAGTTGTTTATTATAGAAATTCTGGAACTATTAGAGTTGAGGAGATTGATAAATTAAAAGGATAAAATGGAAGTTTCAATCTTAGCATTACCTTTAATAGCCTCTATTATTTCAGGCTTTTTTGGAAGGTTTATTGGAGACAGAAACTCAGAAATATTTACTAGTTTGCTGGTGTCGATTTCAGCAGTTTTTTCTGCATTCATATTGTACGAGGTTGTAATTAATCAGTATCAAGAAAATATAGTAATCGCTAGTTGGATTAACTCAGGGTCATTAAATGTAAATTGGTCAATGAAAATTGATTCTTTATCTGCTGTAATGTTGGTTGTAGTTACATCAGTGTCTTCGTTAGTTCATATTTATTCAATTGGTTATATGTCCCATGATCCCCATAAACCAAGATTTATGGCTTATTTGTCATTGTTTACGTTTGCAATGTTAATGCTGGTTACATCCGATAATTTTATTCAATTATTTTTTGGTTGGGAAGGTGTGGGTTTGTGTTCATATTTTCTAATAGGATTCTGGTTCAAAAAAGATACAGCTAATTCAGCTGCTATAAAAGCATTTATCGTAAATAGAGTAGGAGACTTTGGATTTGCTCTTGGAATTTTTTTAATTTTTTATTTATTCGGCACAGTAAATTATTCTGAAGTTTTTGATCAAATTCCTTCTATAATTGAAAAAAAATTAGTTTTTTTAGGTATTGAGATAGCTGCAATTGATTTAATTTGTTTACTTTTATTTATAGGTGCGATGGGAAAGTCAGCACAAATTTTTTTACACACCTGGCTTCCTGATGCGATGGAAGGACCGACTCCTGTTTCAGCTTTAATTCATGCAGCTACAATGGTCACAGCTGGTGTTTTTTTAGTTGTAAGATGCTCTCCAATTTATGAATATTCTGAGTTAGCTTTAAACATAATTACTATTGTTGGAATGAGTACAGCTTTTTTTGCAGCAACAGTGGCATTAGTTCAAACTGATATCAAGAAAATAATTGCTTACTCAACATGTAGCCAGTTGGGCTATATGTTTTTTGCTACAGGTGTTGGAGCATATAATGTTGCGATGTTTCACTTGTTTACACATGCTTTTTTTAAAGCTTTACTTTTTTTAGGTTCAGGTTCGGTTATTCATGCATTTAGAGATGAACAAAATATTAATAATATGGGAGGCGTCTGGAAAAAGCTTCCATATACTTATACATTAATGGTTATTGGAACTTTAGCTTTAACTGGATTTCCTTTTTTTTCAGGTTTTTATTCAAAAGATGCAATTATTGAATTTGCCTATCTAAGAGGAAATACTGTTGGATATTATGCAGCAGGCATAGGTATTGTAACTGCATTTCTTACTTCAATATATTCTTGGAGATTGATATTTAAAACTTTTCATGGAAATTACAATAATAGAGAAATAAAGATTGAGGAAACTCACGAATCTCCATTAGTCATGTTAATACCTCTTATTTTTCTATCTATTGGTGCTATTTTCGCAGGAATTACCTTTAAGAGTCTCTTTTTAGGACCGGATGGTATAAATTATTTCTGGCAGGATTCAATATTTTTCTTAAAGCCATTAAGCACTGATCATCCTCCAATTTGGTTCTTATTTCTAACTCCGACTTTAGTAATAGCATCTATTCCTGTTGCTTATTATTTATTCTTAAAAAATAAAGATTTAACTGATCAAATAGCTAAAGTTAATAAACCTTTATATGAATTTTTAAAAAATAAATGGTATTTTGATGAGCTTTACGATGCAATTTTTGTAAGACCATCTAAAAGATTTGGATTGTTTTTATGGAAATTTTTTGATTTAAAAATAATAGATGGTTTTGGCCCAGATGGCATTTCTTCAATTATTGAAAAAATTTCTATAAAGGCTAATAAATTTCAGAGTGGATTTATTTATCAGTATGCATTTGTAATGTTACTAGGTTTTTCAGCTTTATTAACTTTTTTAATAGTTAAATAATGAATTTTCCAATTTTATCATCTTTAATTTTATTGCCATCAATAGGTGCACTTTTTTTATTTTTTAATAAAAGTAATAGAGAAAATAATTTTTCAATAAAATATGTTGCTTTATTCACATCATTAGTCAATTTCATTTTATCAATTTATTTATGGATATTGTTTGATCAAACAACCTCTGAATTTCAATTTGTAGAAGACCGAATTTGGATTAAAAATTTTATAAATTATAAAGTTGGAGTTGATGGAATTTCGATATTATTTATATTACTCACAACATTTATAACACCCCTTTGCATCATCTCTATTAATAATTCTATAAAGAATAGATTAAGTGAATTCTTAATTTCAGTGCTTATTATGGAGTCTTTTATGATTGGTGTGTTTTGCTCTTTAGATCTTGTAGTTTTTTACCTATTTTTTGAGGCTGGCTTAATTCCTATGTTTTTAATTATTGGAATTTGGGGCGGTGCTAGAAGAGTTTATTCAGCATTTAAATTCTTTTTATATACATTACTCGGATCTGTATTAATGTTAGTTGCTATAATTTCAATATATTGGATTACTGGTACAACTGATGTTGTTAAACTTTATGAGATAGGCATAGATTCAAAATATCAAAATCTATTATGGTTAGCTTTTTTTAGCTCCTTTGCTGTAAAAACACCTATGTGGCCAGTACACACTTGGTTGCCAGATGCTCATGTAGAAGCGCCAACAGCTGGATCAGTACTATTAGCAGCAATTTTACTTAAAATGGCAGGATATGGATTTATAAGATTTTCTATAGGATTATTCCCAGTCGCTTCAGAAATTTTTACACCTTTAATTTATTTATTAAGTTTAATCGCAATTATTTTTACCTCATTCATTGCTTTAATGCAGGAAGATATGAAAAAATTAATTGCATATTCTTCTGTAGCCCATATGGGCTTTGTAACTCTAGGGATTTTCACTATTCAACAACAAGGATTAGAAGGAAGTATAATTCAAATGATAAGCCATGGCCTTGTTGCAGCTGCGCTTTTTTTATGTGTTGGAGTAGTTTATGATCGAATGCACTCGAGATTAATAGATACATACGGTGGTATTGTAAGCATTATTCCTAAGTACTCTGTCTTATTTATGGTGTTTACTCTATCAGCACTCGGTTTACCTGGCACGAGCGGTTTTGTAGGTGAGTTTTTAATTTTGATGGCAGCATTTAAAGATAATTTTTTAGTAGCAGTAATTGCAAGCTTTGGTGTGATTATTGGAGCCGCGTATATGTTATGGTTATATAAAAGGGTCGTTTTTGGAAAATTAATTAATCCAGAATTAAAAAAGATGCTTGATCTTAACAAATCAGAAATGATAATTTTAATTTCTTTATCAATTCCAACTCTATTTTTTGGTTTTTACCCAGAACCATTAATTAATACTATTGAAGTATCGATTTATGATTTAATAGAGGCATATAATGATAAGATAGCGAGTAAGATATAATGGAATATTTAGAATTAGTTTTTCCAGAAATTTTTGTCTCTTTGGGAATTATGTTTTTACTTATTTTAGGAGTTTTTAAAAAAAATAGCTCAAAGCTAATTCAGAATATATCATTAATAATTTTACTTATAACTGCAGTAATTACATTTAATGAAACTCTTAGCCTTAAAGAGATTAAGATATTTAATCAAAGTATAATTATTGATTATCTTTCATCATTGATGAAAATAGTTACTTTAATTGCAGCTTTCTTAGTTTTAATAATCTCATCAAGTTATTTAAAATCATTAAAAATTTTTAAAATTGAATACCCAATTTTAATTCTTAGCTCAGTTTTGGGAATGATGATAATGATCAGCTCAAATGATTTGATTGTTTTTTATATGGGACTTGAGCTTCAATCTTTATCTTTATACGTTTTAGCTACATTTAATAGAGATCAAATCAAATCTTCTGAAGCTGGATTAAAATATTTTGTTTTAAGTGCTCTATCCTCTGGATTGTTATTATATGGTTGTTCTTTAATTTATGGATTCACTGGTTCAACAAATTTTGATGTGATTGCCAATCAATTAAATTCAGATCAATATGCTTTAACTTTTGGAATTGTATTTATCTTAGTTGGATTAGCATTTAAGATATCTGCTGTGCCGTTTCATATGTGGGCCCCAGATGTTTATGAGGGATCTCCAACTTCTGTAACTTTATTTTTCACAGTGGTTCCAAAAATAGCTGCTTTAACAGTATTTATTAGATTTTTATACGTACCTTTTTTAAATCTTATAGATCAATGGCAAATGATTTTAATTTTCTTGTCAATTGCCTCAATGGTTTTTGGAGCAATAGCTGCGATAGGTCAAAAAAACTTAAAAAGACTAGTAGCCTACAGCTCAATCGGTCATGTTGGTTATGCATTAGCAGGTTTAGCAACAGGATCAAATGAAGGCATACAAAGTTCAATTATTTATATTACAATCTACATTTTAATGAATTTAGGATTATTTTCTTGTTTGTTAATGATGAGAAGAAATAATGTTTATTATGAACAAATTGATGACTTGTCAGGATTATCAAAAAACCATCCTTTGTTATCAATATCTTTACTAGTCATCTTGTTTTCATTAGCAGGGATACCGCCGTTAGCTGGTTTTTTTGCAAAATTTTATATCTTTAAGTCAGTTCTAGAACAATCAATGTTTTTTTTAGCAATCGTGGGACTTTTATCAACTGTGATAGCAGCTTTCTATTATTTAAGATTAATAAAGATTATGTATTTTGATAAAGAAAAAGAAAAGTTTGATACTGATCACAGTATTTGGCTAAAATTTTCACTTACATTCTCAACTCTCTTGATTCTCATTTATTTTGTATTTCCAAGTCAATTAATAGATATTGTATCAAAAATTAATTTAATTTGATGAAGTTTAAAAAATTTAAGTTTAATAAAGTTAAAAGCACAAATAATACAGCCTTAAGACTAATTAAAACTTCAAATTGTAATTATGGAATGGTAGTTTCTGAAATGCAAACTAATGGAAAGGGCCAGTATGGAAGAAAATGGATTTCTTATAAAGGTAATTTATTTGTAAGTTTTTATTATACTTTAGAAAATATTCAATTGACTATTAACCAATTGACTAAAACAAATTGTCTTTTAGTAAAAAAATTAATTTCAAAATATTATAAAAAAAAGATCTCTTTTAAAAAACCTAATGATTTATTGATTAATAAAAAAAAAATTTGTGGAATTTTACAAGAAGCAGTAAATAAATTTGATAGAAAGTATTTAATTGTAGGAATTGGATTAAATTTAGTAAAAAATCCAATAATAAATGATTATCCAACAATAAGTTTAAACAATCTTGTAAAAAAAAAATTATCAAAAAAAACAATTGAGAAAGAAATTAAAGAAATTTTTGAAAAAAATTTAAAAAATTTAATAATAAATATTAATAAATAATGTACATTTTAGGAGATATAGGTAATTCTGATACAAAGATTTTCATAGTTAACTCTAAAAATAGAATTTTAAGTAGAATTATTTTTTCATCAAAAAAAATTAATCACCAAATTTTATATCGAAAATTAAAATTTATTTTACCAAAAATTAAAAAAGTTAAAAAAATATTATTTTGTAGTGTTGTCCCAGAAACATTCAATTTTGTCAAAAAATTTTTATCAAAAAAAACAAAAATAAGATGTTATGAAATTAAAAATTTAGATTTAAGATCTCTTATCAATATTAAAGTTAATCTAAAACAGGTAGGTTCTGATAGAATAACAAACGCTACTAGTTTGATAAATGGAAAAGATAATTTTATTATTCTAGATTTTGGCACAGCAACAACTTTTGACGTAATAACTAAAAAAGTTTATAGAGGAGGAGTTATAGCTCCAGGAATCAAAATTTCATTAAACTCATTATCACATAGAGCATCTTTAATTCCAAAAATTAATTTAAAAAAAATAAATAAAGTAGTTGGGAAAGATACAGTTTCCGCTGTAAGATCTGGTTTTTTTTGGGGGTATGCGGGTTTAATTGACAATATTATTTATTTGATTAAGAAAGAGATTAGAAGTTCTTTTAAAATTGTAATTACAGGTGGCTTTTCTGATTTATTTTATGAGTCAATTAAAACAAAGGTAATACAAGATAAAGATATCACTGTTAAAGGTTTGATAAAAATTTCTAAATTGATTAAGTAAATGAATAAAGAATTATTATTTTGTCCTCTTGGAGGATCTGGTGAAATAGGGATGAATATGAATCTTTTTGGTTATGGTGAACCAGGTAACCACAAATGGATAATGGTTGATATTGGTGTAACCTTTGCTGATGACACGATACCAGGTATTGATCTAATATATCCAGATCCAGGTTTTATAGTTGAGAGAAAAGATAATTTGCTTGCAATAGTCCTAACCCATGCTCATGAAGATCATATCGGTGCAATAGCACATCTATGGCCTAAACTTAAATGTAAAATATATGCCACACCTTTTACAGCTTTGCTGATTAAAGAAAAATTTAAAGAAAAGCACATAGATATTACTAATGATCTCAAAATAGTTGAACTAAACGGCAATATATCTGTAGATTCTTTTGAAGTTGAATTTATAACTCTAACACATTCTATTTTAGAGCCAAATGGATTACGAATAAAAACTCCTGCAGGAGTTATATTACACACAGGTGATTGGAAAGTTGATCCCAATCCTTTAATAGGGGATGAGATAAATTCTAAAAGATTAAAAGAAATAGGTGAAGAAGGTGTTCTAGCAATGATTTGTGATTCAACAAATGTTTTTAGTGCTGGAAGATCTGGATCAGAACTTGATGTTAGAAAAAATTTATTAAATATCATGAGTCGATTAAAGAAAAGAGTTATTGTTACGTCATTTGCTTCAAATGTTGCTAGGATGGAGTCAGTTTTTTATTGTGCTGAAAAAACTGGAAGACAAATATCACTAGTTGGAAGGTCAATGCATAGAATCTATAAGGCTGCAAGACAATGTGGATATCTTAAAAATACTATAGAACCAATTGATCCTAGAGAAGCTAAAAGTTTTTCTAGAGATAAAATTGTTTATCTTTGTACTGGAAGCCAAGGTGAACCAATGGGAGCTATGATGAGAATTGCAAGCTATGTTCATCCAGATGTATTTATTGAAAAAGATGATGCTGTTATTTTTTCATCAAAGATTATTCCAGGAAATGAAAAAAAACTTTATAAATTACATAATAATTTAGTAAAAGATGGAATTGAAGTTATATCTGAAGAAACAGAATTTATTCATGTTTCTGGTCATCCTAATAGAGAAGATTTAAAAGATATGTATCAATGGGTTAAACCAAAATGCGTAATACCAGTCCATGGAGAACATAGACATATGATTGAACATATAAATTTTGCAAAAGAAATGCAAGTACCACATCCTGTGCAAGTAGAAAATGGTGATATAGTAAAATTATATCCAGGCGAAAAACCAAAAGTTTACGATAAGGCACCTTCTGGGAGATTATATTTAGATGGAAGTATAAGTGTTGAAGAAGATTCACAATCAATAAAAGATAGAAAAAATTTAAGTACGAATGGTTATTTAGAAATAACAATCTTAGTTTCCTCAAAAGGAAATATTCATAATAATCCAATTATATCATTTAGAGGTTTACCAATTATAGATCGAGATGAATTTGCTTACGGTTTAGAAGAAGAAATAGAAAAAACAGCAAAAACTTTCAAAATTGAGAGTAAACAACAAGAACATAATTTGATAGATGCATTAAAGATTGCATGTAGAAAATTTACCAAAGAGAAAACTGGAAAAAGACCTTTTACTAATATAAATTTAGCTAGAATTTAATGAGCCCAACTGGATTAGCTATAATCTATATTATAATTTGGTGGATAGTTTTTTTTGCTATATTACCAGTAGATGTAGAAAGAAAAAAAACAATCAAAGTTGAGGGTGAAGACCCAGGCTCTCCTGAAAATCCTAAAATGTTTAAAAAATTCATTTTTTGTACAGGAATAACAACGATTTTATTCATCATGATATATTTATTAATGAAATTTGAATATTTGAATTTAAGAAATATAATCATTTAACATGTATATTTCTAAATCATTTATACCAATCCTTAAAAATAATCCCTCTGAGGCTAAGATTAAATCACATCAATTGATGTTAAGAGTTGGAATGATCAAACAGTCATCAGCTGGAATATATTCTTGGTTACCTTTAGGCTTTAAAGTTATGAAGAAAATTGAAAAAATTGTAAGAGAAGAACAAAATAAAATTGGTGCTCAAGAAATATTAATGCCAACTATCCAATCATCTGAAATATGGAGAGAAAGTGGTCGTTATCAAGATTATGGTGAGGAAATGTTAAGAATAAAAGATCGTCAAAATCGTGAGATGCTTTATGGACCAACAAATGAAGAACTTGTAACTGATATATTTAGATCATCATTTAAATCATACAAATCTTTACCGCAACTTTTATACCATATTCAATGGAAGTTTAGAGATGAGATAAGACCGAGATTTGGAATAATGAGATGCAGAGAATTTTATATGAAAGATGCTTATTCATTTGATGTATCTGATGAAGAAGCATTATTCTCATATAATAAATTTTTTTTATCATACCTTAATACATTCAAAAGGTTAGATCTTACTGCAATTCCAATGGCAGCTGATACAGGACCAATTGGAGGAAATCTTTCACATGAATTTATAATTCTTGCAGAAACAGGAGAAAGTAAAATTTTTACAGATAAGAGAATTTTTGAGGTAAACAGCGAAGGAACAGAATTAGAAAAAGATTCTCTTAATGATTTGAGAAAAAAATTTGAAAAATTTTATTCAGTTACTGATGAAAAATTTAACAAAGAGGAATTTGAAAAAAAAGTTTTAGAATCAAATAGATTAAAAACAAAAGGAATTGAAGTTGGGCATATCTTTTATTTTGGAGACAAATACTCTAAACCAATGGGCGCATCTGTTGATTTACCTGGAGGGAAGAAAGATTTTGTTAAAATGGGATCTTATGGAATAGGGGTATCTAGACTAGTTGGAGCAATTATAGAGGCTAAGTATGATGATCAAAATGAAATCATGAAATGGCCAATTTCAGTTGCACCTTATGATATTTCAATAGTACCTTTGGTGAACAAAAATGACACATCTTTATTAGAGAAAGCATCGAAAATTTATCTTGAATTGGATCAAAATGGTATTGATGCAATAATAGATGATACAGACGAAAATTTATCATCTAAAATAA